>SMTZ1_10002932_pt1 | contig 27562 bp, 23 predicted proteins | sample DeeMarSWOR136_30_FD_25667 | JGI IMG/M metagenome (IMG submission 25667)
AGACGTGCTTTTCATTTGTCTTGGATAAATAAAGTATATGGATGGGTTTGTCCAGCACAACATCATTGGGTACATATATGAGAGTGCCATCCTGAAGAAAGGCCGTATTAAGTGCTGTAAAGCTATCGCTGTCAAACCTGGCATAGTGTGATAAGTATTCAGAAATAATTTCTCTATTGTTGTTATACGCAGCACCAATCGATTTCATAATGACATTGGAAGGTGCGGTATTATTTGAAAGTCCAGGAACAAACTGACCGTTAACAAATACTAATGTATAACAATCTAAATCACTAAATTTAAAGCGCTTGATATCCTCACTATCAACCAGATTAGCTACTGGTTCTTGAAAATAATAAAAATTATGCTCAGCCAGAGAAGTCACATCTGTATATTTCCATTCCTCATTTTTAGTAGTCGGATAACCCAGATCAACAAAACTCTTTATCGCTTTTTTCCGAATATTATGAAGATCAGTGGTTGCCTGACCATTGAGCTTACTTTCAAATTCAGAGAATTCCTTGGCATACCAATCGACATTGCCCATAATGTGCAATTTTTTCATTATACCGCCCTCACCGTTTCTTCCTTTAACCAATCGTAACCTTTATCCTCAAGTTGCAATGCCAACTCCTTTCCCCCAGATTGTGCAATACGGCCATTATATAGCACATGGACAAAATCGGGAACAATATAGTTTAATAAACGCTGATAATGTGTGATTACGATAAATGCATTTTCAGCGGTCTTTAGTGTATTGACACCATTGGCTACTATCTTCAGCGCATCAATATCAAGCCCGGAATCCGTTTCATCTAAAATCGCTAAATCAGGTTCTAAAATCGCCATTTGAAAAATTTCATTTCGTTTTTTTTCTCCACCCGAGAAACCCTCATTAACAGGACGATTAATCAGCTTTTCATCCATATTGACAACCTTCATTTTTTTCTTAACCAGGGACAGGAAATCCAGTGCATCCAATTCTGGTAAACCATGATGTTTGCGAATTTCGTTAAGCGCAGATTTTAAAAAGTAAGTATTACTGATTCCAGGGATCTCAACTGGGTATTGAAATGCCAGGAAGATACCATCTCTAGCGCGATCCTCAGGTGCCATATCCAATAAATCTTGACCTTTATAAATTATTTCGCCTTGTGTGACCTCATACCCTTCCCTCCCCGAAAGAACATGTGCCAACGTACTCTTGCCAGAACCATTGGGCCCCATTATGGCATGTATTTCGCCAGAATTAACCTTTAAATTTATTCCCTTTAAAATCTCTGTACCCTCGACGCTAACCTGCAAATTCCTAATCTCAAGCATATTTCAATTTCTCCTCAATTAACTCAATTATATTATCCAACACTACCTTCCAAACTTATACTTAATAAATTTTGTGCCTCCACGGCAAATTCCATTGGTAACTCACGGAAAACTTCTTTACAATAACCATTAACAACCATGTTCACCGCATCTTCCGTGGAAAGGCCGCGCTGGTTACAGTAAAATATCTGATCCTCACCTATTTTTGATGTGGTAGCTTCGTGTTCAACCTGGGAAGAGGTATTTTTTACTTCCAGGTAAGGAAAGGTATGTGCTCCACATTTATCTCCAATTAGCAGCGAATCACATTGAGAATAATTACGCGCATTAGTTGCTTTCTTAGCAATCTTGACCAGACCTCGATAAGAATTATTACTTCTCCCTGCTGAAATACCCTTGGAGACAATTGTACTGCTTGTATTTTTCCCAATATGTATCATCTTTGTACCGGTATCAGCTTGTTGATAATTGTTGGTTAGTGCCACCGAATAAAACTCACCCCTTGAGTTATCACCCTGCAGAATTACACTGGGATACTTCCAGGTAATCGCCGAACCTGTTTCTACCTGGGTCCATGATATTTTCGAATTAACACCCCGGCAGGCACCTCGTTTGGTCACAAAATTGAATATTCCACCCTTTCCATCCTTATCGCCGGGATACCAGTTTTGTACTGTAGAATATTTAATTTCAGCATTATCCAGGGCAATCAATTCCACCACCGCCGCATGGAGTTGATTTTCATCACGCATGGGAGCTGTACATCCTTCAAGATAACTCACATAACTACCTTCATCGGCGATAATTAAAGTCCTTTCGAATTGCCCCGTATCAGCGGCGTTAATCCTAAAATAAGTTGACAATTCCATGGGACAGCGCACCCCCTTGGGCACATAGATAAAAGATCCATCGCTGAAGACTGCTGAATTTAAAGCGCTATAGAAATTATCAGTATGGGGTACCACCGAACCCAGATATTTTTTAACCAATTCCGGATGGTTTTGTACCGCTTCAGAAAAGGAAGAAAAAATTATACCGAGCTCGGCAAGTTTTTCCTTGAAAGTTGTCGCAACCGAGACGCTGTCAAATACAGCATCAACAGCTACACCTGTAAGTCGCTTCTGCTCATCCAGAGGTATTCCCAACCTTTCGTATGTCCTCACTAATTCCGGATCTACATCGTCCAGACTTTTTATCTGTTTCTTTTGTTTAGGTGCAGAATAATAAACGATATCCTGATAATTAATAGTAGGAAATTTCACATTTGGCCATCTGGGCTCTGCCATCTTCTGCCAATGCCTGAATGCCTTCAAGCGCCATTGTAACATAAAATCAGGCTCATTTTTTTTCCTGGAAATCAGACGAATAATGTCTTCATTTAATCCCTTAGGTATGGCATCCGCCTCAATTTCGGTAACAAAACCATACTTATATTCACGATTGGCTAACTGTTCAATTTTTTTTATTTCGGTACTCATTCAGTTCACCTCTAAAATTAATTAGATATCCTTGTGTAATTATCCCTGTATCTGAATCAGTGGAATAATTTTTGAATATTTTTCTTTAAAATCCTGTAAAGTTATAGCATTAAAAAACTTGGTTAACTCCAGTTGTATAAACTCCATCGGTCTTCTTATGTTGCAGTAGTCCAATTGTTCACAATGACATAGCTCTTTATGATTGCAATTAACCAAATTAATAGGCCCTTCTACCGCACTTATGATTGTATTCACATTTATTTGATGTAAGGATTTTTGTAAATGATACCCCCCTTTTACACCCTGATAAGAAGTAATAATGTTTTTTTTTGCTAAACTCTGTAATACCTTCCCTAAAATATCTTTAGGAATATTATATTTCAATGACAGGTCTTTTGCTGTGCATAATTTTTCTTTTTCATTGGATGACATATCTAAAATAGCAATGATGGCATATTCTGTCTTTTTACTTAATTTTAACATAATTATATACTTTTTTAAATACGACCTTTTTAGTCCTATTTAACAATATAAATAATATTTTTATTCCCTGCAAATATAATTTAGTTACAGCAGTAGCTTAAGAATTTGACAGGCGGCGATGGCAGCACCAAAACCATTGTCAATATTTACAACGGTGATTCCACTGGCACATGAGTTGAGCATGGCCAATAAAGCTGCCACTCCCTGGAAGGAAGCACCATAGCCGGTTGAAGTTGGAACAGCGATTATGGGTACAGAGACCAAACCTCCTACAACTGAGGGTAAAGCACCTTCCATGCCAGCAACCACAATGATAACATAAGCTTTTTCAATTAATTTTTTATAATTGAGTAAGCGATGAAGTCCAGCAACACCCACATCATAAATCTTTTGCGCTTTAAAACCCATGGCCATGGAAGTTTCATAGGCCTCTTCAGCAACCGGTAAATCGGATGTACCGGCAGAGATGATGACCAGTCTATCATCTAGCTGAGAGTATAATTTCTGTGGTTTGGTAAACATGATGCGTGCTAACCGATTATAATGCAACTGTGGAAATTCATTCTTCATGGACTTATATACTTTTTCAGTTGCCCGGGTAGCTAATAGCGGTGCACCCATATTGATTATTGACTGGGCAATCTTTTTTATTTGTAATTCCGTCTTACCCTGACAAAAGATCACCTCTGGAAATCCTTTTCTTATTGAACGATGATGATCAATGTGGGCAAATTCTAAATTTTCAAATGGTAAATCTTTCAATTCCTGCAATACTTCTGCAAGAGTAATTTTACCATCTTTATAATCCTGCAATTTCTTTTTTAATTTTTCCATCAAATATCTAAATATTCTATTTCTGCATGCTGATGCTGAGAAGTTGCTCTTGCAATCGTTTTAGCATCCATGTATTCTCTCCACAAATACGCTTTTGGTACCGTGCCTCGAATAACATCCCAGGGTAATGCTTCTTCGTAATTCTTAGGCCGATGAATTACAGCCTGATAGTCATATTCTATTTCAGCGGCTGCACGATTCCAGTTTTTTTTCTCATTTACCAATAAATCTATCAATTTTGCTGTCTGATGATCACCCAGCGAGAGAATTCCCTGCAATAAATCCTCACGAGTACTTTTAGCCGTATTAAATTGTACTTTGTTAAATTCTTTAAACATTTTTTTTAAATACCTGCGTTTAGCAGTAATTTCTTCTTCTTTGGCCATGGGTGCCCATTGGAAAGGAGTAAATGCTTTTGGTATAAAAGCATTGCAGGATATTTTTGCCACCCCTGTCGCTTGTTTTTCATTAAATATTTCATTAATCCTGGCGCCCAGTTCAATAAATGCTGTAATATCTTGATCTTCTTCAAAAGGCAACCCGATCATAAAATATAATTTAAGTGTCGCTAGGCGAGAATGAGCCACCAAGCGTGCACCATGCAAAATTTCCATTTCGGAAATATCTTTGCCTATGATTTTGCGTAAGCGTTCGGATCCCGCTTCAGGAGCAACCGAAACCGATCTTAAGGCACTTTTTTCAAACAACTCCATATTTATCCCGTTTAATTCATCTACTCGAAAAGAAGAAATACCTAATCTACCTTTTTCTGCAAGTATGAATTGCATTAAATCGGTTAACTCAGGATAATCCGAGATTGCAGATCCTACCAAGCCTACATTTTTGTTACGCAAATCATAGTTTTTTAAACCCTGTTTAATTGTATTTAAGCGCTTAATGCGGTAAGGGCGATAAACGTAACCCGCAGCACAAAAACGACAACCTCTGGGACATCCGCGACCCACCTCTATCAAAAACATATCCCTAAATGCACCAGATTGGGTCATCAGAGCCGAAACATTAACGCTATCGTTGTTAGTTCTATTATGACGTTCGATACATTCAGGCATGGCACTGTTATGTATTTGGGGAATGTATAAGCCTTTTATCTTTGCTAACTCATGCAGAATTCTTTTTCTAGACCAGCTATCTATGCGGGCTTTATCTAACATTGCCACAAATGCTTCCACCAGACCTTCTGCTTCACCGATAAATATTACATCAAGAAAAGGGGAGACAGGTTTAGGATTCATGAGCATTGTCATGCCTCCTGCCACGATTAAGGGATGAGAATGGTCTCTTTGCCAAGAATAGAGCGGGATTGATGCATTTTTTAAAATCCGCACTAAATTGATATAATCCAATTCAAAGGCCAGCGAAAAGGCTACTATATCAAATTCTGCAATGGAACGGTTACTCTCAAGAGTCAATGCCATATTTTGAAATGGGGATGGGTAGAGAAAAGCTCGCTCGGCATACACGGCATCAATTTGGTTTAAAAGACGGTAGACCGATTGATAACCGAGGTTATTAATACCGATTTCATAGCTATTGGGATATATAATAACGGATGAGATGCTGGCGCTCTTTTTCGCTTTAAAGAAGAGCTTTTCCTGTTTCAGGATATTTTGACTATATTGTCGAAAACGATAAGACATACTTAGAGTTCAGGGTTAATATTCATATTGCATATACTCTGGCAAAAGACGATAATCACCAAAACCTGTTCTATCCATAAATACAAATATTTTACGTAAGGCGTAATACCTCCAGATTACATAAGGTCGTGAATTCAATTCAAAGGGGTGTCGCTCTATGTCATCTGGATAACCAAATTTGATTAAAATCCTACCTCGGTCTGATAGCCAACCTTCGGTACTAAAACTAGAATATTCTCTATTAGCATAATTTACTCTGCTGAAGTATTCACGCATTAATTCATTTATTGGTGAGTTTGGATTAGGATCCCTATCGGCCCAATACCTCTTAAAAAACTTTTGTTGTTCTTCGAAACTCGCATCAATATACCTGTCCAGGGAATCTCCTGGTAAAATATATCTCATTTGTTGCAAAGCCAGCGTAATATCTTGCGGTGATCCTGGCACACTTATCCAGAAAAATGAAACCCATTTGCTTTTCTCAGTTTCTTTACCATTACTCGCCACCTTAATAATACAGTGATAGCGGTTTTTTTCTAATTTTATCTGATTAAAATTATAATAATGACTGCTAATTCTGGAATTTATCTCTTTAACTACTGTTGTGTCAAATTCTAGCTTGCCCTTATCATCTTCAAGGAGATATTTCATTTCAACTGTTGCCGGTACCTCATCACAATATAAATCAAATTGAATATATGAATCTTCGTACTTTCTGGTAAAATTCCCGGTGACTTTTGGAATCTTATTAATTATATCGCCAAGTGAATCAATATCCAGAGCTTCTAAAAAGAGTAAATCGCTGATGCTTATTTTGGATTTTGTAAAATCTTCGACAGGAAGATCGAATTTACGAGTGGCAGATTTGTTTGATACTAAATCATTCACCTGCATTTTAAGTTCATATTCATCGGGAGTCAGATCAAAAAATTCCCCAAATCTTATCGCTTCTTCTCTGCTATTGGTAAGGGCATACTCTTTCTCAATAACTTCTTTCCTATTAGTTTTCGATTCAATCTGTAAATCCTTCTCATTAAATACAGCAACGACGATTTCAAATTCTGCCCGATAGTCATGTTCAACATCATTCTTAATAAAAGTTAAATCATCGTATAAAATACTGCTATAGACATACACTCGAGCATTTTTTGCATCATCAGCAAATGTGCGGTAAACCTCAATATCGAAAAAAGGGATACCTATTCCGCTTTGTTGCGGTGTCTCATAATATTGGGCGTAGCTGCAGGTTAGCAATAATAGTAAAAGAAAAGAGCTTAATTTATTCATTTCTAATATACCATCACTTTCATTTTCTATTGGTAACTACAAACTCGCCATAAAGTTCATATTCAGAAGAATCAAAAATTTTAACTTTTGTGAACTTACCTATTGATTCTGGTCTATAATACTCATCATGAATGATAATTTCGTTATCGATTTCCGGAGCATCTCTGTAAGTTCGGCCTATATAGCACTTGTTGCTGGAGTCATATTCATCTATTAACACCGTTTGAATGGTATTTTGAAGTTTCTTGTTCTTTTCTCCTGAAATCTTCTGCTGCAATGCCATTATTTGCTCGCGCCTCCTGAGAGCGACCGGATGTTTTACTTTGTTTTCCATTGCGTATGAGGCTGTACCTTCTTCATCTGAATAAATGAACGTGCCAATTCGGTCAAAGCGAATCTCTGTGATAAATTCTTGCAACTGTTTAAAATCATCTTCCGTTTCCCCGGGATGACCAATTATAAGGGTGGTCCTTAAAACGCAGTCGGGTCTGATCTCCCGGATGAATTTACAAAGATTTCTCAAGGAATTCTTTGTCTCTCCTCTGCGCATTAAACGCAGAACTTGGTCACTGGCGTGTTGAATGGGCATATCTACATAGGGAATAATGCTTGAGAATTTATTCATCAGGTAAATAAACCGTTTGGGAAAATTGCTGGGGTACCAATATAGAGGTCTAATCCATTTAAAAAGTTGCATTCCGGCCAGCCTCTCCAGGAGATCGGTTATTTTTTGCTTGCCATATATATCCTTTCCGTAGTTAGAGCTATCCTGACAGACAAGTATTATTTCCTGTACCCCTTTATTTGCCAGTATTTCCGCTTCATAAAGAATTTCTTCAATCTTACGGCTACGGTAGGCTCCGCGAATTTGGGGTATTGCACAAAATGCACAAGTATGACTACATCCCTCAGCGATTTTAACATAAGCATAATGATGTGGAGTAGAAAGCTTTCGCATGTGATAGATTGTATCTGCATCAAAATGATTGTCCCCCAAATAGGAAATGATGTCTTTAACATCTTCCGTCCCAAAAATGGCATCTATTTCTGGTATCTCTGTCTTTAATTGTGCACGATACCTTTGAGAAAGGCAACCTGTAACCAATACTTTTTTATTTTTATCTTCCATTCTAAGTTTTACAGCTTCAAATATGGCTTGAATTGATTCCTTCTTTGCATCTTCTATAAATCCACAGGTGTTAATAATGATAAGATCCGCTTCGTTTGGATTCGCAATTAATTCACAGTTTCGATGTAGCAGCTGACCTGCCAACACCTCAGAGTCAACCAGATTTTTTGCACAACCAAGCGATGTTATGTGTATTTTTTTCATTCTTTTACAAATAATCCTTCAACAAATGCCTGACTATCAAAAAGCTCCATATCATCGAGTTTTTCACCAATACCAATATACTTAACCGGGATGCCCAATTCTTTATTAATTGCTAATACAACGCCCCCCTTGGCAGTTCCATCCAGTTTTGCCAGAAAAATCCCATCTACACGAGCAGCATTTTGAAATTCTTTAGCCTGATTTATTGCATTTTGTCCTGTACCTGCGTCTAAGACCAGGAGTACTTCATGGGGGCCATCCGGAATTCTTTTTTGAATTACCCGAAATATTTTATTTAATTCAGCCATCAAATTAGTTTTAGTATGCAATCTACCAGCTGTATCTATAATCAGATAATCCATATTTCTTGAGGTTGCTGCAGCTAGGGCATCGAACACAACTGCAGAAGGATCAGCATTACTCTGATGTTTTATAACTTCACACCCGACACGCTCGCCCCATATAGACAATTGTTCAATTGCCGCTGCTCTAAAAGTGTCAGCAGCTGCCAGTAAAACAGTATTTCCGTTATTTTTCAACTGATATGCGAGTTTGGCTATAGAAGTGGTTTTACCTGTTCCGTTCACGCCCACTACCAGAATGATTTGTAACTTTTCTTTTTGCACTTTCTCCACTGCTGTCAGCAAAAGAGATTTTATTTCATCTTTTATTAAAAACTCAAGTTCATCGCTATTATGATACCTATCATCGCGAATACGTTCTTTAATTCTATCTAAGAGGTACAAAGTTGTAGCAACTCCCACATCCCCAGCAATCAGAATTTCTTCCAATTCATCGAGTACATCTTTATCTATTTTTCTCTTCGCGCTAAATATATTATTTAGTTTTCCAAAAACACCCTCTCGAGTTTTCTTTAGACCAATCTGAAATCTGTTTAACACCTTATGCAACTCTCCTCCTGATATGCCCTCTAACAGAGCATCGATCAATGTTATATGCAACACATCTTAATAAAATTTATTCCTTACGTCAAACTTTCTTTACGAAAAGGGACTCAAGACTTTTACAATATCTACCAACAGGGATGGTTGATTTCTAAGAGCGGTTTGAAAAATCCTGGTCAAAGTTTGTTTTTGGGGTTCTATTTTTTGTAAAAGATGGGCGGTTTTATTTAAATGATCATCACTAAATTTATTGATCGCTTCTTTTAATTTGTAATATCTACGGTGTGCATGGCCCAGTGCCTGATCCCATTCTTTCTCATATCGCTGTAGAAACTTTTCTGAATATATTCCCTTTTCAAGCGCCTGAGCAGCGATGTTCCCGGCAATTCCACCTCCGATCATACCGCTGATTATTCCTCCACCAGATAAGGGATTGCCTTGAGAAGCCGCATCTCCAGCCATAAGTATTCCGTTCCCGGATATTCTAGGTAAGCGATTGGAACATGGCACACCGCCAATGCTTTTGCTTATTATCGCAGCGTTGGGAAAATTACACTCTAAGAAATCCTCCAACCTTTTTAAAGCAGATTTCCTGCGGGCATTAATACCGGAAACCCCCAATCCAACATTTGCTGTCCCATTTCCTTTTGGAAACAGCCAGGCATAGCCACCAGGAAATTTTTCCTGAGAAAAATAAAAAACGCAAATATCTTCCTCGATTTTCAGATTGGCAAGGGTCACCTGGTAACAAGTTTCCATATCCCCGAGAGGTACCGTGCTTTTAAGGCCGGCCCAGCGTCCGATACGGCTCTCAACACCATCGGCAGCAATGACTATCTTGGCACTAAAACGATAGCGATGACCATCTATTATACAGCTAACTCCTGAGACAGTTTCATCGTTAAATTGCAATCTATTTACATACGCGCGGGTTATCACCGTTGCACCCGCATTGGCCGCCCTAACAGCTAAATCATAATCAAATATCCTTCTGTGTAAAACATATCCAGTCATACGCACTTGTGGGTAGACATGGGTACCATCAGGCGCCACGAATAGAAATTTGTGTATTTCTGAGGCAATCCAACGCGGATTAATAGTATGCCCCAGAACTTTTTCACTCGCGGTCCTTTTCCAGCACCAGAACCGATGCGCCACCTTTAGCGGCAGCATATGCTGCCATACTGCCGGCAGGTCCGGCACCGACAACGATTACGTCATATTTTCTTTTAAAATTCATCTCTTTTCTTTTTCATATAAAGCTTCAACCGGACAAACCCATATACACTTGTGACATTCAGTGCAAGCAAGGTGATCAATAACCAGATCCATCTCTGATAATTCAATACAGTTTTCAGGACAGATCCCTACACATGTTCCGCAATAATCGCATCTATTTTTTATCAGATAAATCATCTTTAGGCTACTTTATACTCCTGAAAAGTTAGGATAATTGATATTAAAGCGTTTACGAAAATAAACCTTTGTACATACAAATCCCAGCAACATTAATACGAAATAAATAGGCCAGCGTAGACAAATGCTTAAGGCAAAAAAGAAGATACCAAATTTTGTTGTGCGTAAAGTATCAGCCGTATTCATTGTAATAATGGTTTTTATGAAAAATGGAAATGATAATATATAGAAGAACAGAGCTTGTAATTCGATTATCACCAAGCTATAAAGCAATCCGCTGAGATAGAGAGAAAAGGCACCTATGATAAGCCATTTTGATCCATAAATAACGGCCAGAGTTCTTTTTTTGGACAGACGGTCTCCTTCAATATCGGGCAAAGTTGTAAATAAATACAGGGCAGTATTAAATAAGAGATATGGAATAGAATCCATTAACACAGCACCAGAAACCTGGTTTTTAGCAGTCCATCCGATGGCAAAGGCAAACCAGCCCATTAATGCATTTGCCAGAAGACTGCCCCAGGGTCTGTCTTTCATGGAAAAAGGATCAAAATTATATAGAATACCTGTGAGTAAAAAGAACAAGACAAAGCATATTCCCGTTACAACATTAAGGAAAAAAGCAATGAGAAAAGAAAAATATGCCAACAAGACCACTTCTTTAATGGCACTACGTATGGTGAGATGGCCATTGGATATGATAAACAGTTTTTTATTTTTCTGATCACTTTTTACATCTTTAAGTTGATTCAGCACGAAAGTACTTCCCATCAGCATTCCAAAGGCAAGGATTAAGAGTAAAATATGGACATGATTCAAAAGTGATTGATTAATTAATGGCAGGTGTATTTCAGAACGGTAAGTAATAAAGTAACCCGCGAGCATAGTAGACCAACCGGGATAAAATAACATCGGTCGCAGAACAAAGAAATAATCAAGGTGGGTAATCCAATCGGAGCTTTTCTCAGGGCTCATTACGTTCTTTTACCTGATCTTCTTCAATGGCGAGGGGATAATTTCCGCTAAAGCAAGCAGTACAATAATTTTGGCCATTTTCTTTGGGCATCGCACTTAGCATTTTTTCTAAAGATATATAACGTAGCGAATCGACACCCAGGTATTGTGCAATTTCCTGTACTTCCATTTTACTGGCAATGAGCTCTTCCATTGTGGGGAAATCCATTCCGTAGTAGCAAGGATGCCGAATAGGTGGAGAACTTACGCGAATATGTACTTCTTTTGCACCAGCGGCGCGAAGACGTTGAACCAAACCGCGTAATGTCGTTCCTCGAACAATAGAGTCATCAACGATTACAATCTTTCTATCCTTGATTACACCGCCGACGGTATTAAATTTTATCCGGACATTCATATCCCTGAGACTTTGTTTGGGGTAAATAAATGTTCGTCCGACATAGTGATTTCTGATAAGTCCAATTTCAAATTTTGCTTCGCTTCGCGCTGCATAACCAAGCGCAGCCGTGTTACTGCTATCGGGTACACTGATAACGATGTCTGCAGCACAGGGATGCTCCTCAGCTAAATTTTTGCCTAATTTGCGACGCGTCTTATCAACATATTCTCCGAAAATCTGGCTATCTGGACGGGAAAAATAGATGAACTCGAATACACAATGATAGGGTTTCATCTCATCAAACACATTATAAGATCTCATCCCGTTCTCATCCACGACCAACATCTCACCGCATTTTACATCCCTCAAATATTTTGCACCAATTAAATCAAAGGCGCAGGATTCGTTTGCAAATACCGTGCTTTTAGCTTTGATGCCAATTGCCAAAGGCCGAAATCCGTGTGGATCTCTAAGTGCTATGAGTTTTTTTTTAGTTAAAAATACCAGAGAATATGCTCCTCTGATTTGCCTTGCCGCATCGATTATCTTTTCTTCGATCGTTTTTTTAGTAGATTTGGCCACCAGGTGCAGTATGACTTCGCTATCGGTGGTGGTTTGAAAAATAGAACCTCGATCTTCTAATTTTTCACGCAGAGCATGCGAATTAACCAGATTCCCATTATGAGAAACTCCAATGGTACCTAATTTATGATTAACAACGATAGGGGCGATGTTTTGGATATTAGACGCACCAGTGGTAGAGTAACGATTATGACCAATTGCTATATCGCCGGGCAGCTTACTTACTATCTCCTCATTGAAGACATCCGAAACTAAACCCATACCTAAATGTTTGTAAACCCGCTCTCCGTCGCTGCTGGCAATACCAGCACTTTCCTGGCCGCGGTGCTGCAGAGCATATAATCCGAGATAGGTCCAGACTGATGCCTCTGGAGTACCATATATTCCTACAATACCACAAAAATCCTTAGGATGATCATCATCAATATGCATATAGATTTTTAAAATTATAGTATTTAATTCATATGATTTTTATGTGATTGGAAAAGATCCAGGGACGATGCAAGGTATAAGCTTCTACGCGATAAATTCCAGGTCCAGATACATCATAGATTAATTCAGATCCCTTTTGTGTGGCGATTTTATTACCATTTCTAATCAAATGAACCACAGCTGTTTGCGGTAAATTTACATGAAGATGGGTATATTTATCAAATTTTATTTGACCACCCAAAATTACTTTTGTCTTGCTATTCTCGGCCCAAAACCTGAATCCTCTGGCATCCCCGCAGTATGAATTTGCCACAAAACAACGGCATTGTAATAGAGAGCGATATAAGTTTTGTATATCGTTCTCATGGGTTCCTTCTCCCGCTAGTGCATTTTCGGTTAAAACATGAGTGCGAATGGTTTTAAAAAGTACCTTATAACGAAAAATTGTGATACGAAAAAATCCCCATAATTTATACAGGTGTCCATGCGCATCCACACCTCCTATACCAACGACCTTTCTCTGCTCATTCACACGATCCCACCTTTCCAAAGTTTCAGCCATCGGAGCAAGAATGGAACGTCTTGGATTAAATACGCGCCAATATTTATTAAAATGCGTCAAACCTTCCAGCCATTCAGACATCTGGTTCCATATCTCTATACCGTTATAATGACTTGATTCCCATACCTTCCAGGGATAGGGAGGATATTTTTTCATCGCACTGCGTTTCTCGTCGGGATGTGCGATGATACCGAATCCACCTCGTTTAGTAACCTCTTCTACATACTCCAGGGGCTGTAAAGAGCTGGGTATTTCCTGTTCAAGATTAAATGCTAAGTAATGATTCAGATCGTCCTCATCATTTATTTCATAACCAATGGCAACTAAAACACCATCATACCAACCTTCTAAATTATCCCGTCTGGCTTGCAAGGTATGATGATCCGTGAACATCAAATAATCTAAACCCACCTCACCAGCTATCTTGGCAATCTCCGGTATCGATTTAGATCCATCACTATAGGTTGAATGAATGTGAATAACACCGACATACTCATGAAGTTGATCATGCATTTTATTTAATACCTATTAAGATTAGACCTATCAAGATACCTACAGCATTTGCGGTTAAATCTTTCCAGGAGAAATAATTGGCAGGTTTTTTGGCATCACATATTTCTTTTGCCAATCCAAACATGAAAAGCGAACCGCCTGCCATAATCTTTGCCCTGGCTAAAGAATATTCCCCATAACGCATAGTGACTTGCCCTATCAAAACTGTGCCATAAAGACTACCAATTAAATGGCGCGCTTTATCCTGAGAAAACCAGATGTCTTTTTGTTCAGAATCCTTTTCATACTTAAACGACCGCATATAATATGTAAGTGATGTTTGTTTTTCTGAATATAATTGAGCATTTGTCAATGAATGTAACATTATCAAAAAGCAAATTGTTCCATAGAGCGATTTAAAACGCAATTGCAACTCCTAACACAAAGGTCTCGTCATAAGGAAGTATGTGATACGTTAATTCAATGCTTTCATTAAATCTATATAAATAGGCATCAACATAAGCGTCTACCAGGTTAAGAAAATACACCAGGCCGAAGTACCAGCTGTTACGAATACGTTTATCCCTCTCTCCTGGATCCCCTGTTTTTTTATAACGCTGGTGATACACGTATATCCTACGGGCAAAATCGAAACATAAACCAAATGCAATGGCTGCTTTAACATAGCTTTCATTATAGATTTGCCCCCATCCAGGGAGCATTGCGGAGCGTGTCACTGCTCCCCAGGGTGATTTTAACGGTGTATCGGAAAACATTTCTTGTGACCATGGTATTATTCTCTTGTTACGATGACTATCGATAACGTCCAATAAGTTTAAGGCGTATATTTGTACAGAATGTGCTAAGTATTTGTAAAAATTGGTCTTATATTTATTCGCGTTACTAGCGCGATAGCGGTCATAATAGTAGACTGTATTATAAATCATGTAAATACTTAATCCATAAAAAACGAGAGCCCGTGCATTATGTCCCTGTTCAACCTGTCCCCAGCCAGGAATTATTGCGGAACGCAGCAAATTAGGCCACAATTTATAAGATAAGGTATCGACAGAATCAACAGTGGTAACTGTAAGGAGGGTATCAGATTGATTTTGTTGCGCAAAGACGTGGATATTCCCTAAAAAAAGGCATGCACAAATAATACAGACCAATAGCAAGGGATTATTCTTTCGGGACGATAACTTCAAGTGCTTTAGGTACTATTAATATTTCAAGTGATCTAATGTTTAGCGAAAGTAATTCGCCATCTGCATGTGCGGCAAATCCCTCATCCGATTCAATTTTAATTTTTGTCGTCTTATCCACTTTTACCTGAGGCATATTTACATGTTTGCCAAAATATACACTGTATAGATTGTGATAAATTTCCCATTTGCTTAAGTCACGAATTATGGTAAGATCAAGCAGTCCATCGTCGAGTTGCGCAAATGGTGTTAATTTAAATCCACCGCCCATGCTGGTACCATTGCCAACTGTGAGCATGAAAATTTTTCCCTCATAATCCACATCATTATAGGTATAGTGTATAACCGGTGTTTTATATTTGTAGATCGTTTTTAATACCGAATATAGATAAATAGCATTTCCCCTCAACCTCTTCACATTCAGACTTGCTTGTACGACCCAGGCATCAAAACCGATACCAAAGCCGTTTGGGAAATACAAATTTCCTGCTTTGCCTACATCAACCAATTTTGTATTTAAAGCCATGACTGTATCAAATGCGGTAATAAAATTTCTGGGAATACCAGCTGCTTTAACAAAATCATTCCCGCTACCAATCGGTAAAACGCCGAATTTAACCTTTTTACCCATAATACCATTTACGACTTCATGAACCGTACCATCCCCCCCGACCGCAACGATACACTCAAAGTCCTGCGTTGCTTTTTGCGCAATTTCTATGGCTTCCTGTGGTCCATCAGTAACTTGTAAATCAAAATCAATCATACGTTCATGACATAATTCACGCACCACATCCTTTAGACGAGCGCTCTTTCCTCTTGCTGCTGCTGGGTTTAAAATAAATTTAAAATTGGCCAAATTACCGAATCTTTTTTATGAGTATAAGTTAAGTTATTCTATTTAATATAAGCGATGCAATCAATTTCCACCAAAACATCTTTAGGTAAGCGACTAACTTCTACAGTGGATCTGGCTGGTAAGGAATTGACAAAATAATCGGCGTAAATCTCATTTACCTGGTTGAAATCGTTCAAGTTTTTTAAATATATTGTCGTTTTTAATACCGAATCTAATCCAGCACCAGCAGCTTTGAGCACCGAAGCAATATTCATAATAACCTGATGCGTTTGTGTTGCCACATTCCCTTTAACCAATTCTCCGCTCTGGGCATCAATAGCAATTTGTCCTGAAACAAACAGTAGGTCATTATATGCAACGGCTTGGCTGTAAGGGCCAATGGGTTGTGGTGCATCAGAGGAGTTAATGATCTTGCGTGGCATAATCAATTCCTCGATTGTATTTGGCATCAGAAAATAGGTAACCTCAAATTTATTGTCAAGGCAATTTGTAACATAATTTAAATAATTGACAGCACGTTTTACGTGAAACCAAAGAAAAAATAAAAATAATATGCAAAAAACTTGACTCTTATTTCCTGCTTGTTAAAATGTTTGAGGGAGGCGAATGCACTGTTAATAACTTGTGGATAACTTTTTTTTATTCACAAGCCAAAATAGATGCATCAGAGACTAAAAATAATCCAAAACACATAAGATGACTTCGTAACTTACTGTAATTATGTGATTTAAAAGGTATAGACAGGGAGACTTATTCGTCTAAATCACAGTATTTCATAAGCTTAATAGAGAATTTTTCAATAATGCCATCTGTGAATAACTTTAAGATTTTGAGGGAACCCTAATATGATCAACAGCTTAGAGGCTGATCAAAATTCGCATGAGGAAATTTGGCAAAAAAGTTTAGAAATCATTCGCGAAAATGTCAATGCACGAAGCTTCCAGACTTGGTTTGCACCTCTGAAATCAACAGCCATCTCAGAAAACTCAATCACGCTTGTTGTACCAAATAAGTTTTTTTGCGAGTGGTTGGATAATCATTATCTGAAATTGCTTAAGAATGCCGTCGCGCAGGTTTCAGGCCAGTCTTTACATATCTTGTATGAAATTGGAGACGAACGGCCTTTTTCACCTTACTCAACAAGTACAATAAAACAACATTTGTCATCTACAGAAGAACAAAAGACCCAAATTGATACCAACTTAAATCCCCACTACACCTTTGAAAATTTTGTGGTTGGTGACGGAAGTCGCTTTGCCCATGCCGCAGCAAGTGCTGTTTCTGAAACACCGGGAAGTACTAACTATAATCCCCTGATAATTTATGGTGGAACAGGTCTTGGTAAAACACATCTCATTCAGGCCATCGGCAATGAGGTAGGAAAATTACGACCAAATTTAAAGGTTTACTATACTTCAAGTGAAAGTTTTACCAGTCATTTTATCTCATCGATTCAACAAAACAGAGCCATCGAATTTTCAAATTTTTATCGCTCATGTGATGTATTACTTATTGATGATATTCAATTCTTCAATAATAAGGGGAAAACCCAAGAAGAATTCTTTCATACCTTTAATGAATTGCATCAAAAAGAGAAACAGATTGTGCTGACCTCCGATCGTCCTATAGCAGAACTGGGTTTCCTTGAAGAACGGCTGGTCTCGCGATTTCAATGGGGATTGGTAGCTGACATTCAACCACCCGACCTAGAGACACGTATTGCCATTCTGAGAAAAAAATGTGAAGAAAACGAGTTAGAGATCGCAAATGATATTATTGAATACTTGGCGGTTAACCTTACGCATAATGTTCGCGAACTGGAAGGTGCCTTAACTCGCTTATTAGCTCAGGTTCTGTTAACGCATACAGAACCTACGCTCGATCTGGCCAAAACGGTTGTCAGCGAAATTGGAAAACCCAGCAGCAATCCATTGAGCATAGAGCAGATTATTCAGATGACAGCAAAGAGTTTCACCGTTCCAGAAGAACGATTTATGAAAAAAGATCGTAAGAAACACGTTGCTTTGGCACGACAGGTCGCGATGTACCTGTGTGTAGAACTAACCCAATACTCTACTGTTAACATTGGCTTGCACTTTGGAGGAAGAGACCATGCTACGGTTATTTACGCCCACAGGACAATCAAGGAAAAATTAAAACACGACATTATTTTTAAACACAAAATCGAGGAACTTAAAAAAAGACTGTCATTTATAAGGTAAAACTAACTCAATTGATGATCACGAAATCCAAATAATTTACTGATACCATTCTTATAAGCCATATCTCCGCCAGGTATTTCCAAGATACCGGGATGTTTTGTGAACCTTTCATCATTAATCAGCAAACGAAAAGCTAAATCACCAATTTGCCCTTCTCCAATATTTTCATGCCGGTCTACTCGCGATCCTAATTCGCGTTTTGAATCATTAAGATGAAAGGCTTTAATATAATTCAAGCCGATAACCTGGTCTATTTGAGTAATTGTTTTTTCGTAGCTGACAGGGTCTCTCAAGTCATAACCCGCAGCAAAGATATGGCAAGTATCAACACATATACCTATTCTCTGTTTTTCGTGTATATTATCAATAATGCGCTTGAGATGTTCCAGGCGATAACCCAAATGGCTTCCCTGCCCTGCAGTGGTTTCAAGCACAAGAACAACATTGGAATCTTGGGATCTCTCTAAAGCCCACAATAGACTTTCACTAATCCCGGAAATTCCCCATTCTTCTCCATTACCCAAATGAGCACCGGGATGAAAAATCAGATAAGGAATCCCTAATGAGGTGCAGCGTTTTATCTCATTCAAAAAAGCGTCACGTGACCGGGATAATATATCCGGATCATTAGCACATAAATTTATGAGATAACTATCATGCGCCGAGATCGTATTACTCCACATCTTTGATGCGTTCAAATCAGATTTAAATCGTTCAACCTCTGCTTGTGAATATTCTTTTTCGCGCCATTGATTTTGATTTTTAGTAAAAATCTGAAATGTTTCACATCCCAGAGCATGTGCATTGCTGATCGCATTCTCAATTCCCCCTGCTATAGAAACATGTGCCCCGATCAGCATTACTTATCCTTATTCCATATAAACTGGTGCAGGGTTATATCCTAATGCCCTTTTCCACCCGCACCGTTTCCATTAATTCATGAAAAATCTTAAGGGTTTGCTTTTTCATATCCTCAAATGAGCCATTGTTATCTACCACGTAATCAGCCCAGTTACGCTTCTCCTCCAGTGGTATCTGCCGTCGCACCCGCGCCAATATTTCATCGCGCGTTAAATTATCCCGTTTCATAACACGCTGAATACGATGTTCAAGGTCGGTATAGACGACAATTATCGCGTCGAACATTTGTTCTATACTGATTTCATAAATTAACGCAGCATCCACAACAATGAGAGGGAATCTCTGTGAAAAGCGTGCCGTCTCCATCTCTTCTATCATCTCAGAAACCATCCGGGGATGAACTAATTTGTTGAGTAATTGGGTCTTATACCCATCACTAAAAGCTATGTTTGCCAATAAACGCCGATTTAGCTCACCATTCCTATCGAAGATCTCTTCGCCAAAAGCCTCTTTCAATTTAAGTTGCAATGTTTTATCTTTTTTTATTATATGTTTTGCCTTTTTATCAACATCAATAATTTTGCATCCTTGTGAAGCTAAAATTTCACATACTGAGCTTTGTCCGCTACCTATTCCTCCGGTAACCCCAATAACTCTGGTATCCTTATATTTTATGATTTTTTTCATATTTACCTGATCACCGTGAATTTACCCAATTTGGTTTCTTTATCCGTTTTTGCACGATATAAATATACACCGGCTGCAACTCTACTACCATTAAAATTTTTTAAATCCCAGCGGACACCGCCATTGCTGTCCAATTCTTTTAAAGAAATAACAAAATGCCCGTTGATATCGAAAATATCAATCTCTGCCTGGGGACAGACATTGGCAAACATGAGCCAGTCCGTATTGCTCGATGCTGGCTGAGGGTAAATATAGATATTTGCCAGGTTTTCAGGCGCAGTGACTAAGTTTATACGATTGCCCTCTGTAAATAACCGTCCATGGATGTTTTTCAAGTTATTACATAGCAAATAAGAGGTAATCCCTGTAGCCCCTGTGTAACAATTTTCACTCAGTACAATTAAAAATTCCTTATTTGAATCACCATTCAATTTAACATCTTGGACATAACCGCTCGGTTCAATCTGATAATTATATTTATTCAAGACGGTATGGGTATCCATAGCCATATTAAAAGTTAAACGCAGAATGTGATCATGTACAAAATGCCATTGCTCTAGATAGGGTTTGTCACCCTGTGGTAAATATATTAGATCTATTTTTCTTGAATTTTGATCTAATAGCACTTTATCGCTATCTCTCACATTCTGCAAGTGCATAAATATCACCTCTCCTATGGGAAATGATTGTGTAAAACTTACCAGAATGGCCCAATCATTTAAAAATGGTATTACAGATCCGGCCTGCATTCTCATTTCCGGTATTACACAGTTTTGCGCCATAAGAGTCTCTCGATCCATCTTTTCATTAAAATATATGCTACACTGCCGTTCATTTAAGACCACAACAGAGTCAACTTTCGCTGGTGTATTTGGCTTCGCCACCTGCACCGGGCTTAAGACACTAAAAGGATTCTGATATGAATAATCTACACTTTGAATCGCATAATAATAGGTACTATCCCGCAGCACATTGTAGTCAAGATAGTGCGAGGTTTGTGAAGTGGAGTCATACTTAATCATTTCAGTCAGAATATCTCCTCGATAGATAATGAATTCATCCGAATTTGAATGATCTTGCCATGTTAACTCAACGGCCAGGGTATCTACAGGTCGGGCAACAAACCGGTCGGGGGGTAATGGCCGACTTTCAGATTCCATTTCAAATCCAATGAATTTTCCTCCATCATTGAAATAAAACTCTGAAGCACCATCTTTATCAAAATCATGAACAAGCACGGTATTGCTTTGTGCTCCCTGGTAATGCCATAGCGGGATTAATTTATTATTTCGAGAGGTAAAAATATATAAATTAGGATAAGGTGCTAGGAATAAATATTCCAGATCTTGTGAAGAAAATGTAGCTGATCCTAAACCAGAATCAAATAATTTTACATCGCTATAACCGTTAATATTTAGATCCTGTTCGATTTGATAGTAATCATTTTCTACTGCCTGGATAACATAGTATTGCCAATAACGAACATCTAATTCATGCTCATAAGTTTTATCATCTTCGCTGTGCGTGCCAGCAATCAATGATTTGAGCGATTGTGAAAAGTAGTTACCCGCGATTAAATAATTAGTCGCATCAGGAAATTGCAATCTCTCCGTATGGCGCCATTGGTAGAGATCATCACCAACATTTTCATAAATAATAATATCTCCATCATAATCTCCGAAAACGAAATCAAAAGAACCATCCTGATCTAAATCATCGACAACGCTTGTTGGTGTTCCCAGATTGTTTTCGCCCACACTGGGATTTATGATGGTGAAACGCTCAGTGAATTGATTATCAGCGCTGGTTTCCAGTATTTTAAAATCCTTTTCGACGCGGCCTATGATCTCTCCTTTGCCGTCTTGATCCATATCCGCGATCGTGCTGGCCCAAAAATTTACAGTATCTTGCCAGATTATAATATTCGGTATTGAATTTGGCATTTGTGCTTCCAGAAGGTAGCTGGTTCTTCCGAATCCAAGCAGCAGTTCTTCCTTCCCATCTCCATCTCCATCACCTGTAGCTCGGGGAATAGCTCTGAAATCAGTTTGAAATATTTCAGAAAAATGATCTCCGGCGAACTCATAGATACCCACTGGTCCAAAAGCATTGTTTTGATCATAGACTGACAATACCACCTCACAATTCCCATCCTTATCAAAATCGGTCGCACAAGGCAGCAGATACCCTGCAGGAAATGTCCATGGCAGCTGGATAAAATTAAGGCTGGTAATTGGATCCGGATCCAGATAAAATGAAAAATATTGCCCATAGTTATCAGCAATGCGTTGCATTTCACTTGCATTTGTAGCAGAAATATAAAATTCGGTTTCTTCTTGACATTCCCGGGAGTTTAGAATGATCTTATGATTCCGTGTTTCATACTCCAGATTTTTATAGTTAAAATCTTGCGTACTATTTTGGGATCGATAAAATATTTGGCAGCTGCAAATATCGTCTGTCTGAAAAGAAATCAGGACAGAATTATTATTTTCATCGATCAAATTTGTTATAGTAATATTCTTTATTTCTGGCGCCGTTTTATCGACATGAAGTAATGACCGATATTCTGATTCATATCCTTGCCATGTTTGCGCAATTAGACGTAAAACGATTAGCGTATCAGAAAAAGCAATCAGATTTATCATGCCCAGAGTATCTTTAATCATCTGATATGGATAATTTGTTACCAGATCATACCATTGATCCGGATTGTCGCCCACACCGTATTGTAAGGTCAGGGATATCAGATTGGGATCCTGTCCTGTAACAATCACATATTCTTTATCTTTGCAGGTGCTGCTCCCGGAGGCGGGGTAATGAATCAGTAGACTTGTTTCAGATTGAACTTGTGATAATCTGAACATATTCAGAAGGCCTGAACCTGAATATCTGTCGCTATTCCTTATTCCTATATCGTTAGCGGTTGTTTTTATAACATTTCGCACCTGCTCCTGCGAAAAGTAAGGATATTTTGATAATATTAATCCAGCGGCTGCGGTTACCATTGGAGCACTGAATGAGGTACCATTGACCATATTATAACCACCCCCTATTTTCGGTGCTATGATATCTACACCTGGCGCCACCAAATCGAGGGTTTGGCCCCAATTAGAAAAACCAGCCAGCTGATCGTTCTTTGAAGTTGCACCAATTGATATGGTTTGTGGGAATCCTGCAGGATAGTGTATTTCATTCGAACCACTGTTCCCCGAGGAGGCAAGCATAACTGCTCCTTGACCGTATGCATATTGAATAACATCTTCAAGAAAACGTGAGACGACTACGTCTCCAAAACTCATATTGATAATTCGGGCACCATTATCCAGTGCATAGATAATGGCTTTTGCCACATCATCTTCTTCCAGGTACCCCTGGGCCGTACCTGCGCGTAGATTCATTACCTTCATACCCGGAAGTAATCCTGATATCCCGATGCTATTATTACTTTGAGCAGCAATAATACCGGCAATCTGGGTACCGTGACCGGCTGCATATTCGTCTAAAGGATCGTTATCAGGATTTTCAAAATCCCCTTTATCGGGAAAGCGTTTAGTATCGGTGAAATCCCAACCTATTACATCGTCGATATAACCATTCCCATCATCGTCCATATTATTGATATCCAAAGAATCTAAAACACCATTGTCATTTAAATCTTCAGCGCCATTACTCCAAATACTGCCCCTTAAATCGGGATGATTGTAATCAATTCCTGTATCGATGATCGCTATAATAATATCAGGATTTACCGTGTAATTTTGCCAGGCTTCGAGCGCCTGGACCTTATGATGGTACCATTGTGCACTATAGAGTGAATCATCAGGCGGAAGTATATGTGATTTAAGTATATTATTTTGCTGATAATGTAAGATTTTTTTCTCGTTATGCAGCTTGGCTAAGTCGAGATTACTGGAGGATCTATTTTCTACTAGAAACCAATTCACCAGGGGTGATTTAGAAACATTGAATACTGGTCTGATCCGTACTTCCTGTGCCAAAGACATCCAATTGGTAATATGCAACCCATCGGTTTGCTTTGCACGTGCATGCCATCTATAACTGGTTGAATCGGGAACCTTGATTAGAAACTCTTGGACTCCTTGAGCATGAACAGGTATAATAATCAATAATAATAAGATTATTAAATCAGCCCAAAATCCGAGATTCAGCTCAGGTCGGGATATATATAAGCGACGAGTATCGAATTTTATTTTTTCTCCAATAGTATAATCTTCTGTAATAACGCGATCTTTCTATCCAGAACTGTATTAGCGGGTTGATTTTCCTTTAAAGCCTTGAAAACTTGTAATGCCTCGGAATATTTCTTCTGCGAGACGAGTATTTCTCCTAGTGTCTGGCTTATTATTTTTGTCTGTTTTGTCTCAGTTTCATCTTTACTTTTTTCCTTAGCGGCGGCTTCTGCTGTCTCTGGAACTTCTTCAAGAGGACTTTCCTCGGCCATAACAATTTTTGTAGAGGGGATTTCGTCCACATCTTTAGCTGGCGGTTCGGAATCCTGTTTTTCGATTTTCGAATCGCTCTGTGGTTCGATCATAATCTGAGTGGTATCGTTTAATCTTGTAAAATCCTCCTGTGTAAGATCATCATTATCTACTGGTTCCTCAAAGTCCAATTCCTCAAGATCTTCCATGTTTTCATCGGATAGATCTTCTTCAGCTGTTTCTTCAGGGATATCTTCGGCATTTTCTTCGCGAGGTTTTAAATTTTCAGCATCAAAAGTAGCTCTACGCTCCTCTGGCATAACTTGTTCCTCAGGACTTTTTTCATCCTCTATTATCGCCTCAAATTTATCAAAAGTGATGGTTGAATCCTCATCAAACCGGCCTTCAGACCTTAATCCTCGAGATCCTCCTTGCAGAATTGTTGTAAAATCATCCTCTCGGTTGTCAAACTGGCTCAAATCAATTTTTTCAATTTCGACACCACTATCATCTTCCGGTTTTGAAATAATCTGCGGTGGTTCTTTTTTCTCTAAATCGGCGGTTTTGCTTTCAAAGGATTTACCAGCTGCTTCCATACTATCATCTGAAAGATCCTGTTTTATACCTGATACGGTTTTCCAAGAGTCATATTGACCGAGCTGTTTTACCTGATCAACAACTGCTTGATTTAGAGGATCTAAAGTAAACAGTTTTAATAGATATTCTTTATAAATATCCTCCAATCCAGACTTCTGATAAATTTCGGCTAAGCTATTAATAGAGTTAAGATGATTAGGATCATATTTGAGTACACGTTCGTATTCCGCACGCGCCTCATCAAGCTTTCCCTTCTGATAATAGCACTGTGCTAAAATATAGTGTGCCTGGGCATAACTGGGATACTTTTTCAGTCCATCCTGGCATATTTTAATTGCTTCCTCAATACCGCCTCTATTTAATAAATTGGATGCAACACGAGCAAACAGGATTTCCATCTCTTCATCCTTTAATATATTCTCGATTTGATCTACTCTCGTTGGCATCTTTACTCTCCCTTATACTAATTTGTTAAAAAATGTTTTATTGAAAAATAGCCAATCAGGCTATATCCTGTAAAAAATACTACAAAAATTAGAACAAATAGACATGTATTTATTATGAAGTTACTTAGCATCTTTCTACCAGTAACCAAGTGTATTGTTTAGTATATCAACAGTAATTTTTTCAAGTGCCTCAGCAATAGCTACATCACGATCATCCTGAGATGCTGTACCGGTCATGATGCCAAATTGGCTTAAATTCTTTTCCCACAAGATCTTATTATTTCTTACATCTTCGCATTTAACCTGGACATTTACATACATCTGAAATTCTTCAACATTTTCTCCCTCTCTAACAATCGAGGCACGCTGCCTGATGGATGTGATTGTACCGGACAATATAATATCTGCCTCAGATTCAGATATAACTTTCAAAGTATTATCCGAAGTAAATTCATCTATAACCATGTTGGTTAAATCCTCACGCACGCCAGGATATGCGGTTCGATCATCAAAGAGCGGAATGGCAATAGTCTTGATATTAGACGGCAATGAACCTTTAAAGGAATAATTGCATCCTGCTGCCATGAATAAAGTTAATATTAATGTAAATATTAGAAATCTATAAACCATACTCTTTGATTTTTCTATATAGCGTACGTTCACTTATCTGCAAAGCACGGGCTGTTTTCCGCCGCGAACCGGAAAATTTTTTAAGTGTTTGTTTAATCATTTCACGTTCCATTCCTGCTAGGGTGCTAGGCTTAAGTTCATTTGTTTCTTCAACAGCAAGGGAATCCACCCCATGGGCTGGTAATTCGTAAGCATGCGGTGAGTAAGAATGGGAATTCAAATTTAATAGCATTTGTTTGATCTCGGTAATATCCAATTTTAAGGCCAACAGGGTGCGATAAATGATTTCCCGCTCAGCCTGATCATGAGGCATGTTAAGTGGCACGGGAAGATTTGTTCTAGTATCATCTTTATAAATAGAAAGGTTATTCGCTACGTATGATGAGTTTACGACTTCACCTTTATTTAAGATGATAGCTGTCTCGACAAAGTTACGAAGTTCTCTGCCATTTCCCGGCCAATCATATTGCTTCATTAATTCCAGTGCTTCTGGCGAAAAGCCCTTAAATTTTATATTTTCTGTTGCCATATAATCAGAGGCAAATTTCTTAACTAAAATTGGAATGTCTTCCTTTCTTCGCCTTAGGGGAGGAATTTCAATTGTGATGGCCTTTAAACGAAAGTATAGATCCTGGCGAAATTCTTTATTTTTGACAGCGATTTCCAAATTTTTATTAGTAGCGGCAATAATTCTAACATCAACTTTATGTGTCTCTGTTCCCCCGACACGCATAAACTCCGATTCCTCGATAACCCGTAACAGCTTAACCTGTGTATTTAACGACATTTCACCTATTTCATCTAAAAAAATAGTACCGTGATTTGCCGCTTCAAAATACCCCTTTTTTTGTCCCACAGCACCGGTAAATGAACCTTTTTCATGCCCAAACAATTCGCTTTCCAGAATTCCTTCAGGAATGGCACCTGTATTCACAGATATAAGTGTGCGCTCAGCCCGATTGCTCAGCTGATGAAGCGCCCTGGCAACAAGTTCCTTACCAGTACCACTTTCCCCCACAATTAACACAGAAAGATCTGTGGGTGCTACAGTGGTAATTATCCTGATGATCTCTTCGATCTCAGGAGAAGAACCATAAAGTCCTATCTTCTCCTTTAACTGATTATATTTTTCTACAGATTCTAATGCCACAGAAATTATGGATAGATTTCATTATATCTTAAATCTAATCAAATTAACAAATGACTATTTTAAAGTCAAGAAACGTAGGTATACTGTGCGGTGGTTCTATTTCTGATAACGAGTCTGAGCTAAAGTTACTTATTATTTTCGTATGTATACGATTGCGCCCTTTTTAATGGTCATAAACACATGGTTTATTCCCAAATGGTATGGTAAATAATCCAAATTAGGAATGTTCATTAGAACAAAATCAGCTTGTTTACCCTCCTCCACGCTACCTATTAAATGCCCTAATTCAAGACTTTGTGCGGGTGTAATGGTGGTTGCCCA
>SMTZ1_10001027_pt1 | contig 27560 bp, 27 predicted proteins | sample DeeMarSWOR136_30_FD_25667 | JGI IMG/M metagenome (IMG submission 25667)
TCATCTCAGGAAGATATGCTGACTACAGAAACTATTTTTGCCAATGGAGCCTCGGGCGGGCTTCGATCCCGCGACCAACGGTTTACGAGACCGTTGCTCCACCAGACTGAGCCACCGAGGCGCCTTCAAAAAAGAAACGTCCATAAAGAAATTTAGAGCTTTCGGAACAACACACCTACATTAGAGCTTACTGGCTCAGAAATATGTCAATTTCAGAAATGACCACTAAATAGGCTAAACCCCACATTATCCTCAATAGGTGAGAAAACATGAGAAGGCGAATTCTATACCTGCAATTGTCCCTCCTAATCGCTCTAGCAGCCATCTCTATCACAAGTCAACCTGTAAAAGCGTGCCACAGTGGATATGAAGGACCAGAAGATGTCAATGGCGACGGTGTAGTTGACATAAAAGACCTCGTCATAGTGGCAGCTGCATTTGGCTCTTATCCAGGACATGACCGCTGGAACCCAAAAGCAGACATCAATGAAGACGGAGAAGTTAATATTTCAGACGTAGTTGCAGTCTGTTTAAAGTTTGGCGCACATTAGGAAAACAAGTCTACAGCAGTTGAACGTCTACACACGTTTCAATAGTTTTAGTTGAAAGAATAGAAAAGGCAGATTATGTTAAGCAATGTTAAATTTTGTTTGCTTCAAACCTGCATACTACTGTTTTCAATTAATTCCATAGAAAAAAACTCCAAGTCTTTCAACAACCCTTAAATAAGTCGGTTGGGGGGAGAAAATACCCCTTTTCGTTCTCCTTTCTCCTGAGGCGAAAGGCTCCCTTTCCCAACCCCCAAACAAAAATTCATGCACTCAACAAGCTCTTCTCGAAAGTCAAATCCTTTCTAACCACCTTGAAACCAACTTTCTCATACAACTTAATCGCCTTCGTCACATTCCAATCATCCACCCCCAACATCACCACTGCCATACCCTTCGCCTTCAACGTCTCCATACCCCGCAACATCAAACTAGTTCCGATACCTTTCAACCTAACAGGCTTCAGAACACCGATGTCCAAAACCCACCCACACCTCACATTTCTATCCACATTATACTTCTCATCAATACCTACACCAATATAACCCACAGAGTTCTCATTTAAAAGTGCAAAGAACCATTCTTGATCCTTGAAAAAGGGGTCCTTCCTCAGACGATAAGTTGTCTCCTCAACAGTGGTCGGTCTATGGTTGAAGTGTTCCTTGAAACATTCATTGTCAAGCCGATTAAGCACTCGCGCATCCACGTCAATATCTTTCTGTAGCGGCTTCAACACCACTTTTTTATTTTCTCTTACACCAGACGGGATACTGCTCAACCCTCTCTTCATTAGGCTAAATTTACGGACCAGCTTAAATCCCAAGGTTTTCCAAAGGCGAATTCTGTCTTCTCTGCTGTCACTAGCCCAGCCTTGAACAGTTTCCATGCCACGGTTCTTCAACTCTTTCAAAGCTGTTTCGGCAAGCTTTTCTTCAATCCTCTTTCCACGAAATTCTGGAATAATGCCAAAAGTTCTTATGAAACTCTTCTTTTCCTTTCTTTTCTTGTCCACATTGGCATGGATAATTCCTACAGGCTTGCCGTCCAGTTCTGCGATGAATCGTCCTTCAGAGTCAAAGAAAGGTGCCTTCTCAAAAACTCTAAACTCATCCACAGTCATCTGCCTGAAATCTTCATACTCCTCGTAAGCCACATTCCAAACTCTAACCCAATCTTCTTCATCGATTCCTTGAACGAACCGCCTAATCTCCAGCAAGCCTTTTTTCCTCCAATTTTGCTAGGCAACAGAGTGTTCGCGAATTTAACTATTTCCTTCTTCATGGAAGAGGAAAAGTCAAAAACAGTCAGTAGTCGTTAATTTTTAAGCCAAAGCCAACAATCGTTATTGGAGAGTGCTGTCAAAGTTGAGCACGGCAGAAAAAATTGGTGAACGCAAAATAATTGAAATCATATGGAAACACTTAGACAAAGCCTTAGATATGCCAGTGCCGTTCGGCGACGACGTGTCAACAATCAAACTCGAAAACAGCAACCTTGCAGTTCTAAAAACAGACATGCTTGTGGGTAAAACAGACATTCCACCGCAAATGAGCTATTGGCAAGCAGCCCGCAAAGCAGTCATTATGAACATAAGCGACCTTGCTGCAAAAGGCGTAAAACCTCAAGGAATACTTGTTTCCTTGGGTATCCCACGAAATCTCACCAAAAAGGACATTGAACAGATTGGGAAAGGGTTGAATGCGGGCGCTAGGGAATATGACACTTATGTCTTGGGGGGAGATACAAACGAGACAGGAGACCTTATAATCAGTGTTGCAGTTTTTGGATTGGCGGAAAAAAGAAATCTCATTTTGCGCAGTGGCGCACGTTCAGGAGACATTGTGGCAACAACTGAGCTATTTGGTTTAGCATCTTCTGGTCTTAAGATATTAACGGAAAAACTTACTGCACCACCGAGAATTAGAAAGAAACTTTTAGACGCTGTTTTGATGCCCAAAGCACGACTCCGAGAAGGCTTGGCTTTAGCGAAAACGGGTGCAGCTACAGCATCCATAGACTCCAGTGACGGACTTGCATGGAGCCTCTTCGAAATCAGCTGCGCCAGTAACGTAGGTTTTATAATTGACGCTCCGCCAGTTGCTCCAGAAACCTGCGAATTTGCGAAATTACACAACCTTGATCCCTTAGAACTAAGCTTTTATGGCGGTGAAGAATACGAACTTGTCGTCACCATCAACCCTAAGTATTGGAAAAAGGCGGAAAAAGTAATTGCAGAACAAGAGGGTAGTCTTGTAAAGATAGGTAAAGTCACAGTAGAGAAAGAAATTTTCCTAAAAAAAGGGGACAAAATAATCAGGATAGAGGCAAGGGGGTATGAGCATTTTAAACATAAGAAAGAGGAAAGTTAGTTGATTCAATCTTGTGATGTTGGCAGTCTTCCCTACATAGATAAGCTTGACAAGCTCGTAGAAGGGGCAAACCATTATACTGCTGGTCTCAGCGATGACTCTGCAGGGTTTTTTGAACAAACAATTGTAAGAGCTTTTTTGGACAAGCTAGACACTGGAATTGATGTGGCAGCGTTTCCGCAGTTTCGCGGCATGAACGAAATGTTTCTTTCCACTTTTGGGGGAATAGAGAAGACAAAAAGTGGTTATGTTGAAACGGGTCGTCTGGCTTTAAGTCCTAAGCAAGGCAAAATACCTGAGGTGGCAGTTATAGAGAAAAATGCTGCCAAAGTTCACGCACAGAGAGATAGCCCTTTTCAGCTTAGAATTTGTATAACTGGTCCATATACGTTAGCCTCATTTTTCCCTTATAGAACTAGTCGGACCTATACACAGCTGGGTCAAGTACTTTCAGAGATTGTGAAAAAGAATATTTTCGCTGTTAAGCATGGAAAGGTTGCTCTAGTCTCTGTTGATGAGCCACTATTTGGGCTGGTTGATGAACCCTTAATAGATAGAGGTACGGAAGGTAGAGAGAATCTTCTTTCTGCATGGGAATTGCTAACAAATGAGGCTAAGAGCAAAAGTGCAGCAACTTGCATTCACCTGCACCATACTGCGGATGACTTGTTCTGGTCAGTAAGGTCACTAGGAATTGTGGAGTCGCATGTAGATGATCCGCTCTACGAAATGCAAGTCACTAAGAAACGTCTGGAGAAGGAAGATAAATTGCTGAAAGCCAGCATAGCTATCACCGACTTTGATCATCTGATAAAGGAAAAGTTAGGCTCAGCCATGTCTGACGACGCTATTGCAGAAGCTTGGAGAAATATTTCAAATGGAAAGTTGAATCCAAAGACGTTTCTAGAAAATGTTCATGTTATGAAGAAGCGGCTTGCGAAAATTATTGAGCGGTTTGGTTTAGAAAGAGTAGTATTTGCAGGTCCTGAATGTGGGTTACGAGGATTTCCAACCTATGCCTCTGCGATAAGCTGCTTAAACCAAGTCTCAAAGGCTGTATCAATCACTAAGTAGTGTTAAGAAGAAGTATAGTCACACGTTTTGACTGGTGAGTCATTGACCCTTCTTTAGTATTTTCTCAATGTTCTCCAGCCGTTTCTCAATTGTGTCCAGTCGGTTTAGAATCTGTTTCAATATGCGCCCTGCATCTTCAGTTGGGAAATCAGGCAAGGGAGTAGGTAAGAGCCATCGCCGATCTTGCTGTATCTTGGGTCGTTCTGGCAATGTAGGAGGATAAACTGCGGACTCTTTCTTTTTGGGCATCATTTTCACATTAGATAAGTAGTTATGCGAGTTTATTTAAAATGTCGCAGAAAAAAGGTGAATCGTCCATTTCTTTTTTAATCTTCTAAGCCCTTCAACACGTTGCTTTACGTTCGTAAAACTGAAAACTATAAAAAGAACTGGAGGGTCAAATTTTAATCTCGTGTCGGGACTGTAAATTTCGGGTGAGGGTTTTAGAGGCGATTTTTACTTCTTTTTGCAATGTTTAACTCGGGGTTTTTTAGTTTTTTCCTTTTGTTCCTTCTCTACTTTGATAATTTTGGGTTTTTCCAAACCTTGAATGGCAGCGCCTGGATAGTTTCGTTCAATTTCTCTTCTCAATCCTTTTGTGTCGATATCTCCATATCTCTTGACGTATATTATCGGTCTACCTTTTTTGTCGTATTTGACAGATATGGAATAGCCAGAAGCGATTTCTATGCATTCAGGTTCTGCTAAAATAAATCTTTCACGTTCTTCCAAATCCAAAGCTTCTGGAGAGTTTTTTCTTTGGTTTCTTTCTGACATGTTTTCATCGTCCTTGTTATGAAAGGGGACGCTTAGATTAAAGTCTTGTTTCTCCCTAATCAAGATTCCGCTTCATTCAATCAGCAGCTATTAATGCGTCATCATCCTCTCTTCGTACTGCTTCAAGTAATCTGCTGCTTCTCCAATGTCCATGAACAGCTTATCAACTTTCTCCACATCTTCCACAGTTACTTTGTCTCGACCTGCAGTTTTGGCGCTTTGGGCAGCCAGACTTAGAAGACCTACAGCGTATCGAAGCGAGCTTTTTGAGCCAACTTCTGTGAGTTTCTTAATCGCGTTTTTTTCCATCTTTATCTTCTCTTCTTTACATCTTATTTGGAGAATTTCCTGAATGCTTTCCGGGTCGTATTGTTGAGTTCCAATTATTACAGCTCGGTCGATGAGGTCTATTGGGAATCCCAGAGGGCTTTTAACATCGGTTCCACGAATGCGCGCTATTCCCCTGTTTGTAGCAAGTATTATTATGGGAACAAGTTCACTTTCTACAGCTCTTCCGAGAAAACTGAAAGCTTCCAAATCCAGCAGATGTGAATCGTCAATAAAGAGTACACCCGGATGGATGAAGGCTTTGCCTTTATCTACCCACTCTTTAACTTGTTGGTCAACGGCTACGCGGATCTCAGCATCCATCTCCTTCGATTCGGCGCCTCCGAAGAACATAGAAAACATGCCGCCGGAACGACTTCTAACGTTAAGTTCATCCAAATCTGTAAGAGTCGGTGTATATACGAATTCTTTCTCTTTCAAAACTTTGCCAGTGGGTCTTGGAATCTTCTGTCTGGTATCTACATCGTAAGTTTTGCCTTTCGCACTTTCCATGCTCAATCCTAGACTTGCTACTCGTCCACTTTCTGCATCAATCTGGACAACACGCCCCTCCGAAATGTTTTGTTGGATTATCTGCTGAGCTATCTGGGCGCCAGCCTCGATGGATTTCTCTTCATCTGTGGTTTTCAATGTCAAGCGAACACTTTCTGGAACTTTCTGGTAAGGATTATAAGGGTGGGGTGCAGTTGAAATGTCAACGTTGATGATTTCCCCTTCATACACTTTTCGCATTTCATGAATTTCAACGCCTATGCACTTGCGTATAGCTTCGATTAACACTTCAGTTTTTTTGCGTTCACTACTATAGACCTCGCTGCCACTCATTTGAATAAAAGGAACGTTCTGACCAAGTTCTTTGGAAACCGCCACGGCGATGGCTGTTTTACCTGTTCCCGGAGGACCAGCCAATATGATGGTTTTGCCACTTAGTTTACCCTCTTTTATCATTCTAACAACTAATCCAGCAGCCTCACGAGCCTTCTCTTGCCCAACCAACCCATCTCTAACCTTTATGGCGATACCTGTTTCATCTAAGCCTAAGCCTTTGACGTGTGTGTGGGCTCCTACGCGTTCAAAGCGAGATATTTTACCTGATGGAACTTCTTTTATCGAAGCCAAACCATTTCACTCCTAGCAGTGAAATCTAACAACGGCATCAAAAACAGATTCATATATATAAATTTAAGCCCGAGAAAAACAGAGTTTGACGGATTTGGCAGCTCCATTTCTAAGGAATTTTCGGTCTTATTGCTTTTGCTGAACACGCGTCTACGCATTCGAGGCAGTAAATGCATTCGGGGTGAGTGAATTTTTTCCAGGGCAAATCGAGTATAGGTACTTTCATGGGGCATGCTTCTACGCAACTGCGGCAACCTTCTTTTGTGCAGTGTACTACATCTCTTTTTAGTCCCAAGAAGCTGAAATGATTAAGCAAAGCCATTATAGCGCCTACTGGGCAGAGGTATTTGCAGAAGCTTCTGGGAGTGTAAACTGCGAAGGCTATAACCAGTCCTAATATAATCAGACGTGCCCAAAACAACGGTGGAAGAGTAGCTATCGCTCCAAGGATGTCTGCGAACGGTGCTTCAGCAGTAAATGCATTAAATGTCATTGTGGGGAGTATTGCAAACAACGTGTCGTGAGGACTTAATGCGTTGAAAGGTGCTTGAGCGAAAACTCCTAAAGCATCTTTATAACTCTGACCTATTCCCATCACTGCTGTAGCTGATACTGTTATGCTGATGAACAAGACTATCCCGAGAATTATGTATTTGAGGTTAATCATGTCTTTGTGAGTCCTTGGAGAAATTTCTTTGTGTTTCCTTTTTACGTAGCCAAGTATCTCTTGAATGAAGCCAAAAGGGCAAACCCAGCCGCACAACATTCTGCCCAAAAGCACCGCAGCTATGAGAAAAGATGCCAAAGGAAGCCATGGAAAAACAGTTTCATAAAGCATGTATTGCGTCACCGCAAAAGCGTCTCCCACAGTTTTCGCTGGACTCCCTAAGCTTTGCAAAACTGGTAGCAAAAGTGGTAGAGGTTCAAAACCGAATAAGACAGCGTTGAAGAGTACGAAAAAGATGATTAGGCTGATTATTCTCAAAGTTCTTATGCGAAAAAGTGCACGTTTTATGTTCACCAAGTTTTCGAAGTGCTCCTTTTTTGTTTGTATGTTTTTTAGAACGTGAGGTTAGGTAACATAAAAAGGTTTCATATCAGTTTTTGCTAACATGCTTAAACGTATTCTGTTAGACTTCGTTGTGGAATTTTCGCCACATCTGCTTTAACAGCTTTGTCGTCCCCAAAGAGATTAAGCTGACCGTAAACACCGTCATAACCCGGGGTGACTTGAGCTTTTCCCGCTCTAACCCTCTCGATAGCTTCGGCTATTTTTGGATCAACAATCTGGGACATTTCTTCCTTAGAAGCATCAATCAAAACCGTGTACTCATTGCCAAACTTGGCTGTTAAGTTGTTATAGACACTCCAGACGCTCTGCGTGCTAGGAGATGATGCACCTAAAACTGTCGCAATTATCTCTGATAGTGGAAGCAAATGCATGTAGCCAATGGTGTTTTCAGGCTTAAAACCAGCAGGCCTGTCGGCCAACTCTTCAACTCTTTGCTCTACACCCTTCGTCATTCTTCTACGACACACGGGGCAACGATTGTTAAACTTTGTTGCTTCTTGCGGTGGCATGGAAACGTTGCAGTCCCTGTGTCCTGTCCAATGGTACTTGCCATAAGCCGGATTTGTTTCGATGGTAAACTTGAAATGTTCTAGGTCTTTCTTTCGAAGTGTGTCTAAAATTTCATAATACGTGAACTGTTCTAACTCGAAAACGTTAGCCTCTCGTCCCATTCTCCAAGGCCAACAGCTGTGGCTGTCACTGTTTGACACTAGAGTGAATTCGTCTAAAGCGCTTAAACGCCAATTCATAGGAGGATCAGAGGACAATCCTGTTTCTAGGGCATGAATATGTTTTGTCATGTCTTGGTAACAGTCTTCTATTTTGTCGAAACCGCTGAAGGCGCCAAAAAGGCTGAACCATGGTGTCCATGCATGAGCAGGTATAACCTCGTTGTTTTCTGAAACTGTCATGACTTCTTCCACCAGCAATGGGGCAGTCATTTCAAGAATAGGCCTACCGTCAACGCTTAAATCACCATATTTTGCTAATCTCTCGTTGATTTGTGCAGCTGTCTCGAAGCTAGGCGTCAAAATTATGTGATGGATTTTTTTCGTTTCACCTCTGAACATGAAGATTGTGCTCACTTCGCCAGTTATCATGAAGTGAGTTGGACTATCATCTTTGGCGGGCTTGAAAAGTCCTGTGTTTGGAATCTTAAATAAATCCCTTTGCAACTCTTTTACCCATTTTGGGTGTGTAAAATCTCCCGTGCCTACAAGATTTAAACCCTTTATTTTGGCGAAACGCATAATCTCTCGGGTATCAACTCTCTTGCTTGTGGCTCGACTGAAGCGGCTATGAATATGCAAGTCAGCTATGACTCTCATATTTTTTCGCTAATCCCCAAGTTTTTCTTGAGCTGCCATGTTCATTTTCGCTTTGTGAAGAACACCAAGCTCTCTTTTTCGCATACATACTCAAAGCCAATTTCCAGCACTACATAATTACTCTTCTTTCAATATTTGAATATTGATGATGTTCTTTCTCCTTATCACGTTTGGTATCCAATCTCTTAATACATCTAAACAATCGTCTATGGTGTCTTCAACTTTGTTCCATTCTTCTTTTTTCAAACCCTCATTGTCTTCAGTCTGAATAATCACTCTGTAATGCAAATCTATTCCCTCCTTCTGAGCATACATGCTTTATTCCTTGATCACTAATAAGAGGTTCTATCATAGTGCACGAAAAATACGGAGACACGCGAGAGACAGCCCCACTAACTGTTGATAAGCCTCAGCCTTCTTTTCTCCTATTTGCAACATATTTGTCAAAGACCTTCTCCCAATCAACTCGATACAGCAAATATATAACCAGAATCAAAAGCACCGCCGTTATGACAGCACCTATCCAACTATTTTCATCTCCAAAAAGAAAAGTGAGAACATCACCGTAGACTTTGCCAAAGGAAGCTAAAATGTAAACCATAAGAACTTTTCCTGCAAGGGCTGGAATAAACGCTTTGATAAGGCTGTATCGTAAGATGCCTAGAGGGATAAAGAGCAAATCGTCTGGAAGTGGAGTTAATGCGAAAACGAAAACGGTGATAGGGGTGTATTTGCCGAAAAGCTTGAGAAGATAGCCCATTTTTCTTTGTCTTTCTTCACTAATTATTCTTCGTCCATAGTATCCAAGCATGTAACCTGCAAGTTCTCCGATGGCTGAGCCGGAACCACCTGCGATTGTTAATAATAAGGGGTCCCATCCTTCAATGCCTAGAAGTAAAATCACTAGTGTATAGGGTATAGGAACAACAATTGCCATGGTGCCTATTAGGCTAACTAGAAATACGCCAAAAAATCCAAACTGTACCGCCACATCACGCATCCAGTCTACGAAAGACACGTTAACACTTCAATTCCTTTGGCTGCATTGAGTTAGGTCAGATCGAATTTAACTCTAACTATACTAAGGTACAATGCCTCTGGAAGTGCAAAACTTATTTCTCGGAAGAACGTATTAGGCAAACAAATGTCTAGGTGAACCATTTTGAATAACCCCAAAAAAATAGCAATAATCGGAGCAGGAAAGATGGGTGAAGCAATAATCTCCGGTCTTCTCAAATCAGATACATATACTCCCCAAGACATACAGATATTCGAAATTTCACAAGACCGTCGCCAATACATGACTCAAACCTATAAGGTCAAATCTGCTCACGACATCAACGAAGCCGTAGCCTTGAACGAGATAATAATTATTGCGGTAAAACCAGCAGTTGTTGGAAAAGTCTTAGAACAAATCAAACACCCAGTCAAACCTGGAAAAGTTCTTCTGTCGATTGCGGCAGGAGTTACACTAGAATTCCTCGAAAAACATTTACCAGAAAACGTTGCAATCGTTAGAGTGATGCCAAACTTAGCGTGTTCTGTTAGAGAGGCAATGATAGTAGTTTGCCCTTCAGAGAATACCGATGAAGGCGAGTTGAAGATGGCGACTGATGTTCTTAGCCTTGTTGGAAATGTCATGAGGCTTGACGAGAAATACCTGGACCTTGCCACAGGATTGGTTGGTAGTGGCCCAGCTTACATCTTTGTCATAATTGATGCACTTGCTGATGCGGGAGTTAGGCTTGGCTTACCAAAGGACATATCAACGGTGCTTGCGGCTCAGACTACCTTAGGTGCGGCAAGGATGGTAGTGGAAACAGGAGAGCATCCGGCGAAGCTTAAAGACATGGTAGCTACTCCTGCAGGCACTACTGTTGAAGGGCTTTTAGCGCTTGAAGAGGGCAAACTGAGAGCCACTTTAATTTCAGCGGTTACAGAAGCTGCAAAAAGGGCTAAGGGACTGATGCAGGCTTAAGGTCTGCAGAGCTAGTTATGTCACTTGTAGGCTGAATAGTCTTTTCCCAGCAGCTCCCTCGCTATGACCACTCGTTGAATGTTCATTGTTCCCTCTGCACCGATGCAATAAGACATTATACCTCTTAACCCCATCTCCAAAGGGCATTCCTTAGTATAGCCGTAAGCGCCAAACCATAACATGACATGCTTGAAAACGTCGAAGGCGAAGTGGGGAGTTTTCAATTTACATGCCGAAATCATTTTAGCCACTTCAAGGGGTGAGAAGCGGTCTTCTTGGCTTCGTTTATCCATCATCCAAGCAGTTCTGTAGACGAGAGACCTCAAGGCTTCCAGCTCCGCCCAATCGTCTGCCAACTCAAAATGTATGCCTTCGAACTTGCCAATGGGTTGCCCGAAAACTTTTCTTTCTCTGATATATTCCATTCCCAGCTCCAAGGCTCGTCTTGCGGCGCCTAGACACACTGCGCCTATTAGAATTCGGGCGCAGTCAAATCCTTCCATGGTCAAGTAAAAGCCCTTGTCTACTTCACCAATAACATGATAGTTAGGCAGCTCCACATCGTTCATCACAAAGCCACCCGTTGAAATAGCCATTCTTCCCATGTCTTCAAAGCGCTTGGAAATTTCCACTCCAGGCGCACCGACGGGTAAATAGAATCCAGTCATGCCTCGATGGGCTTTCCCGGGTAGTGCAGGAGCTGTTCTTACAATGACGAAATAGCCTCCACCCCACTTCTTAGCCTCTTCGGTGCCGCTCAAATACATTTTTTCGCCATTAAGAACCCACTTGTTTCCCACTTTCTTAGCTGTAGACTTGAAACTTGCAACGTCTGATCCGCCTCCCGCTTCTGTTGAGGCTATGCCAATGAAGGCGTCCCCTTTGATGGCTTTTCGTATAACAGCTTCTCTGACTTGCTCGGTGCAATGCTTGTCAACCACATATCCCCAAGACGATTCTACAAGCCAAAGCACGGGGAGAGCAATACTGATGTCTGCATAGCCCAGTTCTTCAGCAGCAACGCAAGTTGTAACCCAGTCAGAGCCGGCCCCACCATGCTCCTCCGGAGCGGTCATTACCAGCAATCCAAGGTCAGCCATGCTCTTCACCAGCTCCTTGGGAATTTCGCCCTTAGTGTCCATTTCTCGAACCTTTTCTAAAGCCAGTTCTTTTTCACACCATTCTCGTAATGCGCTGCGGAAAAGCTCTTGTTCTTCTGTGAAGCTAAAATCAACCATCCATATTCCTCTCAAGAGAAAGGTAGTGTCTATGCTAATCCATATAAGGGTTACCAGAGCAGCTACTCGCCATTGAGAATATAATCGAATTTCGTTGTTTTTCAGAGCCATTGTGTTGCTCTCCTTTGTGTTCATTTTCTCTTAAAAGCGTCAAGCTATTTATTTTGCTGGAAAAACTGACTCTGGAGTCAAATATTCCTTTATAATAGGAAAAAATCGAAATAAAAGGAGTTTCTGATTTCTAAATTGGTTAGAAAGTCTAGAAAAAACTAGAAAGTATCTTTTACTGGAGTTCCATCCTTGTTAAATCATAGCTTGCTGCAATTCTTCTGTATGCATTTAAGTAGTCTTTTGCGAATTTATCAGCATATTTCTCTATGCCCCTTTGGGAGTCTGTAAAGTTTCTAAGATGATGATAGAACTCATGAAGAATTACATGTGGGTTATGAAGAATGTCGCTACAGGAGACATGAATCGTCTGTTTCTTCGCTACATAGCACGCAAGTTTCTTAGAGTAACGTTTTGGCATCCCAACTTTGAGTTTTGGTCTCACAACTTTGTAATGTTGACTTAACAGTTCCAGAGCTTTCTCAGCATCGTTAGTGAGAATCAAGCTGATGATCCTTGCTCTAAAAAGTGTCTCTGCAGTTATCATTTTCGACAAAATGTGCTACCTCAACAGATTCGTAGAGTTACCAGAAAGGCTGAACCGTTTCCTTTTCAAATACGTGAATTCTTTTCACCAACCGTGCTTAATTGTTGAAGGTTGAGTTCCTTTTCCTTTTCGTTTTTCATGCTTCTTGGAACGTTTAAATTTGTTTATCTTAACGACATTATCTTCTAGCGCAACCCAATGCTTGTTCATCAGATTTCGATGGTAAACAAACATGTTCACCAGCCTCTTCAATTCTTTCGAGGATATGTTTTCGGAATCTACCAACAATTTGTTGCCACTTGAATGTATGTCAACGTTGAGTTTCGATTGCAAGAAACTAGAGAGAGTTTCTCTTTCATCTTCCAATTCACCTAGGTCCACTTTTAGCCTTTTCTTTCTCTTTAGAAACAAAACAATCAGCCTCTACTGCTTGTTGAGCAAAATAACATAGCTAATTCCTGACTAATTAAAATTCCTTGCCAGATCAATATAGAGATACGCGACAACAACCCCTCCTCTCTCTTCTATCTCTGCTCAACATCGTTGTTATCTATTATTTCATATAGCAATAGTTTGAACATAGTGAAATGTTGTTGATAGAACCATTGTCCACAAGTCATAATAATTTCAGAGTCCCCATCACCAATCCTACTACCACTATTCAAGACAATAGCGTTAGTAGTCATCCAATTTATATAAAAAAGAAACGTTCCGTATAACTATAACCAAACAAATCTAAATTGACTGCACAGAAGAGGCTTTGAAAGTAAGATAAATCTGCGACCCCACATTCAAGCCCATTTCAATAAAAGACCTCTTAGTAATCTGCACAACAAATTCCTCTCCAGCATCAACCTTCAACCTTACCAAAGGACCTTGATCCGACACTTCTACAATCTTTCCCTCAAATACATTTCTAGCGCTAGATTCAAGCCTCCTTTTTGAAAGGATAATGTCCTCAGGTCGTATAAAAACAGTAATTCTACCACTTCTTCGCAACGCCGCCTCGATCGTTACCCCATCGTCTAATCTTACACAAGAAGTTCCTTCTTTCAAAACTTCTGAGGTACCCGAGAAAATGTTTTCAAGCCTAACGAACTTAGCGAGACTTCTTGATTTTCCTCGAAGGATTTCGTCAACGGTGCCAACATTTGCAATCTTACCATTTATAAGCAAGGCGACTTTCTCAGCGATTTGCTCGGTCTGAAAGATGTTGTGTGTCGCCATCATTATCGTGGTGCCTTTTTGCCGATTGACTTCTCTGATGACTTCTTCAATTATAGAGACACTTTTAGGGTCAAGATTTGCGGTGGGTTCATCTAAAAACAGCAAAGATGTATTGAGAGCTAACGCTCTGGCAAGTGCAACTCTTTGCTGTTCTCCACCTGACAGTCTTTTCGCCAACCGTTTCTCGTAACCTTCTAATTTCACCATTTCCAGCGCATGTTTTGCTGCTTCATCAATCTGCTTTTTAGAAATGCCTCTCAGCTTCAAGCCGTAGGTAATGTTGTCGTAGACAGATGTACTGAATTGTGTTGATTTTTGGAAAACCAGAGTGGTATTCAGCTTAGCTTTATTCCTGTTTCTGTCTTCTATCCGTTCGCCATTAATGTACACGTTTCCATAATCAGGTTTTTCAAGGCAAGCAAGAATCTTAAGCAGAGTGGTTTTTCCAGCACCATTCGGACCAATCAAAGTGAAAATTTCCCCTTTCCGAACTTTCAATGTCACGTCGTCAAGGGCTTTGATCTTTCCATAAAGTTTTGAAACATGTTCCAATTCAGCTAAGATACTCATTTCAATCGCCTTTGCAGTAAATTGGTCAAAAAGCTTATTGATATGACAATGCCGAGCAGTATTATTGCAAGGGCTATGCTTAAAGCAATGTTTCCACGCGTGGTCTCTAAGGCAATCGCGGTGGTTAGAACTCTTGTTCGTCCACGAAGGTTCTGTCCAATCATCAAAACAACTCCCAACTCAGCAATCGCCCTATTAAAACCAGCCACAACCGCCAACACGACCCCTGAGGTCGACTCCTTGAGAACTACAAAAGACGCCTCAGTCTCCGAGGCACCCAAAGTTATCGCCAAGTTCCTAATATCAGGGTCAACTGCTTCCACGGCGCTTGTTATGAAACTAATTATGATGGGAGTAATTAGAATAGCTTGTCCTATAGAAACTCCCAAAGGATTCAAGAACAAATTCAGAGAACCCAAAGGACCCGTGCTGGAAAACATTAAGTATAAAATTAAGCCAAGAGCAACGGTGGGTATTCCCAAAAGAGCGTTAAAAAAACCTTTTATGAATTGTTTTCCTACAAAGTCCCTTAGACCCAACGCAACCCCTATAGGAATACACCACAAAATCGAAAAAACAGTCGCTGTTCCAGAGATATAAATAGAACGTAAAGTTATGCCCAGAATTTCTGGATCGCCAGAAGCTATAAGCCGGAAAGCCTCCATTAAACCTTCCGCAAACTCTTCAACCAAAACAACAAACACTACAAAAATTGCCAAAAAGAAAAAGAGAATTAGAAGCGGTATTACCTCTGCCGTCTTCATTCCTCGCCAGCTCTCGAAAGCCTAATCTGTTCTTTAGCTGTAAAGTTCGGGATAGCCATACCTGTATTCCACTGGACACTCTGAACCATCGAAGAAGGCGTAGTCTCTGATCATTTGAGCCATCGTTGGATCTATATTGTTACTCAGAAGATTTACTGCCGGATGGAAAAGACCTTGTCCATACTTGTCCTTTCCATATTCTTCAATCAGATGTTGTCCCTCATCGGATAGCAGATACTTGATAAATGTGACTGCTCCGTCCAAGTTCACGTGTGGATGCAGTGTTTGATTCACGACAATTGCGCTGTAGACATTGAGCAGTTGTTGCCCTTGAGTTACAAGTTCTGTTAGATTAGGTACTAAGTCAGGGTCGGCGTTGCTGTAGGCAAGAAAAGTTCCAATGTCCGCCAAGGTGTAAGCCTGCAGTTGGTTCGCTGTTTTCAAAGTATTCCCCATACCGGAACCAGTTTCCACAAACCAGTCTATCTCATCTCTCACTTCCGTCCAGTTAAAGCCTGCCGTCTTCCACAGAGCTTTCTCCTTTGAATGAGTTCCAGAATTGTCTCCTCTCGAAATCCACACCGCATTGGAAGTTCTTCCAGCAGAAACAATTCTTGTCAATGCCTCGGTGGGGGATGACCCTATAATTCCTGCTGGATCTGTTTCAGGACCCACTATTTCGAAGAAGTTATATGCGATGATTTTTCTGTTTAATCCGTAGCCACCTTCGAGAAATGTCAATTCACTGGATGGTGAGTGTACAAGTATCATATCTGCGTCTCCACGTTGGGCAAATTCGATGGCTATGCCTGTTCCAACTGAAACAAAGTATATGTCGATGTTGTGTTTATCCTCGAACCGGGTTTCAACATCGTCTAGTAATCCCGTGTCGAAAAGGCTAGTAGTAGTGGCAACGACTAGTTTCTGTTTTGCTGGCATGTTAAGGTATCCGCCAATGTTGTAGTAAAGGACTGTACCTCCTACCGAAGCTATGGAAGCTATAGCTGCAACTATAATTACTATTCCCCATGTGCCTAGTTTCATGTTAATCACCATTATGTTTGTCTGTACATATCGGCTTGTGGAGTTTAAAAACTTATTGCCCAAAGGGGTTACCATGAATTCATAGCCTTTATTAAGACTTGCTACATTATATAAAATTAGTTCAAACAAAATTACGAAAGGGCAGCCCTTCAAGCAGCATACACGCTAAAAAAAGGTGAAAAACAAGTGGGAAAAGCAGAGCAAGAAATAATCAAGAAAGAAACATCAGTATTCCAAGAAGTCTACCCCATTCAAGAACCCTACATATATGCTGCTGTAGTCAAAGACCCAGAAACCCAAAAAATCCGCTACCAAATAATAGAACCCACACTGCTTGAAGAAGAAGCCCAAATGCTCAAAGAAATAAAAAGCATATTAATGGAAGAAATCGACGTCAACTCGAAAGAAATCGAGACAAAAGAGAAAGCTGCAAAATATTTAAAACAGAAAATTCAAGAAATCATAAAAAATTATCGTCTGAAAATCGCTGAAGAAGCAGTAGACAAACTGATTTACTATATTGTACGTGACTTCATATACTACGGGAAAATTGACCCATTAATGAAAGACCTCATGGTTGAGGACATATCAGCAGACGGCGTCAACATCCCAATTTATATTTGGCATCGCGAATACGAATCTCTTCCAACCAACATAACCTTCGAAAACGAAGGCGAACTAAACTCTTTCATTGTTAGATTGGCATACCTCTCCGGCAAAAACATCTCCCTAGCCTCTCCCATGTTAGATGCCTCTCTTCCAGATGGGAGCCGTGTTCAATTGACTTATGGAAGCGAGATTACACGACGTGGTTCAACTTTTACCATACGACGCTTCCGCATTGACCCTCTCACAATCTCGGACCTAATAAGCTTCAACACACTGTCGTCTGAGATGGCAGCTTATTTTTGGTATGCTATAGAGAACAGGGCATCAGTTCTTGTAGCTGGAGGAGTGGCGTCTGGCAAAACAACAATGCTCAACTGTCTATCTATGTTCATTAAGCCAGAGTTGAAAATCGTAAGCGTAGAAGACACAGCAGAGCTTAACTTACCCCATGAAAATTGGGTGCCCTCTGTAGTGAGAACTCATTTTGGACAAGAAAAGGGTCCAGGCACCATAACGTTATTCGACCTTCTAAAAGCTGCAGTACGTCAGCGTCCTGACTTCATTATAGTGGGCGAAGTAAGAGGCGCAGAAGCTTACACCCTGTTTCAAGCCATGGCAACAGGGCATTTAGGTATGAGTACTCTCCATGCGGAGTCAGTAGACTCGGTTATGAATAGATTAGAATCTGAACCAATGAACATACCTAAGTCTCTGCTGGCTATGATCGACGCTGTAACTATACAGGTAAGAACGGAAATTAATGGCAAACCCGCCAGACGGACAGCATCAGTGACTGAAGTTGTTGCTCTTGACTCCAGAACAAAAGATTTACTCACAAATGACGTGTTTCAGTGGAACCCTAGAGAAGACTCCTTCAAATTTACAGGCCGGAGCCACATTTTGGAGAAGAACATGAAAATGAAAGGGATAAGTGGGGAGAAAATTCAAGAAGAACTGAAAAGGAGAAAGGCTGTGCTGGATTGGATAGCAAGAAGTAACATACGAAGATACACAGAGGTTGCTAATATCATTCGAGAATACTACACAAACCCTGACAGAATATACAGAAAAGCAAGGATGAGCCGCAGATGAACTTTGCCAGTCTCAGAAAATCAATAAGTCAAGCTTACCAACGCGTCATAGACAAGATACGCTCCAAAAATTCTCTACTACTAAATCGCTCCAGCCAATCGCCAAAAAATAAGGAGAAAGAGAAATGGAAACCCCAACTTTTTGCTTATCACCTGTTGGGAGAGAGAACGAATCATTTTCTACCTCTCTTCAGAGACATGGATACGGGTTTACACAAATCTGGCATTAAAATTAGCTTTAAACCCTATGTCAGCCTCACCCTTCTAACAAGCCTAATAATCACCGTTTCAACAATATTTCTTGTTCCTTCAATACTCCACCTCATTCTGCAAATGCCACTCTTTTCATCTCTTCTTTTTGGTATAGGGGGCGGCTTATTGGCAGGAGCTTTAACTATTATTGGCTTCTATATTTATCCTCTCTACAGGGCAGACAACATAAGACGCGACTTGGATGACAGCATGGCTTTTGCAGCAGGTTATCTAGCAATTTTAGCAGGCGCAGGTGTGCCTTCTGACAGCATGTTCCGCTCTTTTTCAAAAATCCCCCAGAAATTAGCTGTTGTTGACGAATCAAAAGTTATAATTCGAGATGTAGACCTCTTTGGTACAGATCTTATCACTGCTTTGGAAAACGCGTCAAAGCGCACACCTTCTGAGAAATTCAAAGAATTACTTGAAGGCTTCATAGCAACAATTCACTCTGGAGGCAATTTGGTGTCTTATTTGCTACACAGATCGCGGCAAAACATGAGGTCTAAACGTATTACTTTGCGAAAATTCTCCGACACTCTTGGAGTGCTCTCAGAATTCTACGTAACATTACTCGTAGCCGGGCCACTTATTTTTGTTGTGATGCTAGCAGTCATGGCTATGCTGGGAGGCGGCGGGTTCGGAATACTGGAACCCACTTTGTTGTTAACGCTTCTAACATACATTGGCATACCTGTGGGCTCAACCATCTTCATCATAATTCTAGATACCCTCACACCCAGGCGGTGAAAATGCCAAAAGTTGAAAGAAGAGAAAAAGCAATTGCATGGGCAGTTTCCATCAGTTTAGGTGCAATTATAATAATTACGGCAGTCTTGACGATGAGAGAAAAACACTTTTTTCAAGATTATCTTTTCTTTGCAGCGGCGGTCACCATATTTCCTCCAGCAGCTTTAGACTATGTAGATTACCGCTGGAAAAAAGCAATTGATGAACGTTTACCAGACTTGTTTAGAAGCATTGTTCAAGCTCAGCAGACGGGTATGACTTTACCTCAAGCCTTGGAAGAAACTTCAAAACGAGATTATGGACCTTTAACTACAGAGTTGAAGAAAATGGTAAACCAGATGTCTTGGGGTTTGCCCTTTGAAGAAGCACTTCAGGATTTTGGAAAACGCATTGACACAGCGCTAGTTCAGAGGACAGTGCCATTGATTATCGAAGCTAGCCATTCCGGGGGACATGTAGAAAAGATTTTTGCCCCAATGGGAAGTTTCATTCAAACTACTTTAGCCATGCAAAACGAAAGAAAAGCTCAAACAAGGCCTTACATAGCCATAATCTACGTTGCTTTTTTCGTCTTCGTCTTCACCATAGTTTTACTTTTCAAAACATTTTTCATACAAATGGAGGCTTCGCCAATTATCGGCTTTTCGGCATTGACTCCCGAGGAAGCTTGGCGCGTTTTCTTTCACATGAACCTCATACAAGCGTTTTTCGGCGGATTAGTTGCAGGGAAAATGGGCGAAGGCACGGTAAGCGCTGGATTGAAACACAGTATAATTCTCATGGCAAGCGGATATTTTGCTCTGAAATTTCTGGCTTGGTGATTAGGTTGAGGCGGTTTTCAAGACATAAACGTGGAGTCACACCGGTTCTAAGTAATGTTTTGCTTACTGTTATAGCTGTGGCAGCCATGTCCTTAGCCGCTTCGGCCACCTACGTAATAACCGACAACTTGCATCAGATTATGGGCGAACGCATTATCTCAGAAGATGTATGGTTTACTTCAGATGGGATTTCAATTTATCTCCGTAACACGGGAAAAGTGACTATTGAAGCATCATTAGTATATGTGAACTTCACAAGTCAACACTTCACGCCGTTGAAGCTGGAAATTGAGGAGCATGGCTGGTTGAATGTCACATTCAGTTGGGATGCAAATAGTCTGTATCACATAAATGTTGTGACAAGTAGAGGAACAAAAATTGTGGATTATTACAAAGCACCTTCTTAGGTTCGGGCGTAATAAACATGGCGTCAGCAACGTCATAGTCATAGTGCTAAGCCTCGTAATTCTGGTGATAATAGCGTCCAACGTTGTTTTGTGGAGTTATCAGATGAACCAGCTCGACTGGGAAAGAACTCAAGAGAATTTCACTATCACCAATGTTGCTAACGTCAATATCACGTATTCCTCATGGTTTACCGCTCAAAGCGAGTATCAAATAAATCGGGGAAGCCACGTGAGTGGAAATTACATAGATACCAGAACAATTGACAGTGATGGGGAGACTTTCCAAGAAGAAAATGAACCTCCAACATATAGACTAGATGTCAATGGCAGTTTCCTCATAGACCTATCAACCTATCAATCATTGACAATTAACACAATAGAAGCACAAATAAGATATACCGCTTCTGATACCCTTGAAAAATGGTTCTTGAAAGCCTATAACTGGACCTCTAACGAATACAGCGACATCGGTTTTAACAGCACTTTAGGGCATGCTCCTTCTAGTAACTGGGATTATTATTCCATAAATTTTACGAACAAATGGCGAAATTATGTACGATCTGACGGTGCAATAGCTATAAAGTTTCATGACGAACAAGATGATGCTGTTCGCACAACTGTTGAGATTGATTTTATGGGCGTTAGGGTTGTTGCAAGCGGGGTATCCTTTGGTTTTAAAAATAATGGTTCGCTGACTGCCCACGTTGTTTCTTTGTGGATTATAACACCTGAAGTGCACAATCACTACAACGCGAATTTATTCGTGAACACAGGCGAAAATTCAACATATCTTCTTGGGGGTGTGCAATTACCGAACAATTCATACCTTGTAAAAGCTGTTACTGAAAGGGGTAATACTGCTGCTTATTCGCCTAGTTAAACTATTTTTCTGGCTTAATACACATGCTTCCGAAAACATTGATGGCTTCTTTAGGACTTCTCGCTTCTATTAATGTAATATTGTAAAGCTTCGCCATTTTTCTTCCATTTTCGGTTACTTTAGGAATGGCAATTAAACACGCCTTGTCGGGTGCTACGTCATAGATTTTGGCAAACATGGCGATAACTGGCTGCTCTGAAACGGAAGTCTCTGCAGAGGTGGCTAGGTCGATGACCATCACGTTTTTTCCAGCGCTTGGTCTGAATGCTGTAATGTCAAACATGTGGCTTGCACCAGACTTCCCTCTCAAAAAGCCAGGGGTCTCAACTTCGAAGCCACGACTTTCCAAAAATTCTTTTATGGGTGCCACTAGAATCCATCCGCGCGAAGCTTCTTGTCTTGCTTCTTCAGCCAATGTGTATGTGTAAACGTTTTCGTAAATCCCGTCTTCAAAAGTGAAGCTCTTGTGGCAATTTCGACAGAAATGGGACGGAACTGGGATATCGAAGCTTTTTTGGCAGTCATTGCACGTACACCATATTCCTGCCTTTCTGTAATCAACGTCCGGTTTGACTAATTCTTTGCCACATCTCGGACAGATGAGCTTATCTCCCTTTATAAAACGGTCTTCTGTGTCAATGTATCCACAGTGCAGATGTTCTACCAAAGCGCTTTTCTTGACATTGAACGATTTGCAATGAGGGCAATTGTAATGAATTGAAATTTTCGGCGAGCTACAATGGGGACAAAACAGAATTTTGTCGTAAAGCTTTTTCTCAAGAATTCCGGATGTAGTGAGCCGTGTCAGAAATTCCTCAGCTCTTGTAGGGCCGCCTAGAATCTTTTCAACAAGAGGATACTTATAACCTTGTTCTGGGTCAAAGACTGGGTCTAACTTTGCGATTTCTCCACTGAGGAACTTGCTTAGAAATACTTGAACTATATGGTCCTTATAGAGTTCTGCTCTTTCCGTTTTAGTAACCTTTGACATACATCCTCGACCCAGTTCTCTTCCGATATCACATTCAGCGTTAGCTAGTTAGTTTATTCAACTTTATTCTTAAAGATTTCCAGCATCTCGTTTTACCTTTTTGGAAAATTTGTGCATTAATAAAAAGACTTTTAAAATGCTGCAATACTTTTTGTCTTGTGTTTTGCAAGGGAGAAAAGATGGTTGTCAAAGAGTAAGCGGCTAATTCGGTGTCCAAAATGCAGGTTCACCTTTGACATTAGTTATGGGAGGGCTTTTGCGTGTGCTGGGTGCCCTTCCCTCGTTCAATGTGACAACGTGAAATGTCCCAAGTGCAAGCACGAATTTCCAATGCAAAAATCTCCTTCACCTTAAAAATCCTTCATGGACGTGCACATCTAATTGTAAAGGTTAAGTCTTAAGCATTAATTTAAGATTTAAGAATTTGGAATCCAACTTGCCTTAACCAGTCGTCAGATTAGTAGTTGTTTGGAGTAAGGATGGCAAAACCATTCTAAATGTCACCGTGTCTCATGAAGTGGATGCCCAGCCTTTCCATTATGTATATCTTGTTGAAGTGAATGTCAGTTGAGATATTCGAGGCTTTCCTGTATCAAGCCAAAATGATACAACATTTGTTGTTCAGTGTAATCTTGGACCGATTGAAGGAACTCCACCAGCTAAAGCGAGAGCCAACTGCACACAAGATGATATAGCTTATGGTCAGACCCAATTCAAATCTCAGAAATCTCACTTCTCAGCTTTCTGCTAGCGCTATCAATTATAACAATTATCGTTGTCTTTTGTAAAATGAAGCCAAACTCGCCTATAAACCTATCAAAACTCGCCAGAACCATAAACCAAAACATTTTTTCCAATTTCATTTGAATTTCTGATAGAATAAGCTGAATGAGGATTATTCTTTTAAAGGGTTAAGTAGTTAAACTATGATTCTTTGAAAGACAAGGGAACTACTATGAAAACAATCATTGGCTTACTAGCAATCATGGCACTTTGCTTCATTCTGGTTCCCATAATTACCTATCTATTAGGTGGCTGGTATGCCTATTGGAGCCACGCTTTGCTTGCCATAGTTTTTGCGATTATTGCAGTGTTTATAAAAACCCATTATTATTGGGAGGAAGAGTAAAAGTGGCTACTCCGGTGCCAGAGCCAGGACCAGAAATAGCAGTCGGCGTCATTGTCGCCGTAGCAACATTTCTGATAATAAGTATTCTCCTAGGATTTCTTATGAGGAAAAAGGCTAGAAGTTTCGAAGAATGGCTAGTGGGACATGGAGACATCGGTCCTCTTGTAACTGGCTTTGCTTTAGTTGCAACCTATTTGAGCGGTTGGGCGATTTTTGGAAATGCTGGTTTAGGTTATGCCTATGGTTGGTCAGGCAGCTGGCTCATCGGCACCACATCTATAACAGGAATAGCTCTGGTTCTGGTGATAGGTTATAGAATGCGAAGATACGTATCACTTGGGGCTCGAACCGTACCAGAAATGCTCAGAGTAAGATTCGAAAGCAGCATGGTACAAGCGTTAGCAGGTCTAGCTATGATTGTTCTACTCATAGTCTACTCTGTGGGACAATACAAGGCTATGGCGACCGTGTGGACAATAACAACTGGCACAGACTTTCGGTGGAGCCTACTCGCAACAGCAATCTTAGTTCTCGTCTACCTGATTATTGGCGGGTACACGGGCACTCAATGGGTTTCAGGCTTCCAAGGCGTTCTACTAACGGCTGTTGGTTGGACGTTAGGCATAATGGCTCTAATTTGGGCAGGCGGACCAACGCAGATTTCAGCGATCATCCGTACAGAAAATTTCACCGCTCCAGGAGGGAATCAAACGTCGATTCCCCTAGGAGATTACACGCTGCCTTTGCCACCGCCAGGAGGGCTAGCTTTTCCAGGCGTGGATTATGTTGGCGTTGCAGGCGTTCTGTTCATGTTTCTCTTTATGGCGACAGGTTTCCCCCACAATATAGCCCGATTCTTAGGTACTCGCAAAATCACTAAAAAAGAGTACTGGATAATGCTGCTGATACTTGTAGTAGGCGGTTTGACTCCTCTGTGGATTGGTGTTGCAGGTTTTGCTGCCAGATCTGTCTGGGGTGACTCTTTAATGGCTGCTAATCCACCTATATACGGTGATTCGGCAGCGACCTACGCAAGCATAAGTGCGGGGGGCGTTCCATTAGCGTCTCTGTTTGCTGCAAGTGTTTTCGCGGCATCTGTTGCTACCATTGCAGGCATGGTTATGATCATGGCTACAAACATAACGCGAGACCTTATTCATAATGCCTATCCAAAGGCTTCTCCGAGGAAACTGTTGTGGCTCACAAAACTGATGCTTATTCCATTTATTGCTATACCTTTGTGGGTAACTCTTGTAGGGACACCGCCGATCCTTTCAGAGTTTATGTCGAGTTCTGCTGTTGCACAAGCAGGTATATTCTTTTTTGTAGTAGGTGTTTCTATGTATTGGAAAAGAGCTACAAAATGGGGTGCTTCAACGACGATAGGTTATGGCTTAGTTGTTTTCTTGCTTCACCCAAAAATTTTAGGCCAATATGTTGGTTTGTACCATTGGGGCTACTGGGCGTTGTCGCTCATGTTTGGCTCTGCATTCATCTACTTTGTTGTTAGCTTGGCCACGAAATCTATCTCAAAAGAGAAACTTGAAAAACTGTTTCCTCGCAAATAAAGAAAGCTCGTAAGTCTTAAGTGTCGCTTCCTATTCACTTAGTCAACCTCAAAAATCGTGAAACTCTGTGGTGATAACATTGAAGCTGGTTAAGAGTTGGATTTACCAACCTGAATTCGAAAAAATGCCTAGAAAAAACCTCCAAGAATTACAGGAGAATAGATTAAGGAAAATTGTGCAATACTGTTATGAAAGAATCCCGACTTATAAAAAGAAGATTAAAGATGCGGGAATAACACCCTGTGACATAAAAACCTTAGATGACCTTGAGAAAATTCCCTTTACCACAAAAGACGACCTTCGGAAAGCCTACCCCTATGAAATGTTGGCAGTAGGCCTAAATGAAGTCTTAGAATTACATGCAAGTTCTGGAACGACGGGACACCCAACAACATGTGCATACACCAAAGGAGATTTGGATGTTTGGTCAAAAGCCATGGCAAGAATATACGCTTCTGGCGGAACCAAGAAAGGAGACATCGTGCAAAACGCTTATGGATACGGCTTATTCACAGGCGGCCTGGGCTTCCACTATGGAGCATTGGAAATAGGCGCAACAGTCTTACCCATCGCTTCTGGTAACACTGAACGTCAGATAAGACTGGCAAAAGAATACAGGACAACCATACTTACGTGCACGCCAAGCTACGCTGCATACTTAGGAGAGTACGCCAAAGAGAAATTGAATATAGACCCTATAAAGGAGCTTAAATGGAAAAGTGGACTGTTCGGAGCAGAGGCATGGTCAGAAGAGCTCAGACAGAGAATCCAAGAACTAATAGGACTTGAAGCTTTCGACATCTACGGCCTCTCAGAAGTCATCGGACCAGGAGTGTCAGCAGAATGCCGACAACATGACGGACTTCACATCTACGAAGACCTTTTCATACCTGAAATCATTGACCCAGCCACTGGAAAACGACTTGAGGAAGCGAAAACAGGGGAACTTGTTTTGACAACGCTAACCAGAGAAGCCACACCTGTACTCAGGTTTAGAACAGGCGATATTACATCTCTCTCCACTGAAGAATGCTCTTGTGGGAGAACCTTAGGAAGAATGCGCAGAATTTTTGGCAGAGCAGATGACATGTTCAAGATTAGAGGGGTGAAAATGTGGCCAAGTACCGTTGAACACGCGTTACTCCAAGTGGAAGAGGCATCACAAAACTACCAGATAATTCTTGAGCGCCCAGAACGATTAGACATGATGACCATAAAGGTTGAACCTGAGAAAGAGGTCTACGAAAAGGTTGGCGGAGACTTATCTATGCTCAAAAATCTAGGTAACAAAATTGTTGAGTCAATACAAACGGTGACGGGAATCAAAGCGAATGTAGTTTTGGTACCTTACAACAGCTTACCAAGATTTGAAGGGAAAGCTCGCAGAGTGAAGGACTTAAGGGGAGAAGGAATCTTTTAGGCAATACTGAATTTGCTCTGCAACTTGTCAACATATGGTTATACTTCAAGGAGGTGACAACACATGGAGTTTAAGTATATCATATACGAAAAAAGTGAAGGCATAGCCACTATAACACTAAACCGCCCTGAAGCTCTCAATGCTTGGAGCCAAGAACTTGCACAAGAATTCCGAAATGCCATTGAAAACACACAAAAAGATGAAAATGTAAAAGCAGTAATAATCACAGGAGCAGGAGAAAAAGCATTCTCGGCTGGAGCGGATATCAAGACCATGAAAGGCATGACCGCCCTTAAAGCCAGAGCCTTGTCACAGATGGGCTACGAAATCTGCAACATAATAGAAAGTCTAGAAAAACCTGTAATCGCCGCAATCAATGGTTATGCTTTAGGCGGAGGCATGGAAGTCTCTATGGCCTGTGACTTTCGAATCGCCAGCGAAAAAGCAAGGATGGGGCAGACCGAAATTAACATCGGTCTAATTCCAGGCTGGGGTGGGACTCAGCGCCTTCCCAGACTTGTGGGCAAAGCTCGAGCCAAGGAACTCGTATACACCGGAAAAATAATCGACGCTAATACGGCTTTTCAGTGGGGTCTGGTGAACAAAGTTGTGCCTGCTGAAGAATTGATGAAAGCTGCCAAGGGATTTGTCAAAGAATTGGCGGACAAGGCTCCGGTAGCGCTTAAAGTCGCCAAATCTCTCATTGAAAGAGGCACCGACATTGATTTAAAGTCAGCATTAACTCTGGAACGTGAGGGCTTCGCAGTAGTTGCATCCAGCGAAGACTTACAGGAAGGGGTCTCAGCCTTTGTGGAGAAAAGAAAACCTGTTTGGAAAGGCAGATAACCTATAACTACAAGGTGGAGTAGAAAACAAGCAATTGGCATTCCCCCACTTTCCTTACTTAAAAAGGAGTAGAAAGAGCGCTAGCGCCTAAAATTCGAGAAATACCAAACATTATGCGCGCGCGCATAGCACCGAGTTGGTCACCATATTCAAAATATGAAAAGAAAGTAACTTTTAGAAATATTCCTCTGTACTGAAGAGACGTAGCTACTCTACAGACTTTTTTATAAGTTCTATCTATTTGATTTTTAGATACTTTTGCATGCTCCCTTTGCGCATAAAAGATATATTCTGCAGTTCAAAAGATATTATCTCCTTCGATTCAAAATATGGTGAAATGTCTTGGATTTTGAGTTGACCAATGAACAAAAGATGATAGTGCAGGCAGCCTCTGAAATAGCTCAAGATTTCAGCCCAGAATATTGGAGAGAAAAAGACAAGAATCATGAATTTCCCGCCAACTTCTGGAAAGCCTTGGTGGAAGCCGGTTTCGTGGGCATGGTGATTCCTGAAAAATATGGCGGAGGCGGGATGGGAATGTTTGAGATGATTCTAGCCATGGAAACTTTGACCTCCGAAAGCTGTGGATTAGCTGGACAATGGTTTCTATGCCTTACCTCTGTATTTGGAAGCTTATCGATAACAAAGCATGGAAATGAACAACAGAAAAAAGAGTATTTGCCAA
>SMTZ1_10005732_pt1 | contig 27559 bp, 20 predicted proteins | sample DeeMarSWOR136_30_FD_25667 | JGI IMG/M metagenome (IMG submission 25667)
TAAGTGTTTGTGCCCTCATTTTTGGATTGGTGGTTGATCCCAAATTGGGGTATCCTCGAGATTGGGATTTGTTTGCTTTCACCGGCTTGGGATATACGATTTTGGGAATCTATTTTTTGCTTAATGTTTTGAAAGAATCGGAGGTAAAAAAGCTTAGATATGTGACTTCGGCGTTGGTCTGGACTGCACTCATCTCTACTTTACCCTGGATTTATGTTAACGCTGCTGAGGAAAAAGCAGTGCAAAGGATCGCTCATATATTGGAGCTAAATGGAAAGAGGGGTGCCTTGGGTCATGAGGCTTTGGCTTATTATTACAGAAATCGCTGGCAGAAGGATAAGGAGATTGAGGAGTGGAGAAAAGCGATAGCCTTGATCCAGAAGCCACGCTATCTTAAGAATCTGGGAGTGGTCTACGTTGAGGTGGGCAAATATCAGGAGGTGGCTTGGCAACTGGAAAAGGTTCTGGAAAAAGACCCCAACGATCATCTGACTCATTCTGATTTAGGCAAAACCTACATGGCTTTAGGAAGATACAAAGACGCAAAACATGAGCTCCAGAAGGCGATAGAACTTCAACCTAAGAATTCTATATACTACGAAAACCTCGGATTTTTCTTTTTTAATTTAAGGTCCTTTGAGGAATCAAAAGAAGTATTCCAGAAAGGGTTGCAGATAGATTCAAGTTATTTTCCTAATTACCGAAATCTGGGATTTGCATGTGCTAATTCGGGAGGAAATGAAGATGCAATAAGATATCTTGAGCTTTACTTGAAATATAAGCCTGAAGCCAAAGATCGGAATTACGTCCAAGAGCTTGTTCGGCGATTGAGGGCAAAAGACAGAGTGCCCTGACCCTAAGGATTTTAAACAAAGGGACTATCAATTGAAAAAAAGCTATTGCGGTGAGAAAACTTGTAAGTTATTTTTGTTTCGATTATGATGGGATCTTTGAATATTTACTTTAACTCGGGCTGTGGTCGGTGACCGTAACCAAACGCAGAAAGACAAGCGCCGGCTTAAGGAAAACAGGGAAGGCCGTCGATGATTTAAAAGAAGGACATTTAGGAGTGTGAAGGACTATAGTTGATGAGGTGATTTATGGATGATCTTAAAAAAGATATTCTCAAAGATGTGCGAAGGATTCAGGAGGAGATGGATTTATTGTTTGATCATTTCTATAAGATAAGACATTCTCCAGTCTTAATCGCCAAAAGGTTGTGGAGACCCCCGACTGACGTGTTTGAAACCGAGCAACAGGTGGTGATCTTGGTGGAGATTGCCGGGATGAAGCAGAAAGACCTGAATGTTACCCTCTCGGATAACGTATTGGTAATTAGGGGCGACCGGCAGGAGAAAGCTTTAGCCCATAAGACCTTTTATCGCAACATGGAGATAAATTATGGAACATTTGAAAGAAACATTTATCTTCCCGAAAGCATAGATCCTCAAAATATTAGGGCGGAGTATAGAGACGGTTTTCTTGAGATCAGGCTGGACAAGAAGGAAGGTAAAAGGTCAAAATCCAAAGAAGTTAGGATTCAAATCGAATGAATGCTCCCCTTGAACTGATCCTTGAAATCTAAGCCTTGGGAGAAGAGCAAAACCATAGATCGGATTTGAAAATTTTGAAGGAGGAACGGCTTTGCAAAAACAAAAGGAAAAGCTTATCGAAGAAGTCAAGGAGATCGAAAAAGAGCTTCACATACTTCCGGTCAAGGGGACCGTGGTCTTTCCTTATCTGATCATACCTTTGATCATAACCGAACAGAGATACGCCCGGCTCATCGACGAAACCTTGATGGGGGGAAAGGTGATCGGACTCTTCTCTCAAAAGAGTCCCGATAAAGAACGACCCACAGAGGAGGATATTTATCATATAGGAACTGCCGGCTCGATTCTGAAAATGCTGAGATTTCCTGACGGAAGTGTGAGATTTTTGGTGCAGGGATTGTCCAGAATCAGAATAACAAATTTCGTAAAGACAGATCCTTATTTGGTGGCTCAGGTGGATGTCATAAAGGACAAGGTGAAACGAACGGTGGAAACGGAGGCTTTGACCAGGAATATCTAATACTGACGATCCCAGCAGATTGGCCGACTTGATTGCTTCCAATTTGAACATAAATGTAGCTCAAAAACAGGAGATTTTGGAGATTTTTGACGTCAATGAAAGATTACGAAAGGCTTTATCCCATATAAATAGAGAGGTAGAGGTATTGGAGCTTTCCCGTAGAATTCAATCTCAAGCCGCCACCGAGATGGGAAAGACCCAAAAAGAATATATCTTAAGGGAACAGCTTAAGGCTATTCAAAAGGAATTGGGGGAAGCTGACGAAAGAACGGCTGAGCTGGATGAGTTCAAAAAGAAGATAAGGGAAGCCAAAATGCCTGCTTTGGCTTTAGATGCGGCCCAAAAGGAATTGGACCGGCTCTCCAAGATGCATCCCGCTGCTGCCGAATACACGGTTTCCCGAACCTACTTGGACTGGCTCACCAGCCTTCCCTGGAGCAAAAGCAGTCAGGACATCCTGGACATTAGAAAGGCAAAGAAGGTGTTGGATGAAGATCATTATGATCTGGAGAAGGTCAAAGAGAGGATTTTGGAATACCTGGCGGTAAGAAAGCTTAAGACCGACATGAAAGGACCTATCCTATGCTTCGTAGGTCCTCCGGGAGTGGGAAAGACCTCATTGGGCATATCCATCGCTCGCGCCATGGGAAGGAAATTCAACCGGATATCATTGGGGGGCATGCATGATGAGGCGGAGATCAGAGGACACAGAAGAACTTACATCGGAGCGCTTCCCGGAAGAATAATTCAAGGAATCAGAAGGGCCGGTTCCAACAATCCGGTCTTTATGTTAGACGAGGTAGACAAAATCGGGAAGGATTTCAGAGGCGATCCCGCTTCCGCTCTTTTGGAAGTTTTGGATCCTGAGCAGAACCATACCTTCTCGGATCACTATTTGGATGTTCCCTTTGACCTTTCCAAGGTGATGTTTATCACCACCGCCAATATCCTCGATCCTATTCCTCGGGTTCTAAGGGACCGCATGGAGGTGATTGAATTACCGGGGTACACAGATTTAGAAAAGCTTCAAATTGCCAAAAAATACCTCATTCCCAGGGAGCTTGAAAATCATGGTCTTTCGCCCAAGAATTTAAGTTTTACCGATGAGAGCATAAAAAAGATCATAAGCGACTATACTCGAGAGGCGGGACTCAGAAACCTGAATCGGGAGATCGCCACCATCTGCAGAAAAGTAGCCAAAATGGTAGTTTCTGGAGAGAAGAAAAAGTTGGAGATAACTCCTCAGAATCTTAATCAATATCTGGGACCGATAAAATATTTTCTGGAGGTAGCAGAAAGAAGCTCGCAGGTGGGGGTGGTTCCTGGATTAGCCTGGACCGAAACCGGAGGGGACTTGATGTTTGTGGAAGCCACCAAGATGAAAGGCAAAAAGTCTTTGACTCTGACTGGATATCTGGGAGAGGTAATGAAGGAATCGGTGCAAGCTGCCTTATCTTATGTTCGATCCAGTGCGAAAGACTTGGGGATTCCTCCAGATTTCTTTGAAAAGTATGATCTTCACGTGCACGTCCCTGCAGGAGCGATTCCCAAAGATGGTCCCTCTGCCGGAATCACCATGGCAACCGCCATTGCCTCCCTTCTCACCGAAAAACCGGTAAAATCAAAATTAGCCATGACCGGTGAGCTCACATTAAGAGGTCAAATTTTGCCCATTGGAGGACTCAAAGAAAAAGCGTTGGCAGCATACCGGGCTGGCATAGAGACCGTAATTCTGCCTAAAGAGAATGAAAAGGATATGGTGGAAATTCCGGACGAGATTAAAAGGAAGATAAAATTTGTTTTTGCTCATACCATGGATGAAGTGCTGAAGCTGGCTTTGGATACGAAGAAAAAAGCGAAAAAAGTCAAGAGAAGAAAAACCTGAAAGTGGTGCAGGTTTTCTCTTTAACCGGTGCCTTTATTGGAGAAATATGGGTTCTTTCGAACCTTTGTCACAGGGAAATAAGCTTTCAGATGACTGAATGAAATTAATCAAAGTCGGAGTTGTATCAATTCTGGAAGGCGATGTTTATAAAGAGACCAAAAGGATGTGGCGGCTTTTCGAAAGGAAATATAATTCGAGGGTAATTCAAAATTTTCCCCACCCTCATCTCAGTTTTCAAGGAGGGATATGCGAAGACATTAAATTGATTGACGTAAATTTAAGAAAACTATCTGCCTCGATAAAGCCATTTCTTATAAAGATAGAAGGAATAAATACCTTTCAGAAGCCCGACCCGGCTATCTTCATGGAGGTGGTTCGAACAAAAACCCTGCCGAGGATTCACAAAAGAGTTGATTCGTTGTTGCAAAAATTTTGTTCACAAACCTTCAGGCTTTATTCTCCTCAAAATTGGCATCCTCACGTAACCTTAGCCTGCGAAGACCTCATCCAAAGCAGTTTTCAAGAAGCCAAAAAAGATTTGGAGAATTATCATCCCAGATATAAATTTAAGGTGCGCAACCTTTGTCTGGTCAAATGGTACGATAAGGATAAAATTAGAATTTACAAGAAGTATGTATTGGAGTAAGAGAGAAGATTAGTTCTCAACAGATGAAAGGATTAAACAGATAGTATTCTTTAATCTGTTAGGAGTTAAATGGGACCCAATCGAGGTGAGAGGAGATGAAAAGAAATCTGAATTTTTTGTTTTTTCTTTTTGTATTTGTGCTTATTTTTGTCAATCTTCTAAATTGTGCCAAAGAGTCGAATTCGCAAGCAGAGGCAGATATCAAGAAGGAGGGAAGATTTAAAATGGGACAAGTAAGAAAACCTGCGGTGGCAGGTCAATTTTACACCGGTGATCCAGTGGCTTTAAGCAAGGAACTAACTGATTTTTTCAAGAAAGCAAAAAAAGAACCAATTCCGGGAAAAATCATAGCTCTGATCGCACCACACGCTGGTTATATGTATTCTGGGCAGGTAGCAGCTCATGCGTTTAAGCTTTTGGAGGGACTTTCGTTTGAGACGGTGGTGGTAATTTCCCCCAGCCACATCGCTTATTTTTCGGGCGCTTCTGTTTACAATGGCGGCGCCTATGAAACTCCTCTCGGAACGATTCCTGTGGACACCGCTTTAGCGGGAAAGATAACCGATCAAGATAAAAGAGTTCTTCTTTCAGATAAAGGGCATGGTTTTGTGGGAATGAGAGGTGAGCATTCTCTGGAAGTTGAACTTCCTTTTCTCCAGGCGGTGTTGGGTAAATTCAAACTGGTTGCAATTGTAATCGGAGATCAGGATTATGCCACCTGTGAGGCGTTGGGCAAAGCTATGGCAAAAGCTTTGGAGGGTGAGAATGCTTTGATTGTGGCCAGCTCTGATCTTTCGCACTTCCATCCATACAACGAAGCGGTCCGTTTAGATAATATCGTGATAAACCACGTAAATTCCTTCGATCCGGATGGTTTGCATAAAGATCTTTCCTCTGGCGCCTGCGAAGCCTGTGGAGGAGGTCCCATCGTGGCAACCATGATTGCGGCAAAGGGTTTGGGAGCAGATAAAGCTAAGGTATTGAATTATGCCAACTCTGGAGATGTTACCGGAGATAAATCCGGGGTGGTCGGATACATGGCAGCGGTGATGTATAATTCCACAGCAAACCTCAACAAAGAAAAAACGAAGTCAGAAGCGAAAAAAGTAGGAGTAGATCTGGGACTTTCAGAGGACGATAAGAAGGTTCTTATGGATATTGCCAAGAAGACCATACACGGCAAAGTTAAAGGTGAAAAGCTTCCAGAGTTCAAAGTTGATTCTCCCATTTTGAAAGAAAATCGAGGTGCGTTTGTTACCATCAAAGAGCATGGTCAATTGAGAGGATGTATCGGTTACATCGAGGGGATAAAACCTCTATATGTCACCATCCAAGAGATGGCAGAGGCAGCCGCACTCCGGGATCCCAGATTCCCTCCAGTCACACCGGGAGAGTTAGACAAATTGGAGCTTGAAATTTCAGTCTTGACTCCTCTAAGAAAGATAAAGGATATGAATGAGGTTGAGATTGGGAAACATGGGATTGTGCTCAAGAAAGGATACCATCAGGGAGTATTCTTGCCTCAGGTCGCTACCGAGCAAGGATGGGATAGAATAACTTTCTTGGAGGAGATTTGTCATAAAGCAGGAATATATGACAAGAATTGCTGGAAGGATAAGGATGCCGAAATCTACATTTATTCCGCAGACGTATTCTGTGAGACAAAATGAGCCCTCAATTCTTTCGTAAAACGAAAACTGCACTTGCTCTCATATTTTCTATCTTTCTTTTTCTCCTGCTTTTCTTGGGCAAGCGGGCAAACTTATTTCAAGGTGAGCCGAAGAAGATTTCTGAGTATGATGAACAGAGAGAGATGATCTTTGGTTGTATTTTTCAAGGGGAGTTAGACAAAAATGAATCTTTATATCTTTCTCTGTTGAAAAAGAAAGTTCCCCATCCACTGATTCACCATCTTACTTCGACTTTAAGTGGTTCGTTTAATTTGAAAAAATCTTTACCCAAAGACTCCTATACTCTGATAACCACTCGAGATTCAATTTTATTCTTTGAGTATCAAAGAGGAATGGAAAAAAGATATGAGGTGAAAGGACAAAATGGTGAGCTCGATGTTGCTGTAATTCCAGTCGAGTTTAATCGCGTGGTCAAATCAATGAAAGGAAAGATAAAAAGCTCCCTTTGGGAGTCGATGATAAACGAATGCGAGAGTCCTGAGCTGATTATGAGATTTACCGAGGTGTTCGAGTGGGACATAGATTTTTTGACTGAGCCCAGAAAAGATGACACCTTTCGTCTGATCTTTGAGGAATATCATAAGGATGACAAGTTCATAAGATATGGCGATATTTTAGCTGCCGAATATAACTTGGGCGGACAAACTCATCAGGCAGTGCTGTATCAAGATCCCACCGGGCACAAAGACTATTATGATCTTTCTGGCAATTCGTTGAAGAAAGCATTTTTGAGATCTCCTTTAAATTATCGCAGGATCAGCTCCCGCTTTTCCTATAGTCGCTTTCACCCGATCTTTAGGAGATACCAACCCCACTTGGGAGTCGACTATGCTGCTCCTGTGGGGACTCCTGTGGTGGCTTCTGGCGATGGAATGGTTATCTTTGCCGGTTGGAAAAGGGGATTTGGCAAAACTGTTCAGATACGACACCCCAACGGTTTTGTCACCTCCTATGGACATCTCTCCCGCTTCGCCAAGGGGATAAGAAAAGGAGTTAAGATAAAACAGAAAGGTCTGATCGGTTATGTGGGTAGTACCGGCGCTTCCACCGGTCCTCATCTGGACTACAGGGTCAAGGCTAACGGCAGATATGTTAATCCCCTTAGGATGATCGTTCCGCCCGCCAAGCCAGTGAAGAAAGAATATTTTACTGATTTTGAAAGAAAGAGAGATAATCTTCTTTATGCCATGAACCTCTTGACCGATGCCACATTGTTAGCTTTAACAGAAAAAGGATCCGATTATAGCGAACCCATTGAATAAACTGCAATAATCACGCTCACCTTCACTGCCATCAAGGGAGGGGAAATTTATGAAGTCCCTCTCTTCTTGGGAGAGAGGGTTAGGGGGATGTAATCTTACTTGTTGCTTTTGTAATAAAATAATTCAGATCCGAAAAATCCCAAAGATGGAAAATGTTAATAAACGACACCAAAAAGCTATTGAGTGGGCTGGGCTTTGGATGGCTTTTGAAGCCTGATCAGGAGATCGAGATACTCTCTGTGACCCGCCTGAATCTGATTCCTCTGGTGGGGGATTTCGATTTTGGCTATGCATTGGGTCAATATAGCGAACTAGGGGGCATCCATACTGAGAAAACTCAGGTAGGAAGGTTATTACATGGATTTAAATATAAGTTCGATCGGGATGCAGGAGCAATATTGGCTGACCGAAGCCTTCTGAAATCATCTGATCTTATGGTCACTGTTCCTCCCTCCTTTACCAGTCGTCCTTTTGATCCTGTCTCCTTTTTAGCAGAAAAAATTTCTGAAAGAACAGGAATTCGCTGGGAAAAAGGTGTGATAAAAAGGACCAGAATCACGAAGCTTCAGAAAAGAATTTTTGATAAGGCAGGTAAGAAAGAAAACGTGATCTCAACTTACCGTTTGAATAACCTCGTTCCGATCTTTGGAAAGAAAATATTGTTGTTGGACGATCTTTACGATTCGGGTGCTACCATAGGGCAAATTTCTCAAATTTTAAGACGAGCTAAGGCAGATAAGATTTTTGTTTTGGCTTTAGCTAAAACCAGCTACGTTTGAGATTTTTCTCATCCACTGTTTGGAGGTGTCTGTTGGGATATAGAGAATATGTGATAGCCTTAAGGGAGAAAGCCAAGATCGGTCCCAAGACATTTCAACTGCTTCTTATGACTTTTGGCTCTCCAGAGAACGTATACAAAGCCACCAGTGATGAGCTTTTATCTTTGCCCAGGATGACCTCTGAGAAAGTTGAAGAGATTTATGAATCTGAAGATTTCTTACCTGAGATTCGGGACCATATATTATACTTGGAGGAGATGGGAATCGGCATCTCGACCATCCTTGATGAGAGCTATCCTCAAAGCCTAAAAGAGATCGGCGATCCTCCACCTCTTCTCTACTTCAAAGGAGAATTCCCAATTCAGAATGATCTATTTGTCGCTGTGGTGGGTACTCATCACGCCACCGAAGAAGGAATAGAAAAAGCGGTGCAGTTGGGAAAAGCTTTAGCCCAAAGGAAGACGGTCGTGGTGAGTGGACTTGCCAGAGGAATTGACACTGCTGCTCATGTCGGGGCAATCAAAGAGAACGGTAAGACCTACGCCGTCTTTGGAGCAGGGCTAAATCAGATTTTTCCTTCTGAAAATGTTTCCCTGGCAGAACAGATTTCCAAAAATGGGGCATTGATCACCGAATACAATTTGGATGTTCCGGTTAAAGTGGGTCGATTGATGGCAAGGAATAGAATCGTGGTGGGATTGTCTCAGGCGGTTCTCATAGTGGAGGTGAATGAAGAAAGTCCTGGGACCATGGATGCGGCGAATTTGGCCAGAGACCAAGGGAAGCCTTTATTTGTGGTTAGAAAGGAAAGTTCTCAAGAGGTGGAGGATTTAATCCAAAAAGGCGCCGTTCCTATTGAAGGCGTAAAAGATTTAGATTTGGTCTTAAATTATCTCTGAGTCCATCAATACAGAAGCAAAGGGATAAGTTTACATCCCCCTCACCCTAGCCCTCTCCCCTGAGGGTAGAGGGGAGTAGATGTGTCAATATATTTATAACCTTAGACATATTGACCCCGGTCAAAAGATCATGAAAGAATATTTGGATTATGATGAAAGAATAAAAAAGCTGCAGAAGATGGTGGATGAAGTGTGCGAGAAAATCAGAAGCGGGAAACTCAGCATTGGTGAAGCCAGAAAGGAGGCGGCTTTGATCAGATTAAAGGCAGAGAAATTAGTTCCGTTTCAAATGGATAAATTCGATTTACTCTACAAGAGCAGATTTGAAAGACTGATTGAACAGTTCCTGTTGCCAAAAATCAAAGATAATTCAACAAAATGAGGGACAATTCCCCAGATGAGTACTTGACCATAAAAGACTTCGCCCGATCAAAACTCAAAGTTAAGGGTTCCATTTTCATAGCTACTGCCCGCTCTGTGAGTTCAGAGGAAGAGGCGAAAGAGTGGATCAAGAAAATCTCTAAAGAGTTTTTCGATGCTGCCCACCAATGTTTTGCCTATAAAATTAAAATAGATCAAAGTGAGATTGTCAAATATGGTGATGCTGGCGAGCCCAGGGGAACCGCAGGCAGTCCCATATTATCCGCTATCGAATCCGAAGAGCTTTCCAACGTTTTGGTGGGGGTGACTCGCTATTTTGGTGGAACGAAATTGGGAACCGGTGGGCTCTCTCGTGCTTATCGGCAGAGTGCTAAAGCAGTATTGAGAGATTGTGAAAAGGTAAGGAAGTTCGTCACCGCCAAAGTTCATTTTCAATTCCATATAAGCCATACGGGTAGAGTGAACCAGGTTTTGAAACAATTCGATTGCAGAATCTTAGAGAAGAGTTATGAGGAAAATGTAACTATGAGGGTGGAAGTCAGAAAAAACGAATTCGAGAAACTAAAGAAAGAACTTTTGGAATTGACCAATGGTCAGATTAAATTCATCCGATAAAGTTGAGTTTGACTGCGTCGGTTTCGGAATGAACGCTGTTGACTACTTGTCCATTCTGGATCCATATCCTGACTTAGACGAGAAAGTGGAGGTGGTTGAATCGTCTGTGCAAGGAGGCGGACCTGTTCCCACAGCCATGGTTACCTTAGCAAAGCTCGGTTCAAAAGTAGCTTACATCGGTAAGATCGGGAATGATCCAGAAGGGGAATTTGTCAAAACCGACCTGGAAAAGCAAGGTGTTAACACGGATTACGTGATAATAGACAAGAAGAGCAAAACTTCAAGAGCTTTCATTTGGGTGGATAAGGACAGTGGAAAAAGAACCGTGGCATTAGATAAAACCAAATCAAGTCACACGAACATAAGCGAATTCAAATCCTTGGACTCAATTTCCACCAGCTTTCTCCACATAGATGCACGCGAGCCGGAGGTAAGTATTTTTCTGACCAACTTGGCAAAGAAGCTGGGAGCTAAGGTGAGTCTGGATGTGGGAAGTTTGAGATTCGGTGTGGAGTCGGTTTTTCCTTTTGTAAACCATCTGATAGTTTCAAAAAGATTCGCCTGCGGTTTTACCAAGTTATCCGATCCCATCTCAGCCTGTAAAGAACTTATGAAAAAAGGATTTGAAACGGTGGTGGTCACTACAGGAGAGGATGGCTGTATCTGTGGTTCACCGCGAGGGTTCACCTCGAGTGGTTCGACAAAAGATTTTGGCACAGGTAGGAAAGAAGAGGAGGTTTTTCATGTGCCCAGTTTCCCTGTAAAGGTGGTGGACACTACCGGGGCAGGTGATGTTTTTCATGGAGCTTTCATATATGGACTATTAGAAAAATGGGATTTGAAAAAGATAGCGCGGTTTGCCTGTGCCACAGCCGCCATGAAATGTAGAAAACTGGGAGGCAGGGCAGGAATACCGAATTTGGCAGAAGTCACCGACTTCATAAGGAACTTCAAGTGACAAATACAATTTATTGTAAGGAGAGGACTTACAAGGTATACCGGTTTGATGTTTTACGGCTTGTTTGAAAACCTAATTCAATTTGACACCTCGCTTTTCTATTTCTTTAATGTAAAATTGCAGAACGGTATTTTTGATTTTCTAATGCCCATTCTGACCAATCTTGACTATTGGCGAATTCCTCTCGGTATGATGGTGGTTTTGTTACTTATCTTCGGAAAGAAGAGAGGAAGGATTGCCGTGCTTCTTTTAGTTGTAGGAATTGCTCTAAGTGATCAGCTTTGCAACAATGTGCTCAAGCCTTTAATACAAAGAATCAGACCCTGTAATGTTTTGGAGGAGATTCACCTCTTGGTCAACTGCACCAGGGCATATTCTTTCCCGTCGTCCCATGCGATGAACATATTCACTGGCTGCATCTTGTTTTCCTACAGTTATCCGAAGAGCAAGGTGATCTTGCTTATCATAGCGGTTCTGGTCTCCTATTCTCGTATCTATGTAGGTGTGCATTATCCCTTTGACGTTTTAGCTGGAGTGATCCTGGGAATCTTTTGTGCCTTCATCATCATAACTCTTTTTAAATTCCTTTCGAAAAACTTCAGGGGACTCTCCTATTCATAGGGAAGGAAGTCAGATCATGGAAAAGAGCGTATCAGGAGTTAAAATAAAGGTGGTCCAGGGAGACATCACTGAGATGGAGGTTGACGCCATCGTTAATGCAGCCAATAATTACCTATGGATGGGTGCAGGTGTCGCAGGCGCCATCAAAAGAAAGGGAGGAGGAGAGATTGAGGATGAGGCAATGAAGAAAGGACCCATATCAGTGGGTGAAGCCATTGTCACCTCTGCCGGAAAACTGAAAGCCCAATATGTGATCCATGCCGCAGTCATGGGACAGGACTTGATAACCAATGAAGAGTACATGAAGAATGCTACCTCAAACAGTTTAAAAAGAGCTGAAGAGTTGAAAATAAACTCTGTTGCCTTTCCTGCCTTTGGCACTGGAGTGGGAGGATTTCCAATGGATCGATGCGCCCGGATAATGCTGGATGAAGTCAAGGACTTTTCAAAAAAGTCAAAATATGTAAAAGAAGTTCTATTCGTTCTTTTTGATAAGAAAAGTTATGATGTCTGGAGTGTCCGGCTTTAGCCGGACCTATTGTCTGCGTGAAGGCAGACACCCCGGGTTTATTCCGTATTTATCATGAGTCGATAAGAGAAGAGAATCGGAAATGATCAAATTCTTCTGTGACGATAATCTGGGCAAATTAGCCAAATGGCTCAGAACTTTAGGATTCGATACTCGGTTTCAGTTGGACATAGAGGATGGGGAGCTGGTTTCGGTGGCTTTGAAGGAAAATCGGATTATCCTAAGCAGAGATACAAAGCTGTCCCGGTTTAAGATCAAAGACAAATATCTTTTGATCCAGAGCGAAAAGCCTTTGGAACAGTTAAAGCAGGTGCTTGATCATTTCAAGCTAAAAATAGATGAGGATCTCCTGTTTTCCCGCTGCCTGGTCTGTAATCAAGTACTGCAGAAGGTGGAAAAGGAAAAAATCAAGGATAGACTCTATCCCTATGTCTATCAGACTCAAGAAAATTTCGTTTATTGCTCTGTTTGCGACAGAATATATTGGGCAGCCACTCACGTGGAGAGAATGACCAAGAAACTCTCCATGAGTGGCATTATTTAGCTAAGACCTCTTCACCTGTTCCCCTCTCCATCCTGCCAATCCTGAACCCACTTAAATGATTGAATTATCCCGTTTGCATTACCTCAACACATTTTTAACCTATTAAACTCCAAGTGCTTAAGCCTGCCGGTTCAATTGGGTTCTGCAATTTGCTCGCAGGAGATTTCATCCTTTAGCCCCCCCCAGGAACCGAGCTTGGGCCTTAAATAGCCCGAAATAAGAAACAAATTCAAAAATTTTCTTGCTTTTTCACGAAAAGCATGTATTATATGAAGATTCGAACTATTGATTGGAGGTATAATATGAGAAAGAAGAAGATACGTTTAGGGAAGGCAAAAAAAGCCAAGAAGGAGGTAAAAAAGAAAGCAGCTCGAAGGCGGAGAGTTCCTAAGAAGGTGGTTGCAAGAAAGGTTAAAGCCACAAAGGCTAAGGTTAAGAAAATCAAGAAGATAGGGATCAAAGCTCCTGCCAAGGTAGGAAAGGTGGGGCAGAAATTTGTCTTTTATTTTGGGGATAGGAAAGCGGAGGGGAATGGGAAAATGAAGGATCTTTTGGGGGGTAAGGGAGCGGGCTTAGCTGAGATGACCAATGCAGGTGCACCTGTGCCCTCTGGTTTTACCATTACAACTGAAGCCTGCAGGCAGTTCTATGAGAACGACATGAAGCTTCCCCAGATCATGGAGAATGAGATAAAGGGCGGACTTAAGAAGGTGGAGAGATCCATGGGAGCAAAGTTTGGTGACCCATCAAATCCCCTTTTGCTTTCGGTGAGATCAGGAGCCAAGTTCTCCATGCCGGGAATGATGGATACCGTTTTGAATCTCGGACTGAATGATCGAACCGCTGAGGGATTAGCCAAGAAGACCCAAAACGAAAGGTTCGTTTATGACAGCTATCGTCGATTTGTCCAGATGTTCGGCAACGTGGTCTTGGGAATTGACAAAGATGTGTTTGAGAAAATACTTCAAAGGAAAAAAGATTCCAAACACATAAAACACGATGCTTCTCTTCTGGTTGAAGATCTAAAAGAATTAGTGCGAAAGTTTAAGGCTAAAATCAGAGACAAGACCAGAGAGGAGTTTCCCGTCGATCCCCACAAACAATTGCGAATGGCAATAGATGCAGTCTTCAGATCTTGGAACAACCCCCGAGCCATCACTTATAGAAGATTGCACAATATCCCAGGTGAATTAGGCACTGGGGTGAACGTGCAAGCTATGGTCTTCGGAAATTTGGGGGAGACAAGCGCTACTGGAGTTGGTTTTACCCGCAATCCCTCCAGCGGGGAAAATAAATTCTATGGTGAGTATTTGGATAATGCCCAGGGTGAAGATGTGGTAGCAGGAATCAGAACTCCCAAGCCTATCTCTGAGTTAGAAGAGGAGATGCCTCAGGTGTTCAACCAGCTGAGATCCATCACTTCCAAGTTAGAAAGACATTACAAGGATGTTCAGGATTTTGAGTTTACCATCCAGGAAGGCAAATTGTATATGCTTCAGACTCGCGCCGGCAAAAGAACTGCTCATGCTGCAGTGAAGATTGCGGTGGACATGGTGAAGGAAAAACTGATCACCAAAGAGGAGGCTTTAACCAGATTGGAGCCAGCCCAGCTGAATCAGCTTTTGCATCGAGGAATAGATCCGAATGCTAACGTGACCGTGATCGCCAGAGGTCTGGCAGCCTCGCCAGGAGCTGCAGTAGGCAAGGTGGTATTTACGGCAAATGATGCGGTCAATCTGGCTGAAAATGGAGAGAAGGTTATTTTGGTCAGACATGAAACCAATCCAGATGACATTCATGGAATGGCAGCAGCTGAAGGAGTCTTGACCGCACGAGGAGGGATGACCAGCCATGCGGCTGTGGTAGCCAGGGGTATGGGGAAGTGTTGTGTGGCAGGATGTGAAGCCATTAAGGTTAACGAACAGAGAAAACAATTCATGGTGAACGGGCACATTGTCCGGGAGAGGGATGTTATCTCTCTTAATGGCACCACCGGAGAGGTAATGTTGGGCGAGGTACCCACCATAGAGCCTGAGCTTACGGGAGAATTTGGCGAGTTCATGAAGTGGGCAGACCAGCTCAGAAGGTTAAAAGTGCGCACCAATGCAGATACTCCCAAAGATGCAGCTCAAGCCATCAAATTCGGCGCCGAGGGAATCGGCTTATGCCGCACCGAACATATGTTCTTTGCTGAAGAGAGGCTTCCCATCGTGCAAGAGATGATCTTGGCAAAGACACCGACCGATAGACAGGCAGCTTTAGACAGGCAGCTTTGGATAAACTTCTTCCCTTCCAGAAAAAGGATTTCAAAGAGATTTTTGTAGAGATGGAGGGACTGCCAGTTACCATAAGAACTCTGGATCCACCCCTGCATGAGTTTCTACCCGACCGGGATGAGCTGATAGAGGAGATTGCTACCCTCAAGGCAAAGGAGGGGGAAGAAGATCAGATAGAAGAGAAAGAGAGGCTTTTGAACCGGGTGGAGGAACTGCATGAGATGAATCCCATGTTAGGACATCGAGGTTGTCGGTTGGGCATAGTATTTCCGGAGATCACCGAGATGCAGGCGCGTGCCATATTTGAGGCAGCATGCGAATTGGCAAAGCATGGCAAATCCGTGTTCCCGGAAGTGATGATTCCTCTGGTGGGACATGTGAACGAGTTTAAGCATCAGAAGGAGGTCGTGATCAGAGTGGCTGAGGAGACCATGAAGAAATATAAGGTCAGGATCAAGTATCTGGTCGGCACTATGATTGAGATACCTCGTGCCTGTTTGACTGCTGACGAGATCGCCAGCGAAGCTGAGTTTTTCTCCTTCGGCACCAATGATCTTACCCAGATGACTTATGGTTATTCACGTGACGATGCAGGCAAATTTCTTCAATATTACATTGATCATGGAATCCTGGGCCATGATCCTTTTGTGAGCATTGATCAGAGCGGGGTGGGAGAGTTGGTGGAGATGGGGGTGAAAAAAGGGCGCTCGGCACGCAGAGACTTGAAAGTGGGAATCTGCGGAGAACATGGCGGCGATCCTGATTCGGTGATTTTCTGTCATGAGGTGGGTTTGGACTACGTGAGCTGTTCACCTTACCGAGTTCCTATCGCCCGTTTGGCAGCGGCTCAAGCTGCTATCGGAAAAAAAGTGGAGGAATACACTTCAGCATAGGAAAAATCTCTTTGTGTTAACATGTGAATTTGCATTTGTTATTGCTAATGAATTGGTTTCGGCAATTCCCATTGCTGAAGCATCAAGAATCAATTTTACAGGTCGACCCTTTCCGAGTGAAAGGGTCGACTTTGTTATTTGAGAGCGTTTAGGAAAAAAGTAGATTTCCGAATGGTAGTTCTGAATTGTTAAGCCTTAGTTTGATCTTTTGGCGCTTGTTAGTCCTTAATAGTTTCGTCTGTGTAAGCATGGATTTAATCAACCTATTAGAATAGTCTATATGTTAACCCCAAAGAGAGGGTCTCCTTAAAACGCCCTTTTTTGCTAATTTCCTTGTCGTAAAGAAGCTGACTGTATAGTGAAACATTAATGTACTTGGAAATTGAGATGGAGATGCTATTTTCCCAATTAACGTCGACCTTTTTCCAATCATTTTCCTCAGGGGTTCCTTTAAGTTTATCAGACTCGGAATAAAACAAAGCTTTGTACAGCGATACCTTTGAAATGTAAGAGATTTTATCTGAAAATGCGAGCTTCACATCCGAAACCGATTCAATTCCTCCATCATTGGTAGATGTGGCCTTCGTTTTCTTAGCCAAGGTATCCACAATTTCTTCGGTGATGATTTGTCTTAAACCGAATCCTAAGCGGCTCAAAATTTCATTCTTTTCAGTTTTGTAAGATGTTTTCGAGATACCAGCCGACTCCGTCAGCTTTTTGGGGTTAAGGTATCTTTTGATCTGTGCTACGCTGGCGTCTACAAATTGACTTTCGAACCTGAAAGCAAAGTGAGGATCAACCAAAGCCTTCATGGTGATCCGGCTCAAAGTTTCAATGTCCACTAGATCAGCTGATTTTATTGGTTTTGACCATTTTTTTGTTTCTTCATCTTGTGAGTGGGTTTCACCAAAAGAGAATTTGGCAGTAATCTTAGAATTCAAGATTTCTGCGGACTTCTTTTCAAGAACCGAATTAGCTAAGGTCACCAAGCTTACATTACCAGCCTCACCGCCTGTCCAGTTATCTGAGTAGGAATTCTGAGCAAACGTCAGACCAAAATCCACAGACTTTTTCCAAGCATGGGCAAACGAAGGACCGGCAAATCCTAACCAGAAAACTAAGATCATCCAAAACTAAGATACATAGTTTTTCATAGCAAACCTCGTCGTATGATATAACTTTTTCTCAAGGGGGGGTGATATCGACTCTTGTCAAGGGGAGACTCTCATAAAAACCACAAGAAATTAATCCATATTTTTAAAATTGAACTTGCCAAATGGCATTATGTGATTAAATTTCGTCTCAAGAAAATAGGAACGGTGAATTCTTGAGAGTCATAAAGGAAATATAAACCTGTTTGATTTACAATTAACATAAGGAATTGTGGAGGTTTAAGATGCGTTCTTTTAAAATCCTCATTGCGGGGTTAGGGTTAAGTCTTCTCATGGTAGCTCTTGTTAATTCTGAGGAGTGCCGGTTGATGCGGTTCCCTGACATTCATCAGGATAGAATCGTGTTTGTCTATGCAGGTGATCTATGGCTTTCGCCAAGCGAAGGTGGAATTGCCCGAAGGTTGACAACTCATGTCGGTATGGAGCTGTTCCCCAAATTTTCTCCGGATGGGAAAATGATAGGCTTCTCCGCACAATACGATGGTAATACAGACGTCTTTGTGATCCCTTCGGAAGGAGGCGAACCCAAAAGGCTCACCTACCGCCCCGGCCTCGAGAACCTGCCAGACAGATTTGGCTTCGATGACATGGTGTTAGACTGGCATTCCGATGGCAAAAGGATTTTGTTCAGATCCTGGCGCGAAAGCTATAACAGTTGGTTTCAAAAGCTTTTCTTAATTAACGTGAAAGGCGGTTTTCCAGAAAGATTGTCTTTGCCAGAGGCTGGACTCACTTCATTTTCTCCAGATGGCTCCAAAATCGCCTATAACCGAATCTTTCGAAATTTCCGCACCTGGAAGCGTTACAAAGGGGGGTTAGCTCAGGAGATCTGGATATACGATTTGGAGAATAACACCGTCGAGCGGATAACCGACTATGAAGGCACGGACACTTCTCCTATGTGGCACCAGAACCGGATTTATTTCGTCTCAGATCGTGATCATACTGCAAATATCTTCTGTTATGATCTAAATACACGCAAAGCGAGAAAAATTACCAGTCACGATGAGTATGACGTTAAATGGCCCAGCTTGGGTCCTAGGTCCATTGTATATGAAAACGGCGGTTATCTTTATGTGCTCGATCTGAAATCAGAACAGAGCAGAAAGATCACTGTGGAGATTCCCGACGACCGCGTGTTGACCCGCTCTGAGTTTATTTCAGTTAGCGATTATGTTAACGACTATAATCTTTCTCCAGATGGCAAGCGGGCACTTTTCACGGCTCGGGGCGATATCTTCACCGTTCCTGCCGAGAAGGGCAATACCCGTAATCTCACTAACACCCCAGGTGCTCGTGAGAAGTATTCCACCTGGTCTCCGGATGGCAAATGGATTGCCTACCTGTCGGACCGCACCGGGGAGGATGAACTTTACCTTGTTCAGCAGGATGGTAAGGGAGAAGAGATCCGGATAACGACAAATGGAGACTGCTTTCGTTTCGTTCCGGTATGGTCGCCGGACAGCAAAAAACTTTTGTTCGCGGACAAAAACCTCAAGCTTTACTACGTCGAGGTCGAGAGCAAACAAATTACTGAAATCGACAGCACCAGAGATGGGGAGATTTACGACTATTCCTGGTCTCCGGACGGCAGGTGGGTCGCCTACGCTAAGCCTGCCAAAAGCCATTTTTATTCCATTTTTATTTATTCTTTGAAAGAAAAAGAAATTCATCGGGTGACTGAGGACTTCACCGACGATAGCGAACCGATTTTCGATCCGGAAGGTAAATATCTCTATTTTTTCTCCAAACGGGATTTTAACGCAATGCTGGGTAACTTCGATCCCAGCTTCACCTATAATCAGATGACTCGCATCTATGTGGTAACCTTGCAGGCAGACAGCCTCTCTCCTTTTGCGCCGGAAAGTGATGAGGTGGAGTTGAAAGAAGAAAAGGAGAAGAAGGAAAAAGAAGAGGAGAAAAAAGAAAAAAAGAAGGAAGTCAAAAAAGAAGTTCACATCGATATTGAGGGAATAGAAGACCGGGTGGTGGCGGTGCCCACGGATCCAGGCAACTATTATGGATTACGGGCGACCGAAGGGAAAATTCTCTATATTTCATTCCCCACCTGGACTCTTACCGGTGGATCGCCGGGACCTAAAGGGACGTTGCATCTCTTTGATATGGAAAAAAGAAAAGATCACCAGTTGCTGACGCCGGTGGATGGCTATGACATTTCTGGGGACGGCGAAAAGGTCATCTATAAAAGTGAGAAAAAATTCGGTATCATCGACGCCAAGCCCGGTTCCCCCAAGATCGGAGACGGAGCTCTCAAATTGGATGGTATGCAGATGAAGGTCGACTACCGGAAAGAGTGGAAACAGATATTCAATGAGGTGTGGCGTCGGGAACGTGACTTTTTCTACGCTCCCAATATGCATGGCCTGGATTGGGAGTTGATGCGAAAGCGATACGGAGAGCTTCTGCCTTATGTGGCACATAGAAGTGACCTTACTTATCTTATTGGGGAGATGATCGGGGAGCTTTGTTGTTCCCATACCTATGTAAGTGGCGGTGACAGGCCCAAAGTTGAACTAGTCAAAACCGGGCTTTTGGGTGTGGATTGGGAGTTGGATACCCTCTCCGGGTTCTATCGAATTAAGAAGATCTATCCTGGCAAAAACTGGGAGGAGAATCTACGTTCTCCTCTCACCGAGCCTGGCGTGGAGATAAAAGAGGGAGAATACATACTGGCTGTGGATAACAAAACCTTGCAATATCCTACCAATCCCTATAGTCTCTTCGAAAATACGGTTGGCAAAACAGTCAACCTGAAGGTCAACTCGAAGCCCTCTCCGGATGGTGCACGGGAGGTGGAGGTCAAGCCGATCGCCAGTGAAGACGATCTACGTGCAAACTTCTGGGTGGAGACTAACCGACGCAAAGTAGAAGAAGCGACCAACGGAAAAGTGGGCTACATTTTCCTTCCTAATATGAGTGGTAAGGGACTTAATGAGTTTGCCAAGTCTTTCTTTCCTCAGATTCGGAAGGAAGGTTTGATTATCGATGTCCGGTATAATGGAGGAGGCTTTGTGTCCGACATGATTTTAGAAAGGCTGCGTCGGGTCTTGGTGGGAATGTCATCTTCTCGCAACGCTGGAGATTATACCTATCCGGGAGGAGTGCTACATGGGCATATGGTTTGCATAACCAATCAATATTCCGCCTCCGATGGAGACTACTTTCCCTACTATTTTCGCCAATATGGACTTGGAGCCATCGTAGGCAAGAGGACCTGGGGAGGTGCGGTGGGCATTCGCGATTTCATCCCCCTGGTAGACAACGGCTATATCACTGTGCCGGAGTTTGCACCTTTCGGATTGGAGGGAGAGTGGGTCATGGAAAATTATGGCGTGGATCCGGACATCGAGGTGGACAATCTACCGGATTTTGTCATTCAGGGAAATGATCCCCAACTTGAGAAAGCTATTGAGGTCATCATGAAAAAGATCGACCAAGAACCCAGAAAACTTCCAGAAAGACCGCCTTATCCGGTGAGAGATTGAACTTGTACCATTTGACAAATCTTTTTTTACCTATTTCTCACGTACTGGCTATGAAAAAAAGTCTTGACATCTGGACTCTAAAGTTAAGTTGACTCTCCAGGCAAGAGAAATTTAGTTAAAAAATGCAGAACTTTCTGGAAGATAAAGAAGTATATAGAAAAGAAAGTTGTGATGGAAAGATTTCGTTCAACTAAATGAGGTGCAGGCGTGAGAGTTTCTTAAAAGCAGCAAAGGATAAGAAGATAAGTTCTGGCAGAAAAAGCCGGAACTTTTTTGTGTAATAACCAAAAAATAAAGGAGCAGGGCTATGCAGAATCTTAAAGGCGTTGCGTCGGGGCTGTTGTTGTTCTTATTGACGGCTTGTTTTGCTTATGCTGAGGAAGGTCGGCTGATGCGTTTTCCGGATATACACAAGGACGAAATCGTTTTTGTTTACGCAGGTGACCTCTGGTTGGTGCCGAGGGAGGGGGGTGTGGCTCGCAAGCTTACATCTCATCCGGGACCAGAACTTTTTCCCAAATTTTCTCCTGACGGAAATTCAATTGCCTTCACCGGGGTATACGATGGCAATCCAGATGTCTATGTGATTCCGACCGAGGGTGGAGAACCGCGTCGTCTTACCTATCATCCTGGAGCTCGGCCGTCTTCAGGAGGAGTGGAGATAGACGACTGGGTCATAGATTGGTATCCGGATGGCAAATCAATTTTATTTCGTTCTTCACGTGAGAGTTTCCCCACCAGCAAACTTTTTCACATCAATCTCGAGGGAGGTTTCCCGGAAGCTTTGAGGCTGCCCGAAGCTGGTTTGGCCTCGTTTTCTCCGGATGGCAAAAGAATTGCTTACAATAGAAAATCTCGAGAGTTTCGGACCTGGAAGCGCTACAAAGGAGGAAGAGCTCAGGATATTTGGATCTATGATCCGAAGACGGATGGCATCGAGCGCATCACCGACTGGGACGGAACGGACAACTTCCCCATGTGGTCAGGAGAGAAAATCTACTTCACATCCGATCGGGATCATAAACTCAACATCTACTGCTACGACCTGACTGCGAAAAATATCCGAAAAATCACCAACCATCAAGAGTATGACGTGAAATGGCCCAGCCTGGGCCCAGATGCTATCATCTACGAGAATGGGGGTTATCTTTTCGTTCTGGATTTGATCGGTGAGAAGACCAAAAAGATTTCTGTGGAAATACCGGCTGAACGTATTCTTACAAGGCCCAATTGGGAAAAAATCAGTAATATGATTACTGACTTCAGCCTATCGCCCTCAGCAAAAAGGGCTCTATTCTGTGCTCGAGGAGAAATTTTCACCGTCCCCGAAGAGAAGGGAGAAGTTCGCAACATAACCCAAACTCCAACAATCCGTGAGATCTATTCTGCCTGGTCACCGGACGGAAAATGGATAGCTTATCTTTCGGACCGCACCGGGGAGTATGAACTTTATATCAGAGCCCAGGATGGAACTGGTGGAGAAAAGCGTATCACCACCGATGGAAACTGTTACAGATTCCATCCGGTGTGGTCGCCGGACAGCAAGAAGCTTTTGTATTCCGATAAGAAGCTCAGGCTGTATTATGTGGACATCGACGAAAGAGAGCCTGTGCTTATAGACAAAGCCGGGGTTTCCGAGATTCATGATTATGCTTGGTCCTCCGACAGCAGGTGGGTAATCTATTCCAAGAATAATCCAGCCTATTTCGCTTCGATTTTTCTTTATTCGCTAGACCAAAAGAAGGTTAACCAGATCACCGGTGACTTGACTGATGATTTCTCACCGGTCTTCGGTCCGGAGGGAAAGTACTTGTACTTCGTCTCTGCTCGAAGCTTCTATCCCACCTTCAGCGATTTCGAGCATAGCTATGTCTACCGTAATACCAGAAACATCTACTTGATAACCCTGCAAGCAGATAGTCTCTCCCCCTTCGCGCCGGAAAGCGACGAGGAGGAGGGAAAAGAAGAAGACAAGGACAAAGAGAAGAAGGGTAAGGAAGAGGATAAAAAGAAGAAAGATGAAGACGAAGGGGAGGAAAAGCCCAAAGATATCCAGATTGATCTGGATGGAATTGACCAGCGGATCGTGGGAGTGCCGATCAATCCAGGCAATTATGCTGGCCTCACTGCAGCTAAGGATAAAATATTTTATCTGTCCATGCCGGCAATCTACGAGCCAGGTTCCGATTCCAAACCTCAGAACGAACTGCATATGTATGATGTGAAAGAACGTAAGGATGAGACGATTTTGACCGGCATCAACAACTATGATATTTCCAAAGATGGTGACAAAATCATATATCGGAGTGGGAATACCTATGGCATCATTGACGCCAAGTCAGGCAAAAACAAGGTAGGGGACGGTAAGATAAATACAGATGGTATGGAGATGAAGGTGGACCCGGGGGGCGAATGGGAACAGATGTTCAACGAGGCCTGGAGATTGGAAAGGGATTTCTTCTATGATCCGGACATGCATGGCGTCGACTGGAAGATGATGAAAAGACGTTACGGTCAACTTTTGCCGCATGTGGCTCACCGCTGGGATCTGACCTATTTGCTGGGTGAACTCATTGGCGAGTTGTGTTGCTCGCACACCTACGTTCGCGGAGGCACGATGCCCAAAACGGAACACGTTGACATTGGGCTCTTGGGAGCTGATCTGGAGCCTGACAGAAAGGGAGGTTTTTATCGATTCAAAAAGATATACAAAGGTGAAAATTGGAAAGATGATCGAAGAGCTCCCCTGACAGAACCGGGAGTTGACGTAAAAGAAGGGGACTATCTGATTACGGTGAATGGTAAAGAGGTGACATATCCTGACAATCCATATGCTTTTCTTGAGAAGACCGTCGACAAGCAGGTCAAGATTAAAGTAAATGACAAACCTTCTGCTGACGGCGCTCGCGAGGTGACGGTCAAGCCTGCACGTTCAGAGTACATGCTTCGCTATCTGGATTGGGTTGAGACTAGACGTCGTATGGTGGATGAAGGCACCGACGGCAGGGTAGGATACATTCATGTGCCCAATACCAGCCTTTTTGGTTTGAACGAGTTTTCTCGCTCTTTCTTTGCCCAGGCTCGCAAAGAGGGTCTCATCATTGATGTACGCTATAATGGTGGAGGCATGATCCCGGATATGTTCATAGAGCGTTTGGAGCGGAACCTTATGAGCCTCTGGGCTCCTCGAGAGGGACAAATCGGGCGGACCCCTTCTGTTGCCCTTTTCGGGCATATGGTATGCATCATCAATGAGAATGCGGGATCAGGCGGAGATGCCTTACCCTACTATTTTCGTGAGCAGGGTTTGGGTCCCCTCATCGGCACGCGCACTTGGGGTGGATTGGTGGGCATCTCCCGCAGATTGCCGCTCATGGATGGGGGCAGCGTCACCTGTCCGGAATTCGCTTTTATGAACCTAAAGGGAGAATGGGACGTAGAGAACCATGGAGTGGACCCAGACATCGAGGTGGACAACAGGCCCGATTTAGTAATAAAAGGGCATGATCCCCAACTTGAAAAAGCTATTGAAGTGATTATGAAAAAACTGAAAGAGGAGCCCAAGAAGTTGCCGGAAAAACCACCTTATCCGATTAAGAAATGAAGGAGACTTCCAGCCCTACCTTTACCTTCTTACGGGGGAAGTGAGTAGGCCGGACTTTGTTTTCTTGTCACTCACTCCGCTCAAGAATTCTCTTCTGGCTCAGACTTGAAAGTTGTTTGCAAGATGAGAGTCGCTATAGCACTGCAACTCTGGTAAAAAGAAAAGATGTCCAAGAGAAGCGAGTGCCTTCAAAGATCATTCAACCACTTAGATGAGGGAAGCACTCCACAAAGACTCGCAGAAATGGATAGCATCTTGAAGGAAGAACTTCTCCGCGAGGGATTATTGCCAAGGTTTCTTCCAGTCCCTGCGTGAGTTTAAGGGGGAGGATATAGATTTTCCTCTCATAACTGAGACGTTCGGCTATTTCTGGTAATTCGACAGTCAACTTTCCGTCATTAATCGCTGCCGCCCAAACCGCATCTATATCGTCGATCGCTTTAGGAGAATCTTCATGATTTTTCTCCTTGCCAGATCTAAGCTTTCTTTTCAGAGGAGAAAATTGGATACCAATACTCTCAAAAGGTGATTTTGGCGAGCCTGTCTTTGAATCTAATCAGATGTGACGATACAGAAGTGGTTTTGAAATATTGGAGTCTTTTCCTCCCCCTCTGATTCCTTTGAGAATCTATTGACCTGCAAAAATAAATCTAAGATGTCGGTACATTTATCGTGACCTGCTCTTTTTTCGGAAGCTTTTCTGGTTGTTACAAAAGCTACAGGTAAAGATTTACCTGATGTCCCGACTCGCAGGTTCACAACTCTCTCAGGGTTATCTTTTCTTGTGAACCACGCAGTATTTTCCTTTTCCTGTTACGAACCTTTTGCACCTTTTGCCATCCTTGGTCTTGGCCATACATCTGACCTTCTTGGCTGTTTTCTTCTTTGCCATTAGTTTCACCTCCTTTCACTTTTCAAGTTCGTTGCTTTATGTTATGTTTCGGCTCAATTTTCTTAAGCATAAAGTAATTTTCACAACAAGTCAAGAAAAAATTGACTGTCTTAGTAAAAAGTTGTAATTGGAAGCTTAGGAAGAAATACCTTTTAATCAGAGTTTTTTGGATTAAATTAACTTTCTCAATGCCGATAAAAAAAATTAAGGGACGGTTAACTCAGCTTTATGAAATAAGATTTCCATTGAAAACCCCATGGCTGAAGTCCTAAAAAACAAAAAGCCTCCTGGCATTTGCAAAGTCCAAACAGACCTTATAGCGTCAATGCAAGCACTGTGGAAGTCAGCGGCTGAACATCGGGCCCTATTCGGAAAATCCCCGGATGCTATTGTCATAGTTGAAGGAGACAAATTTGTCTTTGCCAATAAGGCTTTTTTGAAAGTGTTCGCCTGTGGGAGAGATCGAGGAGGGATTGGATTGACCGTAACTGACCATCTGACTCCTCACAGTCATGCATTGACCAGAAGCGAAACATTCTCCAGAGGACCAGGGAAAGCTGTTCTGGGATGTTGTAAGCCTAAGGCAAGAAAGAAAGAGAAATATTTTTTTGATGCAGAGCTTTTTGTGGGACCCATCATATCTCAGGAAAAGATCGTAAGGCCGGCGATAATAAGAGACATCACCCAGCGCAAGCTGGTCGGGGTGCGACAGCGTGCTAAGGACATAAGCGAGACATATTCAGAAAAAATGCTTGGCACTCTCGACGGGTAAGATCTGCTTCTTTGCGAACAGAGGTAAACATGCCGTAAGGATAAGGATAAGGAAGATTTCAAATGAAGCTGATAACGATGAAAAAAAGAGAACTGCTGGACTTGTGTATTGTGTTGGTTGTTGCCACCATCTTGTCAATATTCAGCATATCTATTCACACTATTGGTAGTCTTTACAGTTTTTCCAGTGCTTATACCGATTTACCTCTTGCGGAATTCCTCATTAATGTTTCTTTTCTCTCTTTGATGGGGCTACTCTGGATAACCTACATTCGTTGGAGAAAAGCTGCTAAAAGACAAGCAGAGCTGCAGAACATCATCTCGAGCATCAGTCCGGATGTGCTCCTGGCGGTCGATTCGGACAGAACCATCATTGAGTGCAATGACTCGCTGAAGAGAATGTTTGGTTACGAAGTGAATGAAATTATCAACCACAAAACGGACTTTCTCTATTTCGACTGGCTATCTAGTGAGTCTAATTCGGATGACTGGCACGAGATACGTGACATGCTTGAAAGAGAAGGTTTTCACATCGGATTGGCTACAGGAAAGAAGAAAAATGGTGAGACAATACCTCTTGAAATCATTACCGGCCATCTAAGTGATCGTGGTGGCGCAGTGCAGCTGCTGCGCGACATCACCGAACGCAAGCGGGCGGAGGAGGCGTTGTGGGAAAGTGAAGGACGTTTCAGGCGGTTTACATCTGCGGTGACCGACGTGATCTACCGCTACGATCCGAGAAACAACCAGTATGATTTCATCGCTCCGTCATTTGAACTGCAGACAGGATATTCTTTAGAGGAAATTGAGTCCAACCCATCTGGCGTGACCCGAGGGATAACTCATCCCGATGACGCAGACCGAGTGTTCAGCGAGGTTGACGATCATATTAAAAAAGGACCCGGCGCCGGACCATTTTGCACTGAGTACCGGGTGATTCGCAAAGACGGACGGGCTATCTGGGTCAGCGATCGCAAAGACATCGAGTTTACACCAGACGGAAAAGTCTATCGCATCAACGGGATCGTTAGAGACATTACTGAACGCAAACGGGCGGAGGAGGCGTTGAGGGAGAGCGAGGGTCGCCTTCGAGGTTTGTTCGAAACGATGGCTGAGGGCGTAGTTTTGATTGCTCCAGACGGTCAGATCCTCCAAGTCAATCCTGCGGCAGAGCGCATATTGGGGCTCGAACGTTCTGAAATCGAAGGTCGCAATTACATTGGTTCAGAGTGGAAAATCCTGCGCCCCGATGGTACTCCGATGCCGCCGGAGGAGATGGCCGGTCCCCGTGCGATGAAAGAAAAGCGTCCGCAGAAGGATGTGGTAATGGGCGTCGAGCGCCCGGATGGCTCCATCTCTTGGATCAACGTCAACGCTACACCTCTCATAAACGGGGCCGGGAAGCTTGAGGGTGTCGTCGGTACCTTTGCAGACATCACCGAGCGCAAGCGGGCGGACGAGAAGCTGCGGGAGAGTGAGGAGAAGTTCAGAAGCCTTGCAGAAGAGTCGCCAAACATGATCTTCATCAACAAGAAAGGCAGAGTAGTATATGCCAATGAGAA
>SMTZ1_10001610_pt1 | contig 27558 bp, 28 predicted proteins | sample DeeMarSWOR136_30_FD_25667 | JGI IMG/M metagenome (IMG submission 25667)
AGATCTAAATTTGGCATAATGAATTCCACGCTCCACTGTTTGAATATCATCCATTTTAATAGGCAAAGATAGTTTTGCACATGAGGAAAATATCATAACAGCTAATAAGAGAACACTGAGTTTTAGTACTGAAATCAATGAGCGCTCCTTCTTTTTCTCCATCTTTGTAATGTTCTTCCCAGTAATCAGATTTTTCATAAAAGCTTCCTTCTTCCTTTGAAATTAAAAAAACCGGGCCACTCATTACCTCGGCAACCCGGCTGTCTTTAAACCGTATAGGTTAGTTCGCTAAGGCAATTCTTCCAGCGATCCCGCTATAACACTGCCCAATTAAGTAATAGCCACTTGTAGCTTCCACACCTAAGATTCAAAGACCCGTGGCTTTCCGCCCCCATCCTCACAGATGGTTTGGCTTTGTCGGAGAACGAAACCTATCTTCTCAAATTGGGAAAGTCTTGTCAATCAGAATCTAAAAATATGTTTTTCAATAAAACAAAATATGGAGGTTTGTGAAGGACGAAACAGAAAAACAATGATACTTCTATGAGGCCGCCTGTTGTCAAGCTCCTTTTCCATTTTACATGTCGGTAACTCCTTCAGTCGTCAATCGAGCTAGTGGCTTCCTGATACGTGAGGCTGTTATTTGCCTCGAACGAACTTCTATCCGTGCTGGCTTCTTGTGCCAGACACCCAATGCTGTATTCGCCCTAAGGCGATCGGGGAAGCGCCGGGGTGAACGGCCCCATCTAACTGGCGGTCTCCTTAAGATGACCAAGCAACATTGTACGGGCAGCTCACACCAGCTCGACATCTCATAAGAGTAAACTGCGATTGTTTTCTCATCACACTCAGGACTCTGTTCACGCCTTCAGCTCAGCCCCCTCGGGAATCACACCGTGCTGCAGGTATCTCCACAGATCAACAAGCAGCTTTCGCGCTAACGCCACAATCCCAATGCGCCTGAGCCGAGGGCTGCCATTGCCGAAACGTTGCTCATACCACCGACTGAGTTGACTCTGGGGTTGCCACCGAAGCCACGCCCAGGCAATCTGAATCGCCATGGACCGAATGGAGCGATTACCCGCCTTGCTGATGCCTCGCTCCCACGACTCATCGCCACTCTGATGCGGTGTCGGTGTGAGACCTGCCAACGCCCCAACCTCCCGACGGTTGCGAAACTCTCGCCAACCAAAAAACTCCATTACATACAGCCACGCGCTGTTAATACCAATCCCCCGAAGATCAAGCAACTGGCGAACCTTCTCCACATCTGGAGTACCCAAGGTCCTCACAAGATCACCACGCTCAGCCTCCACTTGCTCAACCTGTCGCTTAACCATCTCCAACCGCTCGTACTCTCGCCCCAAACGCCTCCTCAACCCCAACGGCACCGGACTCCCATCCCATAGCCGCACCCTCTCCAATCGATCCAAAAAATCCCGCCTTATCGCCATCCGAACCCCATAACTTGCCAAAAGCCCCTTGATCCGGTTGATATGCCGAGTCCGCTCCCCCCGCAACGCCACCAAATCCCGATGAAGCTGACGACTGTCCTCTTGCTCCACCGTCGGTACCCTCAGCACACTCCAAAGCCTCCTCTCCCCATTGTCATACCGCATGAGCATCGAAACAAGCTTACCCAGATCCATCCTGTCCGTCTTGGCCCGCCGCGCCCTCCGATTCACCTCAACGCTCGAGGAATCCACAACCAGATTCCTCACCCCCAGGTGAACCAAATACCGGTGCAACCAAAAACCATCCCGCCCAGCCTCGTAACAACTCAATACCCGCGCCTCACCAGATAAACCAAAACGCTCCTTCGCTCGCTCAATCTCTCGCCTAACACCACAAAGATCTCCCGCCAAAACCGTCCTCTCCCGAGGCCTCTGGCCAAACCCAACCGAAAACCCCAACTTCCATTCCTTGCTGCCCAGCTCAAAAGCAAGATACAAATCACCCGGCTGTTAGCTGGTCCATAGCTCCCTCCTTTTGGTTTTGGTTTAAAGGAGCTTACCACTAGCGGCCCACATTGCCTACATAGAATAACTGAAGTATGTAAATTCCATCAGTCCCGATGCGTACCATGTTTGAAACGCAAATCTTCCCTGAATGTAACTGGAGAACCCAAGAAACAACCTAATTCTGTCAGGCTGATATCAAAGCAGATACCGAACAGCTGTACGATTGAATTTCACCTATAAAGGTTCAAAATATTCGCAGGATGCTCCTCTATACGCTTGAAGATCTATCTTCGGGAAATAAGTCGGGAATGGTTACAGTTTGGAGGAAAGGATCCCGCAAACATAGGCCAGCGGACGCAAAATTGAGGATCTTTAATCCCTTCAAGGCAGAAAAGCTGGCGTTTATAGCGTTCTCCCGTTTTAGTCCCATCAATCGTATCCAGAAGGCACCCTCTATCGCAGGCAAAACACTTCTCCAGTTGATACGGAATAGCGCTTGCAGTCCGAGCGGCTACAAGGGCTTTATCCCATGACCACGTCTCTCCTTCACCTCTTTCATCGATCTCGATTCGATTTGGCCTTTTGAGGATCAGGCGGCCCCGATCCACTGAAACCCGTGCATAAAGGTCTACCTTGTCCCCTCTCGAAAACCGATATTTCGCCTGTAAACCCTTGCTAATGGTTAAATAACAGAAGTCTTCGACCTTCACGAGGTCCATGAACGCCTCGCGGAAAATGAGTACGAATCCGTCCAATGCAATATGGCCCCTTTTCCCCTGGATAACTTGTCTCATCCTCGGCTTGACCGAATAGATCATTCCGGAAAAATTTACTTCCATTCCTTTCAGGCTGTACAACCAGCTTTCAAATTCCCCCAGGTCCCTCATGAATTTTGAAAACTCCTCATCCGAAAGGACAACCTCCGGGCAATTGATTACCTTCTCGTCATAAAACTCCTTGCACCCAAAGCATTTCCTTCCCACATGCTTGAATTTCCGTGGGCAGCTCCACCCTTTGTTCAATCTCCTGCACTTCCACATGAAATAGATACAGCCCCGGGGATAACAACCTTTCTCCTTCAAGACATGATATACCGACACCTTGTTTTCAAATCGAGCATGTGCCTGTTGGACGCATTTGAATACATCTTGTCTTTTGTAATGGTTGACTGTAGTTCGAACCTTTTGGAAGTGTTCGGTGAAGAATTTCACAGCTCGCCTTCCTTTTCCCATAGGATATTTCCTCAGGCTCCATTTTGCAAGCCTTTCTTAAGATCTCAGCGCGTAGAGAGAAGGGTTCAATGCGGCGTTATACATCCCCAAAGGGGCACGAGGATTCCCTCTACCCGGATCATTTCATCACCAGTGATGACCACGGGTTTGTCAGGGATTGATGGATTTCCAATTGCGCTCAGGAACAAGGAATCCCCCTGAAATCCGGAATCTCTAGTCCAATTTTTGTTGCCACGGAGGGGGAATCTGTTATAGGATCTTATGGGGCTACCTACGAGGGGATTGGGCAACCCCAGATAACCGTTAAAATTTTAAATTTACTCACTGTTTCATCCGATCGACAGAATCAAGGGAAGCTCCATGAAGGAATATCGATTTGTTCAGGTGGATGTCTTCACCGGGGAAATCTTTGGGGGAAACCCTCTGGCCGTCTATCCCAACGCCGAGGGGCTGGACCAAGGAGAGATGCAAAGAATTGCCAGGGAAATGAACCTCTCCGAGACCACCTTCGTGTTTGCCCCCAGCTCTTCCGAAGCGGATTTTAAGGTTAGGATCTTCACCCCTCAAAGGGAAATTCCCTTCGCGGGCCACCCCGTCATCGGGACCTGTTTCGTCCTGGGTGACCAGGGAAGGATAGGCCCGAAGGAAGGGAAAAGGGTGACCAAATTAGAATTGGGCTTGGGGGTCTTCCCGGTGGAGGTAGTGTTCCTAGGAGGACAGCCCGTCTTGGTCAAAATGGAGCAGAGGCCCCCTGAGTTCTTAGGCACCTATGGAGAGGTGGAGCTCTTGGCCCGACTCCTTTCCCTTCCTTTAGAGAAATTGGATTTGCTCAAGGGTCCTGCTGAGGTGGTCTCCACGGGGCTCCCCTTTCTCATCGTACCCCTTACCTCCCAAAAGGCATTATCCCAGGCGAAGGTTAACCCATCTATCTTGGAAGCGGTGGCCCAGGAGTTGGATACTTCCTTGATTGCTCCCTTTACCATGGATGAAATGGGAGGGAATCGAATCAGGGCCCGGGTCTTTGCGCCCTTTCACGGCGTCCCCGAGGACCCGGCAACGGGAAGCGCCGCTGGGTGTTTCGGCGCATACCTGGTCAAGCATGGGTTAATAAAAGGGGAACCCGTCACCACCGTTGAGATTGAACAAGGGCTGGAGATGCGTCGGGCCAGCCTGATTCAAGTGGAACTCGCCTTGCAAGAAGGGACCATTGACAGGGTATGGGTGGCGGGAAGCGTAGTCAGGGTTTTGGAGGGGACAATCCGCTTTTAACGAGATATCAAATATCTCTCTCGGGACAAATTTCCTCCATGAAATAACAGACGTAAACGCTAAGCCAATCACGCCACATTCATCGTTTTGGAAGTCCGTTATTTTCAATGGTATGAAAAACCGGGTTGGTAATTTTTCGTGAGATTTTCCCGTTCTGTCGAAAAACATTCACTAATACCATTTTTTCTGAAGTTTCCTGGATACTCCCTTGTCCCTTTGCTTCGGTGTTTCGCGGTCTGTTGGCCAAATTCCCTTTCGCTCAGAGTTCGTTTTTCCGGTTTTCCAGGGATTCCCAACTTTGAACTTTGACATTGACTCTCGTGTTCGTGCTTCGTGTCCGTGTCCGTGTCCGTGATCCGTGTCCATTTTGCGTTATTTGTCACTTGGCATTTCTCCTCCCGCCTCCACCCTCTCAACCTTAACCTTAGCCTTTCACCTTCATTCCCCTTTCTGGCTGCAGCACGGCAGCACTGAATAACTTCGCGCTCCAGGGAACCAGGGCTTCGACGTGTTCCACAGTGCCCCTTTTCCAGCAGATTACGCTCAGGGAGAACGGCTTTCTCCAGAAATACACAAAACTCCAGCATGTTCTTTATTGATATTTTAACTTTCTGGAGTTATAAAGAGACATAAAACCGAAGGAACCCGTTTCCCCCACAAATGAGAATTGAACTCATTAACCCAAATAATCCCATCAATGCGGCCAACGTCCCATTTCTTCAGAAGGGTCTCTTCAACTCCCTTAAAGCCAAGGCATATTCCCCGCCGCTCAATTTGTGCACGATCGCAGCCTATACTCCGGATGACATCGAGGTCTCAATAACGGACGAATGTGTGAACCCCGTCGATTTCGATAAGAAAGTTGACTTGGTCGGCATTACATCCCTTACCACTACTTCTCCCCGAGCTTATGAGATCGCCGATGGCTTCAGGCAACGGGGGGTTAAGGTGGTGATGGGTGGAATCCATGTCTCAACCCTTCCCGACGAGGCTTTACAGCACTGCGATTCCGTCGTCATTGGCGAGGCGGAAGGGGTATGGGAGCAGTTGATTCAAGACTTCAAATCCGGGAAGCTCAAAAGGAGATACCGAAACGGAACCTTTGTCGATTTGAGGGGTTTCCCCTTGCCGAGGAGGGATCTACTCAATCCCGAGGACTATGTGACCATCAACACCGTTCAAACCGCCCGAGGATGCCCTTACAATTGCAATTTCTGTTCGGTGACGCTCTTTAATGGAGGAATGTATCGTTTCAGATCCATTGAGGATGTGATAGAGGAAATCAAAAGCCTCCCTTCAAGGAACGTGTTCTTCGTGGACGATACCATCCTGACCCAGAGGAAGAGGACGAGGGAATTGTTAAAGGCCCTCATCCCCTTGAAGATCCGCTGGGGCAGTCAATCAACCATCTTGATTGCACAAGACGATGCACTCCTGGAAATGGCTGCAGAAAGCGGATGTCTGGGGTTTGCAATCGGCTTTGAATCCTTCTCGGCAAATACTCTGGATGAAATGGGGAAAAACTTCAACGAGCCGGAATACTTTCATAAACTCATCAGGAAAATAAAAAGCTATGGAATGATCGTTTGGGGTTCCTTTGTCCTCGGCTTCGATCGAGACGACGAAGAGAGCATTCGCTTTACTCTTGAAATGGCGCGAGACTCCAAGCTCGACTTTGCTTGTTTTAACTTTCTCACCCCGCTGCCCGGAACGGAGGTATACCGTCAGCTGATCACGGAAAAGAGGCTCACCGATTCGAATTGGGGAAATTACAATATGGCCAACCTCGTCTTCAAGCCAGCCAAGATGTCAGGGGAAACCCTGGAGTTGGAAATGAGGAATGCTTGGCTCGATTTCTACTCGCTGAAGGCGATATTCAAGAGGTTGGGGTTTCGGTGGAAGAAATTTCACCCCTTCATCTGGCTGATTAACCTGGCCCTCTTCTACTACACGCGGAAAAAAATCAAGCGGATGAAACCCTCTCCCCAAGAGCCACAAGCGTAATTGGGTTCAATACGGGCTACTTGACCAACTTCTTGTAAATCCAGCCTTTCACTTCGTTTGAAAGCTTCACGTTGTACCAAGAGAGAGTTTCGCCCCGGACTTCCAGCTCATCCCCCCTTCTTACTTTTGCAATAACCTTGTTCGTGGTGCCGGGCCCGCTTCTGATGTTTACCACCGAGCCCGTGACGGAGACCATCTTGCGGGGAGGAACAGCGGCTTCAGGAGTTAGTTTTGCCTCTTTCTGAGTGGATTCGGAACCGGCCCCCTCCTTTATCGGCTCTGGTTTAGCCACTTCTTCCTGCTGTGCTTCCACTTTGACGGGCTCTTCTTTCCTCCCGAATTTCTCCTTCACCCCTGTGCTCAGTTTTTCTACGGTCCCGCAGCTCAGGGTGAATGTGATTAACGTAAGCATGATAAGCGTCTTGGTCTTCATCTTTTCCTCCAATTTCTTTTCATCTATCGATCCTTTTCCTCTAAGTTTCCTTGCCGCCTTATACTTCCATAAACATCCCCCCTTTCATCGGTTTCATACTCTTCGGAGGAACTAGCATAATCAATGCCAAACTCGTACAGTTCTATAGCTATGAAAAAGTAGGTAAATCACGAGAATCTCGCCTGGTATGGCCATGCCATCCTAGCTGGGATGAAAAAAATTGCACATTGAGTATGAAATAATTTCACGAGCTGGCTTCCTTTTTGAGATGATCTCCATGTATAATTTGATTTTATGTTTCTTCATCTATTGGAGCGTCGAACCAAGCCCTTAAAACGAAGAAACGACCTCTGTTGGTAATCATATCGGGGAAAACCCATAAAAAAGAGATATGTGGTCGAGATAGGGATGGGAGTGGACCAACATGGGCACAGGCGTGATCCCACGGATGCCGCAATAAAAGCCATCCGTAGTGCCATATCGAACATTTCTCTCTGCGGCATCTGGGAAATATTAAACCTCAGTGATCCCGGGGAAATGATCGTAGATGTTCTGATCGGAGCCCCTTTTCGCAAAAATTTGGATGAGGAGAGGGTATTGGAGGCGATTCCTTTTGGGAGAAAGCGCTTAAAGGCTGCAGAGGGAGGGTTGATAGACCGAGGGGTACAGCTCAAATCCCTGGGCGATGATTCCGAAGACATATTGGTCGTCAATGCCGCCATCACCGTCTCATTCGACTTATAAAAGTATGATGAACCCACAATCTCCGCCTTAAACGGTTCCAGTAATGATTCTTACATAAACTCCCAACGGGATTCGAAACTGATAAGAGCCTTAGAATCGGAGGAAACCATCATGCTGGTTATAGATTTTCACCTCCACGTCACTACGGCGGATGAATACAACGAGTGGTTTTTGGACTGGATGAGGAGCTTCCATGGCGAACAGGGGTTGATCCATCTCCGGGCCATTTTGAGCTCCCCCGAAAGTCTCCTACAATTCATGGATGAACAGGGGATCGATTACGTCGTAGCCCTTGCGGAGACTAATACCATGGTCACCGGTGTCAGCATCAACGACCGCGTGGCGGAGTTCTGCCGAGAGAGCGAGAGGCTTATCCCCTTCGCCAACATCAACCCTTACGTCACCTTCAACCAGGTGGCAGAATTGGAGAGATGTGTTACCAAATTGGGGGTCAAGGGCCTTAAGCTCTATCCCACCTACCAGCACTTTTACCCCAACGACAACAAGCTCTTTCCCATTTACGAAAGAGCACAGGAGCTCAGCATTCCGGTCATGGTCCATACGGGATCATCGGTATTCCCCGGCTCCCTCATGAAGTACGGAGACCCCCTCTTCCTAGATGAGATAGCCGTCTTCTTCCCCAGATTGAAGATCATCCAGTCCCATGCTGGCAGAGGTTTCTGGTACGACAGGGCCTTCTTTTTGGCCGGTTTGCATGAGAACGTGTATATGGATATAACGGGTCTTCCTCCCCAGAACCTCCTCAAGTACTTCCCAGATCTGGAGAGACATACCGATAAGATTGTCTTTGGTTCGGATTGGCCGGGGATCATCGATATCAAGAAGAATGTTTCGGCCATCCTTGATCTCCCCCTCAGTAAATCCACCAAGGCGAAGATCCTGGGCAAAAATGCTGCAACGCTGCTGGGAATTGAGGGAATAAAAGGAGGCAAATGAACTCACCAAATGAGATCTCTGAAAAACTCGCTCTTCGCTGCTCAAAATATTTTTTCGACCATTCTAAAGTTCGCTTCACTGCAAACCTAAAACTCACCCTTCAGGCTCAACCATTAGGTTTGCGGCCGTTTCGCTTCACTATGAATGGTTCGCGAAAAAATCTTAATTCGCGCTCAGAACTCCTTTTTCCGGTTTTTCAAAGATCTCCCAATTGGAGCTTGACAAATAATTTGCGGGGGACATAGATAATTAAGGATGCGTATATTAGGTCTTGATGTAGGAACCAAGAGGATCGGCATTGCCATAAGCGATGAACTGGGTTGGACGGCCCACGGGATAAAAACCTTACATCGTAGCAATGGGGAAAGCGATTTGGGGAAAATACATGATATCGTCCGGGAATACCGAGTTGAGAAGATCGTCGTCGGTCTACCCACAAATATGAACGGTTCCTTAGGCCCCCAGGCTGAGATGGTCCTAGGGTTCGTTCAGGAGTTGAGGGAAATACTCGATCTCCCCATTATCACGTGGGATGAGAGGCTTTCCACCGTTGAAGCGACTAAGATGCTCATAAGGGCCGATCTCTCACGAAAAAAGAGAAAACGGAAAGTCGATATGACGGCTGCCATCATCATTTTGCAATCCTATTTGGATAGCCTAGCCCGAAAAGAGAATCCATGAAAAAAATAGTCGGCATTGCATCTCTCGGCGTCGTCTCATTGGCGATAATCCTCTTCTTTTGTACCGCCATATACCTCGGCACGCCCCCTCAAGTTGAAGGGCGCAAGAAGACTATCACCATTCGAAGGGGAATGACCTTCAGGGAAGTCGTTCACCTCTTGGGGGATGAGGGGATCATCAAGGGTAGTAGGTGGTTTATCCTCTGGGGGAGACTATCGGGGGCTTTCCCCAAGATAAAGGCGGGGGAGTATGAACTCAGTTCAGATATGACTCCCCTTCAAGTCCTGGACACCCTCACAAAGGGGAAGGTTAAACAGTATATGGCTTCCATCCCCGAAGGATATACCGTGTCTCAGATCGCCGAGATCCTCGAGAGCAAGGGAATTACGAATGGAGAGGCCTTCCTGGAAAAGTGTTTTTCTCCCCAATACATCTCCTCATTGGAAATCAAGGCCGATAGCCTAGAGGGATACCTTTTCCCCGATAGCTATCTTTTTTCAAAGGACCTGGGACCGGAAAACGTCATCGAAGCCATGGTGAGACGATTCCGACGGATCTACACCCCGCAATACTCCGAGAGGGCCAAGGAGCTGGGGTTTTCCGACCACGAGATACTTACCCTCGCCTCCATGATTGAGAAGGAATCAGGTATCCCATCGGAGAGGCTTCTCGTCTCCAGTGTGTATCATAACCGATTGAAACGAAAAATGAGGCTCTATAGCTGTCCCACCGTTATTTATGGGATCGAGAACTTCGATGGAAACTTGACCAAGAGGGATTTGGAGCGCTATACGCCATATAATACCTATCTCATCCGGGGGTTGCCACCAGGACCCATATGCAATCCGAGCAAGGAGGCCATTGCGGCTGCCCTCTATCCCGCCACAACAGAATACCTCTATTTCGTCTCCAAAAATGACGGTTCGAACCACTTCTCCTCTACCCTCAAGGAACATAATATCGCCGTTTGGAAATACCAGAAGGGAAGGCCTTATCCCCTTAAAAGAGGGATCCCTGTTAAATAGGAAGTGTTTTCCTCCCCCCTTTCGGAGCGGAAATCGAGCACAAATTCCCTTGACAACGATTATCGAATCAATTTAGTGTTAAGGAGATTGTGATTTTTCTCTCAAGTTCACTTGAAGGAGAGTGATCCTATGAGGCAACAAGTGGCCATTATCGGGGTGGGGCAAAGCGCCTTCGTCCGAGGTTATGAGGGTTCCATCAGGGAGCTGGCCTTTGAGGGTTACAAAGACGCTATGGAGGATGCCAACCTGACCTCAAGGGACATTGACGCCTCCATTATATGCTCGGCTCCGGAATACGATAGGCAGAGAACACCTGCGGGGCTGCTTACCGAATATTTGGGCTTAAATCCCAAGCCCACCTTTTATATCGAAAGTGTGTGTTCTTCCAGTAGTATGGGGCTTCGAGTGGCTTACTCCCTGATCAAATCGGGCCTTCACGATGTAGTCCTTGTGCTCGGATTTCAGAAGATGTCGGAAATTAGTTCCGCGGATTCTCAGGAAAGGATGGGTAGAGGAGCGGACATCATGTGGGAATCCCCTTTCGGGACGATGATGCCTGCCTATTACGCCATGCATGGTCGAGCTCATTCCGTCAAATACGGAACTAAGGAAGAGGATCTCGCTTTAATTCGCGTTAAGGCGGCGAGTTACGGATCAATGAACCCAAAGGCGGTCTATCGAAAGGAGGTCACCTTGGAGCAGGTCATGGACTCCGATGTCGTCTCCACCCCGCTGAAACGATTCGATTGCTGTGCCAATGCCGACGGCTCCTCCTGTATCATTGTCGCCAAAGGGGAGAAAGCCGTGCAGATAACCGAAAAGCCCGTATGGATTCTCGGCCTGGGGGCCGCATCGGCACCCCTCAACATGACTGGGAGGGACTCCCTTACCGGCTTGAGCGTTGCCAGGGACGCCGCCAGAGAGGCATACGAAATGGCGGGGGTTAGTCCCGGTGATATCGATGTGGCTGAGGTCCATGACTGTTTCACCATCGCTGAGCTAATGGCCTATGAAGACCTAGGATTTGCCGAACCAGGAGAGGGAGCCACACTGATTAGGGAAAGACAGACCTATGCCGGGGGAAAAATCCCCGTCAATGTAGACGGCGGCCTCTTATCCAAAGGCCACCCCATCGGAGCCACTGGGGGATCCCAGGTGAGAACCATCGTCCTGCAATTACGAAATGAGGCCGGTCCGATGCAGATAAAGGATGCGAGGGTTGGCCTGGTCCATAATATCGGGGGTGTGGGTATCTATGGCAATGTGACCATTTTGGGGAGAGGATAGGATGGGGTTTGAACGATTCGGAACAGTCAGTTTTACCTCTACGAGCAAGGTGGACCATTTCGTCGACCTATTGGATCAAGGAAGGGTATCGGGCACCCGTTGCAGGAAATGCGGGAAATCCTTTTTCCCGCCAAGGGCCGACTGCTTTAACTGCTTCTCCGCGGAAATGGAATGGTTTGAGATAACCGGAGTGGGACAACTGATCTCCTATTCCACATTGATCTATGCACCCACTGGTTTTGAGGAGGACCTTCCGTATACCATTGCCTTGGTCCAATTCAGCGATGACCTCAGGTTGTTTGGCCGATTGAGTCCGGAAATTAAGGCGGGGGAGATAAAAATCGGAATGAAACTCAAGGCAACTCCCATCAAACTCCCCAATGGTCGGGTATCCTATGAGTTTAGGGAAGCCTGATTTACCTCGATCCTTACCTGAGGTGCTTAGTCGTGAAAGCTCTCAAGACCACGGCTTCTATGGGGTTGCCTTAACTTTTTTAAGGCTTTGGCTTCGATCTGCCTGATTCTTTCCCTGGTTACACCGAAGACCCTCCCAACCTCCTCCAAGGTATGATCGCTCCTCTCCCCTATACCAAACCTCATCCTCAAGATCTTTTCCTCACGGGGAGTTAAGGTGGCCAGGACCTTCTCCACCTCTTCTGTTAACCGGAGGGTGATGACATCCTCTATAGGTGACTTGGCCCCCTTATCCTCTATGAAATCCCCGAATCGACTATCTTCATCCCCGATAGGTGTCTCCAGGGAAATGGGTTCCCGATACATATGGAGGACCTTATTCACCTTCTCCATCGGCAACCCAATCTTTTCCGCGATCTCCTTAGTAGTGGGATCTCGGCCCAACTCCTTGAAGAGGAATTGCGATGTCTTATGGATTCGATTTTCCGTCTCAATTAAATGGACGGGCAATCTTATGGTTCGGGATTTATCCGCAAGGGCTCTGGTAATGGCCTGGGTAATCCACCACGAGGCATAGGTGCTAAACTTATAACCCTTTCGGTAATCAAATTTCATCACCGCCCTCATTAGCCCCATATTTCCCTCCTGAATTAGATCCAGCAAGGGAAGCCCTCGATAGGTAAACTTCTTCGCTATACTGACCACCAACCTCAAATTGGCCTGAATCATCTCGCCTGTGGCCTTCTTGAATTTCGATTCAACTGCTTTCAACTCCTTGATGTTCTTTTTCCATTGGCCCGCTTCCAACCCCAACTCGTCCAATTTCCTCGGATTGCTCGAAAGGTCCTTATCTACATCCCACAATTTCTCTACGATCTTCTCAATTTGCGCATCCTTCAAATTGAGGCAACAGATCAATCGGTAAATATCAGTTTCGATAGCCCCCCACATCCTTTCCAGGGTTCTCTTTTTCGCCTCTCCCTGGGTTACCCTCTTCAAGATGGCGATTTTTTGGCTTTCACGGTGTAGCCTCTCGGTTCTTTCGGCAATAGAGAGAAATCGTCTCCTTTGGAACGCCTCTTCCCCAAGGGATACCTTGCTAAGTTCCTCACCGTCTCGGGTAATTTCCCTCATCTTCACGTGGCTCATTTCTAAATGCTGCCTGAGCTCGAAGACGATTTCTCGGGCGATGGGAGATTCGAGGGCCAATTTTCTGCGCTCGCTCCCCCTCTCCTCAATTCTTTTGGCAACCTCCAGTTCCCTTTTCCGAGTGAGAAGGGGAATATTTCCGATATCCCGGAGATATTTCCATATTGGGTTATCCACCATTTTGGAGGAAGCGGAATCGATCGCCTTTGATTTGTCGATCTTCTCCCTTTTCTCCACATTTTTGCGAAGGTTGATCTCCTTTCCGTTAACAATACCCTCGGTAGAGTCAACTGATGGACTCACGATGGACTCCTGTTCCCAAGAGCTCATTCTCTCCTCCTCATCTATGTAGCGAACCCCCCCCTGGTCAAATAGTCCTTTCACCATTAGATGCTCTCCAACCTCATGCAAAAGACCCTTTCACTCGGTGAAAGGGTCTTATTTAGATCAGAGGCTATTGGATAAATCCCAAGAGAGGTCTTTTAAAGAGAAGGAATCCAAATATATTTCCCATTGGCCGAATTGACTCCAAACCCTCTGCACCGATGAACCTCGGCCAATAAATTGAGATAATTATACCCCAAAAAACATATTTGTCAAGACTTTTTTGGGGTTAAGTAACTAATTTTCAATATTTTTCACCCTTTTTGGGAATTTGCGGAGCATCTTGCTCCCAATTGGCTGCTTCTTTGAAGCCCTATTGGCTCTCATCCACCGGTTAAATCCAGGTTGAACACCCTCATGGAAGGCTTTTTCCAATAGAGCCGCGGGGGGAGACCGATCCGCCTAAAGGACCTATATCCACCACGAAAGAGAGGTCTCCGATGGGGGAAGAAAAACAGATGGCTCGGACAGCTGCAATCGGTACAGCCAAACCCTGAAAGGAATTTGAAGATACGGCTCAACTCGTTAGCCAACATACACTCCTTGTCGGAAAAGCACTGCCCATAGACGATAGCCTCGATTTCCCCATATCGGAGAAGGTAGTCGATATGCCAGTGAAGCCGCTTTACATTCTTGAGGTGGCGATTTAACCTCGACCTCATTCCGCTCCTCCCGGATCCAACGTAGCCGTAGGATCCTCGATGGAAAAATCGGTACCCCATCTTCCCAATTTGGATCCATCTCCCCCTGTGCAAACGGATCAAAAGGAGATAAACTCCTGCTATCTCGCCCATCGGATTCATGGGGAATCTCGAAGGATCCCGTCTTACGCTCCGTATTTTTTTAGCTTCAAGGCATTGGCCAACATGAGAGGCATAATGCCAGTGGCGGGAAAGCGCCCCAACCCCCCTAACAGGCATGACCTTTCATCGAACCTCTCTACCGCGTCGGTTCTTATGAACCTGGAGAAGAGCAAAATGGGGTTGGGATGCCAACTATGAGATTTGAGAACCGAGGGCGTAGAGTGATCACCCGTGACCACCAACACATCCGGTTCAAGATCCAGAAGATCCGGTATGAACTCGTCCACCTCCTCGAGGGCCCTTACCTTGCCTTGGAAATCTCCATCCTCTCCGAACATATCGGGTTCCTTGATATGAATGTAGAAGAAATCATATTGATCCAAATGATCCCTCAACGCCTTTAACTCATCCCTTATTCCCTCTCCGGCCTCCAAGACATCCATACCAACTAATCTCGCTATCCCTTTATACATGGGATAGACGGCGATGGCAGCCGGACGAACCTGGAAGAGTTCCGTCATGGTCGGAATTTTGGGGAGCTGAGAGAAGCCCCTCAAGAGGATGGTATTAGCCACCTTTTGGGATCTCAAGAGGTGGGTTGCCTCCTTTATGAATCGATTGACGACCCTTTCGGAAAACTTGGCACTATCAGAGGTGGCGGAGGCCGGGATGCTCAGTTTTCCCTCCTTTTGGGGATCGGCGTCGGTCAATCCATCTCCCAACCCTTTACCCTTGAAGAGGGCGGCGAATCGATGTTCCTTCCCAGGGTTAATAGTGATCTTCACCCCTTCTATCTCTCCAATGCCATCCTGCAACAGTTTGCAGAGCGCTCTGTTTTTTTCGGTTGAAATCCTCCCTGCTCTCCTATCGACGATGACCCCTTTTTCATCCAAGGTAGCAAAATTTCCCCTGGCGGCCATATCGCCCTCAGTGAGCTGCATCCCAATCCCTAAGGCCTCTAAAATCCCACGGCCGATCTGGTATTTAATGGGATTGTATCCAAAGAGGGCCAGATGAGAGGGACCGCTTCCGGGGGTAATTCCGGGGGAAATTGGGTCTACCAACCCACAGATCGATTGCGAGGCAAGTTTATCGAGATTGGGTATATGGCATTCCTCCAATTCGGTCTTCCCGTTTAACGGAAGGCCACCCAATCCATCGATCACAAGCATGAACATCTTGGAAGCGTTTTTTGCGGAAATCGATTTCATCAACTCCTCGGAAATCATGGTTCTACCACCTCCTCACGGTTGCCTTCTTTAACGATGGTCGAAAAAATATTTTGAGCGGCAAAGAGCGACCCTTTCAGAGATCTCCTTCATGTAGTTTGACAATATAAACCAATTCTGTTACTTTTTAAATCCCCAATGTCTGAGAGACAACCTCTCTTTCTCCTTAAGAGATCATCGGTCGACAAAAGGAAGGGCCAATATCAAATTCCTCGGCGGGAAGGTTCGGCATGTACGATGCTATAACGGATGTAAGCGGTATTCAGGTGGGCCATTTCTCCCATTTTGAAGCCCTAACCGGTTGTACCGTTGTCCTTTGCGAGGAAGGAGCCCTTGCTGTGGCGGATATATGGGGAACTGCAACGGGGACCGGGCAGATGGATGCCCTATCCCTGGGCCATCTGGTGGAGCGAATCCATTGAGTCTGCCTCGCGGGGGGAAGCGTATTCGGTTTAGATGCTGCCGGTGGGGTGATGAAATTCCTGGAGGAAAGGGGGAGAGGATTCGATGTTGGCATAACCAAGGTCCCCATTGTTCCTGCCGCCGTTATCTTTGATCTTGGGGTTGGAGACTATCGGGTACGCCCCGATGCGGAGATGGGCTATAAGGCCTGCGTGAACGCTCGGGGAGATGGAGTTCAAGAGGGAAGCGTCGGAGCTGGGACCGGAGCCACAGTGGGAAAACTTTTCGGCGTCAAGCGGGGAATGAAAGGCGGAATCGGAACGGCGAGCATGAAATCGAAGTCTGGGGCGACGGTGGGAGTGCTCGTCGTGGTCAACGCCTTCGGGGATATCGTCGACCCTTACAGTGGCAGGATTTTGGCGGGAGCCAGGCAGTCGGAAAAGAGTAAGGAGTTGGCCAATTCATCCAAACGTATAATCGAGGGGACCGTCAGGAGACGGTTCGGCTTCTTCAATACCACCTTGGCGATCATCGCTACCGATGTTCACCTGGACAGGGAGGATATGAAAAAGGTGATCAGGCTGGCTCATAATGGGTTGGCCAAAACCATCTCTCCTCTTCATACCACCTTCGACGGGGATGTCATCTTCGCCCTCTCCCTGGGGAAGAAAGAGGCCGATGTAAACACCGTGGGCATTCTGGGTGAAGTAGCCCTCATCCGTGCGACCATGCGATCTGTACAAAGAGCCAATGGTCGTGGTGCAATCCCGGCTTTCAACGATATTTCCACATGCTCAGCTCCATGATTACCCAAAATGTGGATGGTCTCCATCAGGCCGCTGGAAGTAAGAAAGTCATCGAGTTCCATGCCACTAGTTGTACCCTCTCCTGTCTCAACTATAGGCTCAGGAGAGAAGGCTCGCTGTTCTCTCTCAAACAACTCCCACCGAAATGCCCCCATTGTGATGCTCTGCTCAAACGCGATGTCATCTTTTTTGAAGAGCCCATTCCCAAGTCCGAGATCGCTAAAGGGCTATAAGGTTAGAAAGGAGTAGATGGGGAGATGAAGATCATGACATTAGAGCTACAATTCAAAACCACTGGCCAAACCGATGTTATCGATATCACTCGTGACGTTCAAGAGGAGGTATTGCAATCCGGGGTTCAAGATGGTAATATAATGACGTTTATCTCAGGATCGACTGCAGCTTTGACCACCATCGAGTTTGAGTCAGGAGTGGTCAACGACCTGAAAAAGGCCATCGAGAAAATAGCCCCGAGGGATATCCACTACGACCATGATCGAAGATGGGGCGACGGAAATGGATATTCCCATGTAAGGGCCGCTCTTTTGGGACCCTCTTTAAGTATACCCTTAAGGGAAGGAAGATTGCTCCTTGGTACATGGCAGCAAATCGTCCTTTTGGATTTCGACAACCGACCTCGAACGAGAAGAGTTACCATACAGATAATGGGAAAATGAAGGGGGTTCTTTGAAAGAAAGCAGGAAGGAGAAGGTTGAAAAGATAATCCTCGACGATAATCGTTTGGCCAATCATCTTTTCGGCGTTCAGGGAGAGCACGTTAAGCGAATTGAAAGGGCCCTCGGGGTAAAGATTACCACCAAAGCAAATACCGTCATCATTTACGGGGACGACATTGAGGTCGACCTGAGCCGAAGGTTGGTAGAGGACCTATATTCCCTCCTGAAGAAGGGTTATCCCCTGTATCCCAGCGACATCGATTATTCAATCCGAATCCTCTCCGCGGATAATTCGGCGAATTTGGAGGAGATCTTTCTCGATACTATCTACATTTCGTCTAAGAAAAGGGTTATTACCCCGAAAAGCACCGTACAAAAAGAATATCTGGACGCTATAAGGAATTATGATATCGTTATCGGGATCGGCCCCGCCGGCACAGGGAAAACCTACTTGGCCATGGGGATGGCCGTTTCATCTCTCTTCAAAAAGGAGGTTGAACGAATTGTATTGACTCGGCCGGCCGTTGAGGCGGGGGAGAAATTAGGGTTCTTACCCGGAGATATGTATGAGAAGGTAAACCCCTATCTCAGGCCCCTTTACGATGCCCTCAATGACATGATGGATTTCGACAAGACCAATAAATTGATCGAGAGGGGAGTGATTGAGGTGGCTCCCCTGGCATTCATGAGGGGAAGAACCCTAAACGATTCGTTCGTCATCTTGGACGAAGCCCAAAATACGGTTTCTGAACAGATGAAAATGTTCTTGACCCGTTTAGGGTTCAATTCAAAAGCGGTCATTACGGGAGATATAACCCAGGTAGACTTACCAGAAAACAAAAACTCCGGATTGATTGAAATTCAAGGGATTCTTAAGGATATCCAAGGAATCTCCTTCATCTATTTCTCCGAAAAGGATGTTGTTCGCCATCCCTTGGTTACCGATGTCATCAGGGCATATGAAAAAGCGGAATCGAGGGTTCGGCTCAAACGATTGAAGGGACACGACCGTGGATAATGGGAGTCTTCGAAGAGGAAAATCCCAAAATAGCCGGGTCAAAAAATCCCCTCTGCCCCTGAAAAAGCTTCGCGATTTCAAGAGGTTTTACCTCGCCCCCGTCTATCTCAACCCCACAGCACAAAGGTGGATGATCGGGGTTACCTCCACCGTCATATTGGCCTTGTTGCTCTCCCCTGCAATTCAACTGCCTTCCGAACACTATCAGGTAGGAGACGTTGCCACCACCGATGTCAAATCGACCCAGGATTTCCTGGTGGAGGATGAAAATGCAACCCTTACCAAACGGATTGAAGCCGAAATGGCGGTGCTTTCCGTTTATGATTACGATCCCTCCATCTTACAGAAAGCCATGGGAAAAATCCGGATTTCCCTTTCCTTGATGAGAGACTATGTTGAACGTAATGAGGTCATGGGTCGAGAGGAAGAGAGGAGGAAAGAGTTGGAGGAACTCCTGGGGGTCACCTTCACCTCTAGGGAGTTCGACTTCCTGGCCAGGAGCGGTTTCGACCAATCTATAGAAGATGCCATTCTGGGTTTTGTTCGACCCCTTATGAACAAGGGCATAGTGGGGGACCGGGATTTTTTGGCCCATGAAAAGACTAAGGGGATTGTTGTTCGAAATATCCAGACCAAGACCGAGAGGATAAGACGTCAATTCGATACCGTTATCGATGCTGCTCAAGCCGAGGCGATCATCAAGGAAAAGTCCAAGGCCTTATCCAAAACTATGGGCAGCGAAATCAGACCTATATTAGTCAAAATCGCCTCCCATCTCATAGAACCCAACTTAACCTTCAATCGCAATGAGACTGAAGCGCGCAAGGCCGCGGCCTTTCATGAGGTCAAACCCGTTTTATTTCAAATCAAGAAAGGTGAAATGTTGGTTAGGGAAGGAGAAAGGATAGCGAAGGAGCATCTGGTTAAGCTCCAAGCCCTAGAGGAAATGGGGAAAAAGGCGAATGTGCTCCTGATTACCACAGGGTTGTTCTTCCTGATCCTCATGATCATCTATCTCCTCTATACGTTTTCCACGAAGAACATCAGGAAGATTTCCCTCAGTTCGAGGGATCTACTCTTTGTCAGCTTGAACCTCATCATAGTCGTCCTCGCCCTAAAGTTCTTCATTTTCATCTCCGAATCCATTGAGAGCAACTTCTTAACGATTTCCTCATCATCCTATTATTATCTCTTTCCCGTAGCCGCGGGGGTGATGTTGACCCGAATTGTGATCAACTCGGAAGTCGCCATCGTTTACTCTGCCATTGCCAGCATATTTTCAGCCATTCTCTTGGACAACAGCCTCTTCTTTTTCATCTACCTCTTTATCGGAGGTATTGTAGGGGCCAATGGCGTTGCCCGATGCGAGCAGCGGAGTACCCTCATAAAGGCCGGATTACATGTGGGAGTGGCCAATGCTCTGATGATCGTCTTTTACGAAATGTTCAGGGGAACCCTAGGATTGGAAGTCCTATTCAGTTGCGGCTTCGGGTTCATCGGGGGGATATTGAGCGCTGTCATCGTCTTGGGGACCACCCCTATTGTTGAGGGGGTTTTCGGTTACACAACCGATATCACATTGTTGGAGCTGGCCAACCTCGACCAACCCATTCTCAAGGATCTTATCGTTCAGGCCCCGGGGACCTACCATCATAGTATTATCGTCGGCAGCCTTGCTGAAGCGGCGGCAAAGGCAATCAACGTCAATCTACTGTTAGCCAGGGTCAGTGCCTACTACCATGACATCGGGAAAATCAAAAAGCCCCTCTATTTTTCCGAGAATCAGGGGGGGAAGGGGAACCCCCATGATAAGCTGTCCCCGAGCATGAGCAGTTTAATCCTCAATGCCCACGTAAAGGACGGGGTAGAGCTGGCCAAGGGGCAAAAACTCGGCAAGAAGATCCTCGACATTATTCAACAACACCATGGAACAAGCCTGATTTCCTTTTTTTACCAGAAGGCAAAGGAAAAAGGGAATCCAGGGGTCGAATCCATCACCGAAAAGAACTACAGATATTTGGGGCCGAGACCCCAAACCAAGGAAGCGGGCATTGTAATGCTGGCGGACGCGGTGGAAGCTGCATCCAAGACCCTATCCGAACCCACGCCATCTCGGATTAAGGGGTTAGTCAGCCGGATCATAAATAATATCTTCACCGATGGGCAGCTGGAAGATTGTGAATTGACCCTAAAGGACCTCCATCATATCGAGGAAAGCTTCGACCTGATCCTTACCGGAATTTTCCACCAGCGTGTTGAATACCCGGATTCTCAAGAAGAGCAAAATAGGCCAAAGAAAGAGGGCAATGAAGATACTCATTCAAGATCGACAAAAACTCGTAAGATTAGACAAAAAGATGATCAGAAGGTTAGCCCAAACGATCTTAAGAGAGTTGAACCACCAGGATAAAGAGATCGGTATACTTTTTGTCGATGATCGGCAGATCAGGGATTTAAACGAGAAATATCTCAAAAGAAACCGTCCTACCAATGTTATTTCCTTCCCCATGGCCCAAGGGGAGTTTTCCGAAATTACCCCCCAGTTGTTGGGAGATGTGGTCATCTCCGCGGAAACGGCAATAAGAGAGTCTCAGGAATCGGGCCTAAGCCTTGAGAAAGAGATCGCCTTCCTCCTCATTCACGGTATCCTTCACCTTATGGGCTATGATCACACCGGGGGGAACCGAATACAGATGGAGACGATTCAAGAGGAGCTCCTTAACAGGTTATGGCTTATCCGAGGTACAGAGCCAAAAGACACCCTATCCAAACCATGAAAAGGAGCGTGATGACCCCTGGAGGATGATTCGAAAAGCGGCCTGTTGACCAAATTTGCGGGATTGTGCCGCCGTTTCTTCCGAAACCGAAAGCCTTCTCTCTCCGAAAAGGATATCCAGTCTATCATCGATGTCGGTGAAGAGGAGGGAGTAATCGACCAGGAAGAACATGAGATGATCCACGGGATATTCGAGCTCAAGCAGGCCGTTGTCCGTGAAGTCATGGTTCCACGGCCGGATGTTAAATGTGTTTCCAGCAAAGCGAAAATCAAGGACATCATCGACCTGGTCATCTCCGAAGGTCATTCTCGAATCCCCGTTTTCGAGGGTAAAATCGATAACGTCGTAGGAATCGTTTATGCCAAGGATCTCCTCAAATTCTGGGGAAAAGATGGGGAGGAAATCCCCCTGGAAAGGGTGATGAGGCAGCCCTATTTCATCCCGGAAACGAAAAGGCTGGAGGAGTTGCTCAAGGAGTTCAAAACGAAGCGGGTTCATATGGCCATTGTCGTCGATGAATATGGGGGGCTATCCGGCCTCGTTACCATAGAGGATCTCATCGAAGAGGTATTCGGGGAGATAGAGGATGAATATGATCAGAGGGTAGAGGGGAAAATCAGACCTCTTGACGATGGTTCAATCTCGGTAGATGCAAAATTGGAGATCGAGGAACTGGAAAGCTATTTCGATATCGAGATTCAAAAGGAAAATTTCGAAACGGTGGGCGGTTTCATCTTCCATCTGTTGGGAAGGGTTCCCAGAGCGGGAGAAAGAGTTGATTTCGGCGACCTGAGAATGACCATCGAATCCACCGATGGAAGGAGGATTGAACGAGTTAAGATAACGCGGTCCCGAGGTAGACAGGAGAATTCTTAATCGAAGAATCATAATCTCCTAATCAATCCAAATTTGAACTTTCATCAAAGCTTCGTCCTCGAAATCTCGAGAAAACGTAATGAGTCTATTAGGGAGACGATTCGGGAACAATTTGATGCGGTATTTTCCTTGACTATTTCCTCCTAATTCTGCTATCGTCTTCCCGATAAGTCCTATCAACCTCACTCTGCACTTGTTTTCCAGGCGTACATTCTTATCACTTACAGAAAGGTTCTCATCACCTCTCGATGACACCTGTGTCGAGGGGGGAAGGGGTAAGGAGACGTGAAAATCATCATTATTGGAGCCGGCGAGGTTGGTTATAACCTGGCCATGAAACTGTCTAAGGAAAGCCACGATGTCGTGGTCATCGACCATGACCCTGAAAAGGTTCGGCACATCCATGAAACCCTGGATGTTAAGGCTTTGCTCGCCAAGGGTAGTAGCCCCGGCGCTCTCAAGGAGGCGGGAATCGAGGAGGCAGAAATGGTGATAGCGGTTACAGACAGTGATGAGATCAACATGGTTGTCTGCCTCATAGCGGGAACCCAGTCCAAGATTCCCAAACGCATAGCACGTATCCGGAATCTCGAGTACACCAGGGAAACTCAGATTTTCGATGAACAGCATCTCGATATTGACCTCTGCATCAACCCGGAAATGGAGACAGCCGGGACCATAGTGAGGCTCATTGAAAACCCCGGTTCTGCCGATTTTGCGGAGTTTGCCGACGGAAAAGTCGAGCTTATCGGTGTCAGGATAGAGGAAGATAGCTACGTGGTGGGTAAAAAACTCAGGGACTTGCGGGAGGTTAGGGACCTGTTTCCGGATCTCAAGGTGCTCATTGTAGCCATCTCCAGGAATGACCGAATCGTCATTCCCCATGGGGATGAAACGATTTTCGTTGGAGATATCCTCTATGCCGTGGTTGATCGGCATTCGATCAGAAAAGTCCTCGCCTATCTGAGAAAGGAGGAGGAGTCCGTCAAACGGGTCTTTATCGCCGGGGGAAGCCATATCGCCTTTGAGGCCGCTCGAAAGCTTCAGGACAGGGGGATCACCGTTCGGATGATTGAAAAAGACCCAACGCGATGTCAGCAGATGGCCGAAAGCCTAGAGAAGGTGCTCATCCTCCAGGGAGAGATGACCGATCAGAAACTCCTGAGAGAAGAAGGCGTCGAGGATGCCGATTTCTTTGTCTCGGCTTCGGATGATGAGGATGCCAACATTTTGGCATCCCTCCTTGCTAAACGACTGGGCGCGAAGAAGACAATCACGGTCGTTAGGCATCTCCACTACCTGTCGGTTTTGCCTACTATTGGGATTGATGCCGTGGTGAGCCCGCGTCTCTCGGCCATTGGGAGGATCATGCATTACATCAGAAGGGGAAAGATCCTTTCCGTCACAACCCTTAAAGAGGAGGATGCTGAGGTTATAGAGACCGTGGCTTTGGATACATCGGATATTGTCAACCGGCCTATCAAGGAGCTGAAGTTCCCCAAAGGTGCCCTCATCGGTGCCGTTGTGCGAGGTGAAGAGGTCATCATCCCGGGGGGAAATGACATCATTCTCCCCGACGACAGGGTCGTTATTTTTGCCCTCCAATCGGCCATTCCCAAAGTGGAAAAGACGCTGTTGGTAAAACTGGAGTATTTCTGATGCGGTTCGGGCTAATCCTCCGGATCATGGGGGCACTGATCTTCTTCCTTGGCCTCACCATGATTTTTCCCCTCCTTTTCTCCCTCTACTACCGAGATGGGGATTTGTGGGCCCTTATCCTATCGGCGGCCATTACAATGGGGGCTGGGGCGGTTCTCTTTCTGCTTTTTCGAGGAACCACCAAAGATATCTCCCACAGGGAGGGATTCGCCATTGTAAGCCTGGGATGGGCTTCTGCCGCCTTTTTCGGCTCACTTCCCTATATGCTGGCCGGCGTTCTGCCGAGTTTTGTGGAAGCCTATTTTGAGTCCACGTCTGGTTTTACCACCACCGGAGCTACGGTACTTGACGCTATAGAGGGAGTGCCCCGGGGGATACTCTTCTGGCGGAGCCTGACCCACTGGCTGGGCGGCATGGGGATCATTGTTCTATCCATTGCCATCCTTCCCTTCCTCGGGGTCGGAGGCATGCAGCTCTTCAAGGCCGAAGTCCCGGGACCGGTGGCCGACAAGCTGAAACCGAGGATCGCGGAGACGGCCAAGATTCTCTGGCAAGTTTACATGCTCATTTCGGGAACCGAGACCCTCCTTCTGATGGCCGGAGGAATGAACCTTTTTGAGGCTCTCTGCCACACCTTTGGAACCATGGCAACGGGGGGGTTCTCCACCAGAAATATCAGCATCGGTTCCTATGACAGGGCTTATTTCGATGGTCTCATCACGGTTTTCATGATCCTGGCGGGGACCAACTTTGCCCTTCACTATCAGGCCTTGACTGGCGAACTGCGCGCATTCTATCGGAATAGCGAGGTACGCTTCTATTGGGCCACCCTTGCAGGGGCCATGCTTCTGGTCACTTTGATCCTGCGGATTCAGGTTTACGACACGCTGGCAAGCGCCTTTCGGTACGCCTCCTTTCAGGTAACCTCCATCATGACCACGACGGGATACACAACGGCCGACTTCGAGAGGTGGCCTTCCTTTGTGCAATACACCCTGGTGCTTCTCATGTTTATCGGGGGCTCGGCTGGATCCACCGGAGGAGGTTTAAAGTGCGTGAGGATCCTTCTCCTCTTGAAGCAGGGCCGCAGGGAGTTATCACGGCTCATTCATCCCCATGGAGTCATTCCGGTTCGACTCGGGGGTAAGGTCGTCTCTGAAGAGGTTATTCAGTCAATTTGGGGTTTTTTCTTCCTCTTTATCCTGGTTTTTGTCCTCGCATCGGTTGCCATGTCCTTGCTGGGCCTTGATATTATCACGGCATTTGTCTCGGTCGCGGCGACGATCAACAACATCGGGCCTGGACTGGGGGCGGTTGGCCCCACGGATAATTATACGTCGATTCCCCTCATCGGAAAATGGATCCTCATCTTCTGCATGCTCATCGGAAGGCTTGAACTCTATACGGTTATCGTCCTCTTGGTTCCGGAATTCTGGAAGCGATGATGGATGAACCCAAACTGGCCGTAAGATCAGGGACCGAACCACACCAAGAGGTCTGGATCACCGATCTGACAACATGAGGGGATACCTGTATGGATTCCAACCTCCTCGTTTTTCCTTTCTGATTCATTCGTTCTTTGGCCTTAGACATCCCATGGAAAAGTGAAATCTTTGACCAAGGTCAAAGCGCATCCCGAAGAATCCCCATATAGTATAGTCAAAAAGGAAAGGGAGAAAGATCGAGTGGTGTTAAGCCAAAAGGAGAAAAGCGATATCCAGATCCTCATCCGCTTCGTCCATATCTTCTGTCGGCAGAAACATGGGGAGGATTCCAAGAGGCCCTTCTCTCCGCCCTTTGAAGAGATAGCCAGCCTCATCGAGACCGATATACAGTTGTGTGAATCCTGCTCGGAACTTCTCAGCTATGGTATGCGAAAACGCTTTCGGTGTCCTCACGATCCCAAGCCCATGTGCAAGAAGTGCCAAACCCAGTGTTACAACCAAAGATATAGGGAGAGGGTGAGGGAGGTAATGAGGTTTTCGGGCCCCTACCTGATTAGAAGGGGGAGGTTGGACCTCCTCTACCATTATCTGGCATAGGAGGGATAAGGGAGGCCGCTTGCAGGAGCAAACTTCATGGAACCAAGTCTACCCGTTAGAACATACTTTTCAGTCCCCCTCCTCCTCGATCTTTGCATCGTGCTCAATGTGAATACATCCGATGACACTCTGGGCCCCGGGGCAGGAAGGAAGATACTGGTCGAATGCCTGGCGGGCCGCATCTGCCTTTCCCGGAGGAACCTTCATACTATAGTTGACGCGGATCCAGGTAATCTTGAGGACGCCATTAACATCTTCAATACCCCCCTCCACATCAGCCTGGTAGCGATCTTCGGTGGTGGAAATATCCTTCCTGGCCAAAAAACTGGCCAAGGTCCCCATTATTCAGCCTCCAACATCACCTATGATATGGTCAAGGGTTGCCGCGTGTTCCTCCTCCGGTTCACGCTGGTAGAATCGCTTGATTCCCCCGTGTACACCATAGAATACCGGTTCCTCGAATCCCTCGATGAAGGCCTTGCGAACTGAATCCTTGACCCGGATAATAGTAATTCGCGATGTATGGACAAGTTTTCCCATCTCTTCCTCCCTTGGTTTCGTTTATCCCGGAAGTTAATCTGAATAAACCACTCCGTAGGCCGATGATACCAAAGCAAACTCATAATTTACAAGCGAGAAACCCGCTGACATTCAGGAAACTCCAGTCAATCTGTCCTTGACTTTGTGAAGCTTTTTCAGGTAAAAATTCATGCCTGAGATTAATCGATTAATTCTATTACCGGAAATTGAAATCCCACATCGTGTCAAGAAATGGCTCAGCCCCTGTTCATCTCTGTCGTTCTCTTTTTCGCCTCATTCACCCTTGGAACGGCTGGATTCGGATTTGCCCTCGTCTCGATGCCCTTGATCTCCCTGGTTGCGAGTCCCAAATTTGCAGTGCCCTTTGTCATGCTCTACAGCTTCGGGATCAACTGCTTCCTGTTCCTCCGATTCAAGAAATACATCGACAGGCAAAAACTGTGGCTTTTAATGGTGGGGATCCTGCCCGGCATTCCCCTGGGGATCTATTTCCTGAAAAACTACGAAGACGTGATGATCAAAAAGATCGTAGGAGGAGTGGTGATTGTTTTTGCCCTCTGGAACCTCATAGTCCGGGCTGAGAGAAGATATACCCTCTCCCGAACTTGGGCCTATCTCGCAGGCTTTGCAGGGGGCATTCTCCAGGGAGGAACCGCTATGGGCGGTCCACCGGTACTCATGTATCTGACCTTCAACCGATGGGAGAAAAACCTCACAAGGGCGACCCTCCAGTCGTTCTTTTGTGTCACGGGTGGCCTCTCCCTTTTCGGCCTGATAGTGACGAGAGTACTGACTCTCTCTGTGTTGCACTCCAACCTGCTCTATCTGCCCATAGTTATCATGGGGGGAGCAACGGGATACTTCCTTTTCAAAAGACTGAGCTCGAGACTCTTCAACAGGATTTTGCTCTCCCTATTGCTTGCTACCGGCCTGCTCCTTATTTTTGCATAAACCATAAAAGGAGGAGAAATGAAAATGCAAGGGTTATCGGCGGATTTGGTCATGAGGAATGGAAACGTCATTACAGTTGATGCTAAGGACACGATAGCGGAAGCAGTCGCTGTTCGCGACGGCATTATCGTGGGAGTTGGCACGAACGAGGACATGGAGCCCCTCATTGGAAAGGAAACCAAGATTATGGATCTCAGGGGCGAAACTGTCGTTCCGGGATTCATAGATTCCCATACCC
>SMTZ1_10001057_pt1 | contig 27554 bp, 24 predicted proteins | sample DeeMarSWOR136_30_FD_25667 | JGI IMG/M metagenome (IMG submission 25667)
TAGCAAATAATAATTGAAGAGAAATATTTAGTATTGCATCCCCATAAATATAATAAAATAAGTAGAAATTTCAATGTTAATTTGGTACTATTCTGAAAAAATAAAAGTAAGGAAAGATAGTGCTCAGAGCGTTAGTAGCTGTTCTTAATTTCCTCTCTGCTCTCGAGTTTCGCATTGCTGATAAGCTGGGAGAAGCAACAGCTATAGTCTTCCATTTTTTCCTCTTCTGGATGTTTCCCATAATCCTCCTTTATCTCCCTTCAAAGATTTTCACCGCAATCGGGATAATCATAGCCATGTTTTATGTTTTTATTCTGGCCGGAGATGTGTTTTTCTCAGTCTTTGGACATGAAAAATTGGAACAGAAAAGAGGCATGATTGATATTACCAGTGTCCATGAGATGAGAGAAGAAATAATCAGTGCTTTGGTTAAATATTTAGGTGGAATCATAAGTTTTGCCACTATCTATAACGGGCTCCAACAGATTTTCCAGGGAAAAGCTTTTATTATTTCTCATCCTTCTTCCATTCCTTATTTTGACCTTCTTTATTTTAGCCTGGTTACGATCACTACCGTGGGCTATGGCGACATACAAACTGGCCTTTGGGTTTCCAAGATATTTGTTATTTCAGAGATATTGTTTGGAGTTGGATTCGCTCTTCTTCTTATCACCATGCTTATTTCTGTCTATATTGATATTCAGCGGAAAAAGAAATATAAATAATATATAATAAAGAATTAAACACGAATGGCATAAATTATGGTTATTTTCCGAAAAAAGAGTGAGACTGACGATTCAAAAAGGATTGTTCAATTGACCATAATTCAAGGAAACAATGATACAGATGATGATCCGGGCAAAGTTTTTAATCTTCACCCTGGAAATAATTTAATAGGCAGGGATTCTTTTTGTGAAGTTGTCCTCAACTCAGGGACTGTTTCCAGGAGGCATGCCAATCTAAAAGTGAGTTACGACAAGAAGAAATTTTCTATTATTGATTTTGGAAGTGCCAATGGAGTTATCATCAAGCCTTCAACAATTCTTAAAAAAGGAAAGATGTTCATTAAATCCGGAGATGAAATCCAGGTAGGCGAGATACTCCTTAAGCTGCTGGCCATAGACCAGGACAAAGCTCATCAAACCGAGGCTATAGATGTTAAGGATTTGTTGAAGCAACTTAAAGATAAGAATCAAAATTAAAGACAATTAGTCTGTTCATTCCTAATCTGTAATATAAATCCAGCCTTTTTCTACGCAGGTTTTTTTAACACCCAGTATGATCTTTTACTCGCTATTACGGAAAAAAGGATGCTTTTTTGACTCTTTTCTTGTTTGACCTCAAATTTTTTCCGTGCTATAAATTTTCTTGAATTAAATTCCTTTAGATTGGAGTGATCGGATAGAAAATTACTTTTTTACGAATTGGAGGAAACCATGAAAAATATTTTAATTCTATTGGCTAGTTTGATTTTAACTTTTTCTACTATCCATAAGGCACCTGCCCTTGAAGGCGGCCCCATAACAATGACCATTCTCTACGACAATTATATTTTCAGTGAAGGGCTTAAAACTGATTGGGGATTTTCCTGTATTATCAAGGGCACAGAAAAGACCATCTTGTTCGATACCGGCGCTAAAAGCGATATATTATTCCACAACATCAATAAGCTAAATGTGAATCCGAAAGATGTTGAGCTTGTTGCTATTTCTCATATTCATGGAGACCATACAGGGGGACTTTTTGCGTTTTTAGATGAGAATAATGAAGTCACAGTATATCTTCCGGCATCATTTCCTGATGAATTTGTCAGCAGAGTTGAAAAAGCAGGAGCAAAAGTTGTCCCTGTGGATAAACCCGTTGAGATATGTAAGGGTGTCTCCCTGACAGGAGAAATGGGAGTTCAAATTAAAGAACAATCTTTAATCTTGAACACGAGTAAGGGGCTGGTTGTTATTACTGGATGTGCTCATCCAGGAATTGTCGGTATTGTCAAGAGAGCAAAAGAAGTGGTCGATAAAAAGATTTATCTCGTATGCGGAGGCTTCCATCTTCGCTCTAAATCAGAAGATGAAGTTAAAGAAATTATAAGTGAATTCAAAGATTTAGGAGTTATGAAAGTAGGTGCCAGCCACTGCACGGGGGACAGAGCTATTGAATTATTCAAAGAAGCATATAAAGAGAATTTTGTTCAGATGGGAGTGGGAAAAGTTATAAAAATTTCAGATTAAAATTCGCAAATTATGAAAAATTAGCAGTAAAGAGCGGGAAAGCTGTAATTAAGAAAAAGAACAAATCCGTATCCTTTTCTACTCATTTGAAATCAAAAAGTTTATACTAGACGATTAAGGAGATAAACATTTAACTAGCTATGAACATTACAAATGTAACATGTTATAGACTTAGCGGAGGATTGCGTATGATTCGGCGTTCATTATCTTTAATATTTATTCTTTTAATAATTCCTTTATTAGCTTTTCTAATTTCCTGCGGTGGTGGTGCCGAAAACCAAGAGTTGGAAAAGGTCGAAAAGATCAGGGTTCGTGCTATAAACTATGAAAAAGCCGGTTACGAATTCACGCTTGATTTTTCAGGGGAAGTCAAAGCTTGGAAAACGGTTAACTTGAGCTTTAATGTCAGGGGCAAAATCGATCGTTTTTACTTTGATGAAGGACACAGAGTAAATAAAGGAGATCTGCTGGCAAGGCTCGAGCAAGAGGATTATCAGGCTTTGAGAGACCAGAGCCATGCTCAATGGGAAAAAACCAAGCGTGATTACGAAAGAAGCCGCCGCTTGGGGGAAGAAGGTTCCATACCAGAACAGCTCGTTCAGGATGCAGAAACTGCACTCAAGGCCGCGGCGGCAGCTCTCGAAGTTGCAGAGCTGAACCTTAAGCATTGTCTTTTGTATGCTCCGTTCAGTGGTCACGTAGCCTACCGGTATGGAGAGGAAAAAGAGATGGTAGCAGGAGGGCAGACTGTTTTCACTTTAATGGACCTGTCCCGAGTTCTTGTTGAAGTTGGAGTGCCGGAAAAAAATATAGACCGGATAAAAAAAGGACAAAAGGCAAGCATCTATTTCGAGGCGATACCAGGGAAAATCTTTGAAGCTAAGGTCACCCAGGTTGCTGTATCTTCTCTTCCGGATATCCGCCTCTTCAAAGCAGAGATCACCGTCGAGAATCAGCAGTTTATCGTAAAACCGGGCATGACTGCTGTCTCGACCATAATTATAGATAAAATGGAAGGTGTATACATCTTTTCCTTGGATGCGGCCGTGTTAAGGAACGGAAGAAGAGCCATATTTCTTGCTTTAAACGGCAAAGCAAAAGAGGTGGTTTTAGAAGATTACCTTATTTCAGGCGACAAGATAATCGTCCGTGACCCCCTCCCTGAAGGCGGACAAATAATCACCGCCGGACAAGATATTCTATTCGACGGTATGCAGATTTCTGTAATCAATTAAGGATAAAGTAAATGAAAATATCCCGCAAAGCTGTAGACAGGCCCGTCTTGGTGACGCTGATTACGATCATTCTTGTCTTGCTCGGTATCATCGGTGTTCGGACCCTGCCCCTCGAAGAGTACCCTCAAATCGATGTTCCCTGGATAGTAGTAGCAATACCTTATCCAGGAGCCGCGGCTGAAGATATAGAGCAGAAGGTCACAGTTAAAGTGGACGAGAAGTTAAACGGTATTAAGCACTTAAAACAACTCTATTCCTACGCAAGAGAGGGAGCATCAGTGCATGTCATAGAGCTGTACGAGAAAGCGGGAAAGCAGGATGCGCTCACGGAAGTAAAAGATAAAATTAACCAGGTTAAAAGGGAACTTCCGGAAGATGTGGAAGAACCTATGATCGAGGATATTGCTTTTGATAGTGTTCCGATAATACTGGTTAATGTTACCGGAGAAGTGGATCCACAGACTCTAAAAGAGATAGCGAAGGATATAAAGGTTGAGATAGAGGCTGTCCCTGGAGTGAGAGAAGTAGCCTTTTATGGCGGGTTAGAGAAGGAAGTCCAGGTTCAGGTTGATCCCAGGAAAATGGAACAGTATCACCTTTCATACTCTAACCTAATTGCTGCCCTGCAGCAACAAAACGCTACTCTGCCTGGAGGACACCTCAGGTTGAACAGTTATGAGTATCTCGTGCGGACAGAGGGAAAGTTTAAAAATGTGCAGGACGTCGGCCAAACGGTTGTCGCAGTAAAAGCCGGCCACCCGATCTTCTTAAGCGAAGTTGCAGAAATCAAAGACACACACAAAAAGATAAACACCTATTCAAGGTACAATGGCATACCCACCGTGTCACTTGTCGTTTACAAACAGACTGATATCAACACGATGAAGACTACCGGAGCTATTAAAAAAATCGCAGCAGAATATAATGCTCGCCTGCCCGAGATAGTGCAGGTCACCACCACCATGGACAAGGGTGACGATATCTCCCTGATGGTAAGGCAGCTTAGCTCCAATGCCCTTTATGGTCTGCTTTTCGTCCTTTTTACTCTCATGATATTCATGGGGTTGCGCAATTCAATTCTTATCGCTATTGCCATACCTTTTTCCCTTTTCGTGGGCTTTTTATTCATGTGGTTCTCTGGATTTTCCCTTAACATGATTACAATCTTCGCCCTTATTCTCATTATCGGCCTGGTCGTGGATGGGGCCATGATTGTCGGTGAAAACATTTATCATCATTTTGAGAAGGGGCTGAATCCGATTGACGCCTCAAAACAAGGAATCTCGGAGGTTGGAACCGCGGTCATCTCTGCAGACCTCACAACTATTTCCGCGTTTTTCCCGATGATATTCATTGTCGGGATTATGGGGCGGGTCATATCTTTCTTGCCGTATGTGGTTATATTCGCCCTCGTAGGTTCCATATTCATCGACCATTTTACGCTTCCGATGATCGCTTCAAGATATATGCGCCCCAGCAAGAAAGAAACAGAGATGAAAAGGTTTGTCCGGATTTTTTTCATCGGAAACAGGCTCTTCCGCTTCCTGATTAAGTATTATAAGCCACTGCTGCGCTGGTCTCTCTTCCATAGAAAAACTGTTATATCTGCTTCTCTCCTGGCCTTTTTTATTGCCCTGTTCATCATTGGAGCCGGTGTAATAAAAGTAGATTTTTTCCCGAAGGAAGACATGGGGCGCTTTAATATAAACCTCATGCTTCCTATGGGCTCAACTGTAGAAAAGACTAACCTTATAGCCCAGCAGATTGAGAGGCTAATCGCTAAGATCCCTGAGGTAAAAGAGTATGTTTCTACTATTGGCGACACCGGGATGATAATGTCCGACATTACCGAGACTGCAACAGGCAGTTCTGGACCTGAGTATGGGAAAATACTTATCAATATAGGCTATGATAACGAGCGAAAACGAAGTCAATCTGAGATTATTGAAGAGTTGGATTCAAAGTTAGCCGAGATTCCCGGGATTAAATACAGCTTTTTCGAGGTGGAAATGGGCCCCCCTGTAGGTAGACCTGTAGCAATACAAATCTATGGTGAAGAGTTTGATGAGCTTAAAAACATAAGCCAAACGGTTGAGAGGTATCTAAACAGCATTCCAGGAGCGAGAAACGTTCAGAACAGTTTTCAAGAAAATAAGCCGCAGGTGTCTATTAATGTTGATAGAACGAAGGCTGCAAAGCATGGAATCACTGCCCAGGAGATAACAATTCAGGTGATGGCAGCATTCCTCGGCTATGAGGCTACTGAAATCATGCTGGGTGATGAACTCGTTGATGTACGAGTCATTAACAAGGAAGCTCACAGGCAAAATTTTGAGGATGTGCTTGATACGCCTATATTCAGCACTGCAGGTATTAAGATGCCATTAAGCCAGCTTGCCCAGGTGGAAATTACAAAAGGTATATACAGAATCAATCGCCGCAACTTAAGGCGTTCGGTGGTAGTAGACTGTGACGTCGAAAAAGGTTACACTCCGAAGGATATCTTCGCATCACTCCAGAAGCTTATGGAATCCACCCCTCCGCCACAGGGATACATACTAGAATACGGTGGAGAAGAGGAGGAGCGGCAGAGATCTTTCCAATCAATAACACGCGTGATGTTCCTCGGCCTGATTCTTATTTTCTTTGTTCTAACCGCTCAGTTCGACTCCTTCAAGCAACCTTTGGTTATTTTGTTCACAGTTCCGCTTTCCATAATTGGTGTGGTAACAGGCCTGCTGATAACGCGGTTGACATTCAGTTTCATGGCTTTTGTTGGTGTCGTTGCCCTTGTTGGCATTGTGGTAAACGACGGTATAGTACTTATCGACTTCGTAAATCAAAGATGTCGCCGCGGAGTTGATCTCATAACGGCCATCTTCGATGCCGGGCCAAGAAGACTGAGGCCAGTTATTCTGACTACTGCTACAACAATCGGAGGACTTTTGCCTATCACACTCAACCTTGGAGGAGGGGGAACTTTATGGGCACCACTGGGCACCTCAATCATATTCGGACTGTTATTCGCGACCATACTGACTCTGGTGGTTGTGCCCGCCCTCTATTCCATCTTTGAAAGAAAAGCTTATAAAGAGGCTCTTGCCAAGCATAGATCTGCGGGGGTTTGATTCATCAAATCCGCGCTTAATGAATGGGATTGCCACGCTCCCTTCAGTCGCTCGCAACAGTGGATTGCCGCGCTTCGCTTACAACGATTTAGAAACAAGCAACTTTAGGAAGATACTTGTTTTTTATACATCACCTTCCCACCGACGATAGTATAGACAATCTTGGTGTCCAGGATTTCATCATCGGGAACAGTCATTATATTTTTGGAGAGAACTGTAATATCAGCCAGTTTTCCTGGCGCTAACGAACCTAAAATATCCTCTTGGAAAGCAGCATAGGCGCAATTGAGAGTGTAGGAACGCAAGGCTTCTTCTCTGCTCATTCTCTGATCAGGATAAAAGATTGTCCCATCCTTTAATTTCCGCGCAACAGTTGCATGACTTTATTGTGAGAATTCAAGCATTCTAATAAAGAAAACTTGTTTGATAAAAATTACACGAAATAAAATATGGAAATACAGGAATAAAATGTTATAATACGTTGCCAACGCCTGCCGCTATTTTTAGTAAAACAGAAAACTATGACAAGGAATTCTGATAATTCGCCGAACAGCAAAGAAAAAAAATTTGTGTCCCTTCAGGTGGGACTATCGTTTCTACAGACGCTTCTCTCGTTTTTCGTTCCAGGAGGAGTTCTCGTCCTGGCTATATCATTTCTTCTGCTTCGAGGATTGCCAACTCTTACATTGCCTCTGCTGATTCGCATGTATCCTTATGTTGTTTTGGCTGCGGGGATATGGATCGGGTGGCATTTTAACCGAAGCCGGTTGATTTTTGTCATCGCTGTTCTTGCGTTAACTGACAGATCGTTGCTGATCTTTGCTGAAGGAAGTGGGGCCTCAGTAGGTGCGGGGCGTATCGTGTATAATGCTGTCTGCATCCTGTTACCTTTGAATCTCGTTGTGTTTTCCTTGATTAAGGAGCGAGGATTTATAACCTGGCACGGCAAGTGGCCCTTGGGCATGATTCTCTTCCAGATAATTACGGTTACACTGATCGGGGTTTGGAAGCAGTTAGGCTTGAGCCCTTATCTGGAATACTCATTTATAAAAGTGCGTTTATTCAACCTTATACCCATGGCCCAGCCAGGCTTGATAGCATTTGGAGCAGCCTTTTTTATTCTTATATTTCGCTATGTCCAGCATCGGAGTTCGATCGAGTGCGCTTTTTTCTGGACATTAGTCTCATCGTTTTTTGCTCTGGCGCTGGGCGATATAGGTCCCATGTCCACAATCTTTTTCGCCACAGCAGGCCTTGTCCTTGTCATCTCGGTGATTGAGACATCTTTTAACTTCGCATTCTACGACGATTTGACCGGCTTGCCAGCCCGTCGAGCTTTTAACGAAACTCTCTCTAAGATTGGACGCCACTTCACAGTAGCGATGATTGAAGTAGACTCTTTCAAGAAAATAAACGACCGCTATGGCCTTCTTGTTGGGGATCAGGTTCTACGTATGGTTGCCACAAAACTTGAAAAAGTAACTGGAGGTGGTCTATCCTATCGCTATAGTGGACAAAAGTTCGGCGTGGTTTTTCCTGCCAAGTTTGTGGACGAGACAATTCCCCATCTGGAAAGCCTGAGGAAGGGCGTCGAGATATATGGCTTCATTCTCCGCGGCCCGAAGCGTCCACGCGAGAAACCCGCGAATCCAGAAAAGTTTAGAGGACCCCAAAAGAGAGTTTCCCTTACTATTGCCATCGGCGCGGTAGAACGGAAAGACGCCAGTGTTAAGCCAAAGTATGTAATCAAGACCGCCGATCAAGCACTCTTAAATGCTCAAAATAAGGGCGGCAACCAAATCGCCGCCCAACCTCCTGAACCTTCTCCTTGAAAAAGTCAGTAAATACCACTAATTTACAAATTAAATCACAGAAAAAAGATGCTTCCTTTAGTGAAAAAATGTTGACTTCATTTTGTAGTCTATATAAATTAGCATTTCAGATTTCAAGCACTTTGGACTTTAAGCATATTCAAGTCGTGCATGATGAATCAAACCTCTACATCTATAATCAATAAGGCGGGCTTGATAAATCAAACCCCTACAAAATAAATCGACGGTCTGATAAATCAAGCCCCCGCAGAAAACATAAAGGAGGGAGTTATGAGGAAAATAATGGCCCAATCAACCGTAATTAGTCTGCTGATATTTTGTATTTGTTTGGGAACAACATTAAGCGGGGAGAAAAATTACAAACTGCTGGACAAAGAGACTTACATGGAAATGGAATCTATCGGAAGCCCCGGTATATCGCCTGATGGAAAGCATATAATTTTCACTCGCGGCTGGATCGATAAGATGGATGACCGCTCGAGGAGTAATCTCTGGATAGTGGATATCGAAGGAAAGCGCGTTCGAGAGCTTACACACGGAAACTGGAGAGATTTTTCTCCTGTTTGGTCACCTGATGGGAAAAAGGTTGCTTTTCTTTCTGAGAGAGATGAGACAACACAGATTCATGTGATGTGGCTTGATACACGGGAAGTCGCCCAACTCACTCATCTCGATCGTTCGCCCGGGAACTTAAGATGGTCTCCTAGCGGAAAAAAATTAGCTTTCACACTGTTCATCCCTGATGATAAACCAATTTTGCCCGTCAAACTTCCCAAAAGACCCAAAGAGGCTAAGTGGGCTAAGCCCGCTGTGATAGTTGACAGGCTATCATGGAGAAGAGATGGCCGGGGACCCACACCCAAAGGATACACTCATATCTTTGTGATTGATGCGGAACTTGGAGGAACACCCAGACAAGTAACATCCGGAGATTATTCTCACGTTGATCCTCAATGGTCCGAAGACGGCAAGAAGATCTATTTAACCGCAATCCGCAAACCTGATGCTGAGTATCTTCTTGGTGATTCCGAAATTTATTCCGTTGATTTAACAACCCTTGAAATAAAGACGCTAACCGATAGAAAAGGTCCGGACCGAGAACCTCGTATAGCACCAGACGGCAAGTGGATTGCCTATACTGGCTATGATGAAAAAAATTATACAAGTCATATCTCAAACTTGTATCTTATGGACATTAAAGGAGAAAAAACGCGTATTCTGGCCGAAGAGCTTCCCAATTCACCTTCGAGCATTACCTGGGCTCCAGATGGCTCTGGGATCTATTATCTAATGAGTGAGAAGGGAGTATCTAATCTTTGTTTTGTTTCTGCAAATCGTAAAATAATAAGAATAACCAAGGGTGTCCATTTTTTATCTGGGCTATCTATCGCAAAAAACGGCCAAGTTGCATCCACACTTTCTGCCTTTCATAAGCCTGGATGCCTAGTTACATTCAACCTTAAAAAGCCGGACACCATTAAAAAGCTTGTCGATGTCAATGAGGATGTTCTGGCAAATGTAAAACTGGGAGAGGTTGAAGAGCTATGGTTTAAATCCCCTGATGGACTTGATTTACAGGGCTGGCTTATAAAACCTGCTGAATTTGAGCCAAATAATAAATACCCGATGATTCTTTATATCCACGGTGGTCCCTGGGCAATGTATTCGGTGGGTTTTAGCTGGGCCTGGCAGAACTTTGCTGCAAACGGGTATGCGGTTTTATACATGAACCCGAGAGGAAGCACTGGATACGGGCAGGACTTTGTTAATGGCATTCAATTTTCTTATCCTGGGAAGGACTATGATGATCTGATGGCCGGAGTGGATGCAGCCCTAGCCAAAGGATTCATAGACAAGGATAACCTGTTCGTCTGCGGAGGAAGCGGCGGTGGAGTCCTTACAGCTTGGATTGTCGGCCATACAGACCGCTTCAGAGCAGCAGTATCGATGAGACCAGTGATCAACTGGCATTCATTCGTGGGAACAACTGATGGTTCGGGTTGGTACAGACAATTCAGAAAATATCCTTGGGAAGATCCGATGGAATATGCTGTGCGTTCACCTCTTCATTATGTCGGAAACGTAACGACGCCGACAATGGTCATGACCGGGGAGGCAGACCTGAGGACCCCAATGGGTCAAAGTGAAGAATACTACCGTGCTTTGAAAAAGCTTAAAAAGGACACTCTACTCGTCCGGATGCCTGATGAATACCATGGCTGGAGGCGCCCTTCTCACAGACTACTTCAGCAGCTTTATCTTATCGCCTGGTTCGAGAAATACCGGATAAAACCTGAATCTGTGACTAAATAAGAAAGAGGTGCGATGATAAAAAAAATTCTCATAATTGTTATGATATTACCGAACCGCGTTCAAAATTCCCGGTCCATTTCTGATCTGATGGGAATCAGGATTGGAAAATCGGTGTATCTTACACCTGATACTTAAAAGAGACTTTTACTCTTGCACGATAAGCTAAAACTTTTCCGTCCTCTACTTTCAAATCGAATTCAACTATTTCTGCAATCCTCAGATCTTTAAGGCTCTTGGCGGCTGTTTCGACGGCGCTTTTCGCTGCCTCTTCCCAAGAGGTTGGGCTCGTACCTATAAGTTCGATTACTTTGTACGTGCTTTCCAAAGCATCCCTCCTTTACTAATATGATTAAATTAATTACTCGTGAACGGAGAGACTGTAAAACTTTCTTTTGCATTTGTCAATTTTTTCGAAGGAGCAAAATTCAAATTAGATAATGGCATCTCTTCAGGACGTATGATCATGGACTATTCGCCAGCCTTCGGGCATCCGCAAGAATATAATCGTAAATAATCCTTCTTCAGAAGAATCTTCGTACAAAAGCTGCCACCGGCCCAAAACATAAGCAATGTCGTTTGACAAAACTTTAATCTCTATATCAGTAAAGTCCAGTTTTCCCCATTTTTCCCCGGAATAGCTCTCTTTATACCTCGAAAGCAGTGCATCCCAGCCGTGAAGCCTTCTTTTTCCAGATTGAAACGTGAATTTTTCCGAATTCCAGTAATATTCCATGAATCCTTCTATATTTTCTTCATTCCATGATATCTTCTGCTGGTCGAGAATATCCAGAATCTCATTTTCTACTTTCTGGATATCAGGTGTAAACTCGCAACAGTAATTTATTAGGATTACGGGCGCCGCGATGGCCAGTAAAAGCATTAATTTTTTCAATTTTCCTCCTTTCTTGAATAAAGATGGGCTTGATAAATCAAGCCCCTACATAAATCAAGCCCCTACATAAATCAAGCCCCTGCATGAATCAAGCCCCTACATGGATTAAGCCCCTATAAAAAAATTTTTGAATCAAAACGCTACAAAATATTTATGATATTGGTTTTAGCAACCTAGATCGTAAAGATTAGCTGGCTCTCTTGATTTTTATCTATTTTTGCATAGTGATCAAAAAAATTAAGCATTTCAGTGAGACTTTTTCCAGCCTCCATCTTCTCTATTACTTTCTTTTCTATTATTTGAATGTTTTGAGCCGTATCTAAAATTTCTGCGGCTTCCTTTTCACTCATGACAATTATTCCATCATCATCGCCAATAATGATATCCCCTGGTGATACAGATACTCCGCCGCAATTTACTTTCTCCTGTGCAGGAAAAATCTTAGAGGCTGTTCCTGCCCTAGGAGTGATATACCTGGCGTAAACAGGAAAATTAATATTTCGTATTCCTTTTATGTCGCGGCAAGCGCCATCTACGACTATCCCTGCCAGCTTTTTCCTTTGAGCTTCGAGTGCAAATAACTCACCAACAAAAGCTATTCTGTCTCCTTCGGCATCAATAACCAAAACCTCATCTTCACTTGCATCATGCAGAGCCTTGAGTACCGAAAGAAAATCACCTTTACAATGAATGGTTCGGGCGATGCCTATCATTTTTATACCCTGGTTAACAGGGCGTATTTCAGGATCCATTACCCTCAGCTTTTCATTTACATCATAAATGCAAGCTGTATCCAATTTAGCTAGTCTTTCTTTTAATTTTTTAATATCCATAATGCCTCCTTAGGATTTGAATTTCTTGCGGTTTTAAAATACCTCATTCTTGACATTAAATAACAGTTATTTTTATATATGTCATTGTGGCTGTGAAAACAAGTGAATTCTGTATCTAACTTCCAATCCCTTAAAATTAGGGCTGAAGCAGGCTGCCCTTCCCAGTCAAGGTAAAGAAGCTCAGAAAACAAGAATAGCATAATATAATAATAAAAAGCTTAAATCCAATTGCTTAAAAAGGAGGTCTTAAATGCCAGAACTGCACTACAAGGTCGATAATTACTTGGTTCGATTATACGGAAATGATACCAAAGGTCGTTTGACTCGAATCGACGACAAAGAAATTCTTCTTTATTCAAAAGGAAAGCTTGTAGGACATGCCTCTTTTGCAAAGGAAGGAAATAAGACTGGAGACTCGCATGTTTATCAAGATGTGATATATTTCCGCGCACCGAGTTCCCAGTACCACCAGGTTATGGATTTATTGCGGAACGAGGATCCTGTCTATATCGGTTGGTATCCCAAAGCTGATGCAACAGAGGAGGGTGATGGAGATGCATATTTCGCCACCTCTGGAGAGCCACCCCGAGAAGAAGAGTATTATCCGAAATAAAAGCCAAATAGAAGACAAATCCAAGCTCTGAGTTTTAAAGGTCAGACTAACTCTTTGTTATGAAAAAAATTAGTGACAATCAGAAAACAACTAATATCAGCATAACAAAAGTTCTAGGATGTTTTTTTGCAATATGTGTTATGCTGATAATAGCTTTTTTACTTACTTCCTATCAGGTGGGACCTGTTAAAAAAATGCGCGGAATAGTGCTGCTTGAATATATCGGCCTTATTAAAGACGAAAGAGACAATTCAGAACTTATCAAGTGTTTAAATAGTAGTGACGAGGTGGAGCAATTTGAGGCTATAGCAGCTATGGCCCAAAGAAGATATTCCCCGGATAATGCTCAAGCATTGTTGAATTATTTAAGGTCAGGTACAGGAACAAAAAGAGTAAGAAATATTGCTGTTTGGGCTTTGGGAGAATTACATGCCCAGGAGGCGAAGGAATTTCTCTATTCGTTAAAAGGTAATAAGAATTTCGACCAATATGAAGTTAACAAAGCAATAAAAAAAATTGAAGGGAAAATTCCAAAACCGTTTTGGAGAAAATAGAAGCTAAAATCGGAATGCATGAAAGAACTTATTTTGTTCTGCCTGTTAATACGAATAAAGAACGCTTCACTCGCCGGAACCTCTGAAAATCGGTAACTTTATGGATTCAAATCTTACGTTGTAAAAAGAAACGATCATACCTATAATTATACAAATTAATATGAAACTAATATTAAAATGACAAAACTAAATGAAGAAAAAATAAGAAACCTTAGGAGGTAATAGATGATTCATAAAAAAATCTTTAAAACCTGGCTAGTATTTTTACCTGTCATTCTGGCCCTCTCTATTCTGTCCGGATGTGCTGCTAAACTTCCTATCTGGGGAAACCCTCAAACAGGCCTGATCCTCCAATACCGGATGGCAGAAGACCAGGTGCTGAAATACCAGTTAACGATTGAACAAACTCAGGACGTAGAAGTTATGGGTCAGCAAATGAAAACCGAGACCACAGGTGAAATTGCCTTCACTGCAAAATCAAAAGGCCTAAAGGAAAACAACCATCAACTCGGCATTACTATTGATTCTATGAGCGTCAAGATCAACAGTCCTCAGGGTGACCTTTCTCCGGACATGAGTTCTGTCGAGGGAAAAAGCTTTGATATGACCATGTCTGCGCTAGGAAAAGAATTAGATTTATCAGGCGCAGAATCTATCCAGTATGATTTGGGCCAGGCGGGCAAGCGTGATCTTACCACAAATTTCCAAGCCGTATTCCCCGATTTGGCTGACAAGCCTGTAAAGATTGGAGATACCTGGACAAGTAAAGATACTATCACTGAAAAAATTGGCAGCGGTGAAATCGAAATTACCCTGGAAAGTTTTAATACCCTGGAAGGATTCGAGACTGTAGATGGACTGGAATGCGCCAAAATATCTGTTAAGATAGCAGGAACACTTGAAGGTGGAGGGGATCAAGGAGGCGCAGACTTGGCCTTTAAGGGAGAAATAGAAGGCACTGAAACATGGCATTTTGCTTATAAAGAAGGTCTCTTTGTCAAACAGATAACTGACGTCTTTACAAAAGGGACTGTTAGCGTCCGAGGACCTCAAGAAATGTCTATTCCCCTGGCGCAAAATATGAAGATTGAAACTAAACTAATCAAATAAGCAACGCCAGCTTTATTATCATTTGGCAAATATTCTCTGTTTGATATTATTTTAAGTAAATGTATAATAGGGAAGAAAATAAATAGATTCACGATTCATTTTCTCAACTTATTGGCTTAATAAATAATTTAAACCTAAAATGTTCTCTAGATAAAGGAGGACCAATGAATCGCAAATTGACTTTTATTTTTTTGTTGATCTTGGCTTTGGCGTGGATTAATCAATCAACTTCAGCAGCACAAACCGCCGATGACTTAAAAAGAATGAAAAAAAGAGTGGCTGTTTTTGAATTTGAGGACAAAACAGATCATCGTATACGCTGGTGGACCGGACAAACAGTAGGCCGAGGAATGGCAGATATGTTAGTAACCAGTTTGGTTAAATCAGACAGATATAGAGTTATAGAGCGCCAGGAAATCGAACAAATTATTAACGAACAACAACTTGGACAAAGTGGAATGGTAACAGCCCAGAGTGCGGCAAAAGTCGGTCAATTACTCGGAGTAGAAATAGCAATTATCGGGAGTGTTACTGAATTTGGTCACGAGAGATCAGATACAGGCGGAAGAGTCAAAAGAATCGGTGTAGGAGTCTCTAAAATGGGTGCCACAGTGGGTCTAGATATTCGATTTATTAACACCAGCACAGGGGAAATTCTTACGGCCGAAAATATCAGAAGGCAGAAGTCAAAAAAAGGTCTATCTGTAAGCACTCCCAAATTCGATTTTAGCGATAAAAATCAATTTGATGATTCCCTGGTAGGTAAAGCAACCAGGGAAGCAATCGAAGACATTATGAAGTTGCTTGATGACAAAAGCGCCGCTATTCCTTGGCAAGCTAAGATCATTACCGTAAAAGACAACATAGTATTTATAAATGCAGGATCTGAAGCGGGCGTTCAAGTCGGCGATTTGTTTTATATCTATTCTGAAGGTGAGGCATTAATCGATCCAGATACGGGAATTTCTCTGGGGTCTATTGAATCAAAAATTGGCAAAATTGAAGTTACTAATAACAGTCTTGGCAATGGCAAAGCATCTCAATGTATCATAAAAGAAGGAGCAGGATTTAAGAAAGGTGATCTGGTTCGAATCATGTAACAAGCCTCTTATTGATAATTTTATTTGTACTAGTTTACGAACAACGTTCAAGATTCAGCGTTATCAAAACTGGCAAAATACCCTGTTACTTTGCTTGCCAATTATTCTATAAGATTATCTTTTTATCAGAAGGCATAAGCCTCAATCTTTTTTCTGTCTATAACGTTCCTTTCCTTTTAGGGAGCATCTCCAAACCCGTTATATTAATTGCTAAAGCATAGGTTTTGGGAAATAGCTGCAGCGACCATTGAAGATTTAGCCTTCGGAATTCGCTCTTCAAGGGAACCCGACGAAGTCGGGCGGCGAGTATGTCTGAGCGAAGTGTTACGAGGAGCGTAGCGACGAAGTAATCTCATATAATAAAATAAAAGAGCGAATGGAGAATGGCGTTAAAAATCTGAAGGGAGCCAGGCTGTTTCCCAAAGCCTTTTCTAATAACGGAAATGGAGATACTTAGTTCCTTTTATTCGCGGTTGAACTAAGTTTTTTCTTGTTATATAAACCCTAGAAGAGTTCAAATGACGAAAATCGCATTCTACTCAAGACAAATCAAATCCTTAGGGAATTGATTATTTTCTAACTAATGAAAACTATAGAAGCTCCCAAATTAAGGCGGGTAATGGGCCTGCCTCACGCAACGGCGATGGTTGCTGGCACCATAATCGGCGCAGCGATTTTTGTCCAGCCTTCAGAAATAACCGGACAGGTTCCCTCGGTGAGCGGGATATTCGTTGTCTGGTTGATTGCAGGCATATTGACACTTTTCGGAGCCTTGGTGTGTGCTGAATTGTCTTCAATTTTTACTCAATCCGGGGGTGTGTATATTTATCTGAAAGAGGCATTTTCTCCTTCCCTGGGCTTTTTGTGGGGATGGAGTATGTTCTGGAGCATACATTCAGGAATTATCGCCGCTATTGCAGTTATATTTGCCCGCTACGTTGGTTTTTTTGTTGCCTTGAGCGATGCCACAATTAAAGTTATCGCTATTGGCGTTGTCGTGGTAATTTCTGCCATAAATTACCTGGGTGTAAAACAGGGCAGCACAGTACAAACACTATTTACATTGGGAAAAGTGGTGGCCATAGTTTTTATTGTTATCTTTGGTTTTGTGTTCGGCTCAAAAATTCCTGAGCATTTTGTATCGAAAGATATCGCCAGTAATGGTATTTCCATCAGCCATTTCTTCCTCGCTTTGGTTGCCGGTCTATTCGCCTTTGGAGGCTGGCATATGGTCACCTACAATTCCGAGGAAACCATTAATCCCCGCAAGACTATTCCCCGCGCCCTGATGTTAGGGACAATTATAGTTACTGTGTGCTATATCGCTATGAATGCGGTCTACATGTACGTTTTACCTTTAAATGTAGTGGCCTCATCCAAACGAATTGCCGCGGATGCGGCAAACGCACTTCTCGGATACGGAGGCGGTTCGCTCATGTCTGCCTTGGTTATATTTTCAACTTTTGGTGCTTTAACTGGCATTATCCTTTGCGGGCCTCGTGTCTATTATTCCATGGCAAGAGATGGCCTGTTGTTCCGTTGGGTCGGCGCAATACATAAGCGATACCGAACGCCTCACAGAGCTATTATCATCCAAGCAGTCTGGTCATCTATTCTGGTAGCAACCGGCACATATAAAAAGCTCTTCACTAGAGTAATCTATACCGAATGGATTTTTTTCGTTTTAATGACCATTGGTTTGTTCTTACTTCGGCGCAGGTCTGGCATTACTCGTGGATTCAGTATCTGGGGATATCCTGTAATCCCAACCATCTTTATTCTCTCATCAGTTGCCATAATAGCCAATCAAATGATATCTGACCCTCTGGAAAGTTTGTATGGACTAGTCCTGGTTTTAATTGGATTACCAGTTTATTTATTATGGATAAAAAAATAATTATCGACAAAAAAATTTCTAAAGGAGTTTGACACATGACTATAATCGATTTTCACAACCATTTTTATCCTCCGCAATACATTGAAGCTTTACAAAGCGGACCAAGCAATATCAAAGTGTCCTTTGATTCGGAAAACAATCCACTTCTACATTATCCGGGAGATTATAATATAATTGTCCGGGAACACACGGATATTAATTTTCGGGCAAAGGTTCTGAAAGAAGCCGGGATTGATAAACAGATTCTCACTTTCACTACTCCTGGAACCCATATTGAGCCTCCTGAACGTTCCGTTGAGTTAGCCCGAATGGTCAATGACAGTTTCGCCAAAATAATGGATGAGCGTAAAGAACATTTCACCGCACTAGCCACACTGCCGCTCAACGCCCCCCAGGACTCGGTTGTTGAGCTAGAACGCGTCTTTAATAATCTGGGATTTAGTGGAGTAATGGTTTACAGTAATATCAACGGCACAGCACTGAGTGATCAATGTTTTTGGCCGTTGTACGAAAGAGCCAATGATTTAAATGCTGTGTTTTATATTCACCCTAGTTTTCCTGTTGGGGTGGAGGCAATGACGGATTACTGGCTTATGCCCCTGGTTGGATTCACCTTTGATACTACTTTGGCGGCGGCAAAGCTTGTTTTCAGCGGAGTGGCCGAAAAATTCCCAAAGATCAGATGGGTTCTGGCCCATCTGGGCGGTGCGATTCCTTATCTTGCAGAGAGGCTTGATAGAGGATATTTTGCCTTCAAGGATTGCCGCGAGCATATCAATAAACCACCGAGCGAATACCTGAAGGATTTTTACTATGATACGGTTAACTTTGATGTAAAAGCACTGCAGCTTGCCGTTGACTTTGCCGGTGCGGATCATTTAGTGGCAGGGAGCGATTATCCGCATCAGATTGGGAGCCTGGAAAAAATGCTTGATAGCATCGATAAACTGAATATTTCTTCAAAAGATAAAGAAGCCGTATACGGCGAAAATGCAAGCAAGCTACTGGAGATCATTCCAGAGGATTAAACGGATATGCCTTTCCCAGGAATGAAAGGTTGCCATCAGAATCAACAATTATGGCGCCGTAATCGGGGTATTTCTCCAATATTTTTTCCGGCTCCTGGCTTACAAACAGGGCTGTTGAGAGAGCATCACAAATAACGGTCTCAGGCCCACAGACTGTTACGCTCTGTTTGCTCTGAGCAGGGTATCCTGTGCGTGGGTTAAAAACGTGATGATAGCGAACTCCGTCCTTTACAAAATATCTTTGATAATCGCCAGTCGTGGCTGCTCCAAGGTTCGAGATTGATAAAACACCAAGAAAGCCGATTTCTCGAGGATGTTTTATGCCGATATTCCAGGATTGATCACTAGGATTTTTCCCCCAGCAGTAAAGATCACCTCCAGCGTTTATAAATCCCCTTGATATTCCCGTTTCCAGTAACGATTTCGAAGCGAGGTCTATCCCGAAACCTTTGGCAATGGCTCCCCAGTCAAGTTCCATACCTGGCAGAAGAACAAGGGCCTCATTTTTCTGTTCTATCTTTTCCATTCCGATGAGTTTTAAGGCAGATTTTATTTGCTCTGGAGCTGGCACAACATAGGATTTATCAAAGAATCCCCAAACCCGGGATAAAGGGCCTACTGTGACATCAAAACATCCGTTGGAGTCATGATAAACCTTTAAACCTCTCTGGAAAAGATCTAAAACGAGGGGAGATGAATAATCATCAATTCCGGGTGAAAAAAGGGCTTCTATTTCAGAAAATACTCGTTGTACTTCTTCCTGAGCCGATTTTGACTTAGAGGGAGAACAAAAGATGTTTATCTCACAAATAGTATCAAAAGCAAGGATTGTTGATGTCTGCCATCTCTCCCTTGCACCACAACCTGGGAAAAGAAGGAGAGAGGCAAACAGAAAGATACAGAGTTTTCTAGCCAATGGAAGTATCTATATAACGGGAGCCTTGTATCTCTAAGAGAAAATGGTTTGGAGCGCAGATAATCCGCTCTCCAGCAAAAGATACAGGTGGAGAGGAGAGGCAGATTTTATGGCGGCAGGATGATTCTGAAACCCAGGCTTTTCTATTTTCAACTCTGAGGGTTATTTTTCCTCCTCTGGTGCTGTAAGATTTGGTGACATTTTCCTCCAATGAAATCATTTCTGTCTTGCGACCATCCTTGAACACAGAAACAAATTCTCCAGAGAAGGGACGAGATTGCCTGCCTTTAAATGAAGCAATTGTCAAACAGGAGGAGGGCATGTGATTTTTATTCATGTCTCTCCAGAGAGAGTAGAGTTTTCGAGATCTTATATCCCAAATTCTTCCTTCTCTTATTAGAGTGAAGGAGGGCAGAGTCTTATTGTGAAGAGGCTTGAATGATAGAGTCAAGTCAGCTTGGATGGGTCTTTGGACATATGTCAAGCCCGCTTGAGTGAGAATACGCCTTAGATCATTTTCCTGGGGGTGAGAGTTTAGAAAAGCAAAGCTGTGCCCACAGTTTGTGACATAGTTATGCAATTCCTCAAGGATTAAAGGGAAGAACTCTTCAGGATTGTCTGCTATAAGATAAAGCTCGCAGCCGCTTCTACTCTTTTTTGCTGCCAGGAAAAGAGGTGTGAGAAGGGGAGTTAAGATAACTTTTTTAAAAAAATCACGTCTCTCCATAGTCGTCTCCTTCTTTATTGTCTTGATAAGCTCACCGGTTAGAATTCTTATCAAATTTTAAAAAAAAGTCAAATAAAATTGAAGTATTGACAGGCCTTCTAAATCTGTATATTTTAATCCTGATTAATTGGGTATATAAATTATCCATGAACTCACGTGTTTTGAAACAAATTCTGAGATATCAAAGAGTAATATCTTATATCTGTGAATGATTTATTGCAAAATTTATGATTTTCTATCCAAAATATAAGGAAGGGGAGAGATGCTGAAAAAAACATTATTTTTACTGGCATTATATCCAGCTCGATTGCCAAATTATACTACGACTCAATTAAGTGCTCTGGTCGTTCTGAGGGTTCTTATTGGCTGGCATTTTCTGTATGAGGGCATCATAAAAGTGCTTAATCCTTATTGGTCTTCAGCTGGGTTCCTTTTAGAGACAAAAGGAATATTATCAGGACTGGCTACCTCTATAGTAGCCAACCCCACAGCTTTAAGAATAGTTGACTTTCTTAATATGTGGGGATTGATCGCAATCGGATTGGGATTGATAGCAGGATGTCTTACTCGTATTGCAAGTATTTCTGGAATTGCACTTTTATTTTTCTATTATGTTTTCAATCCGCCGTTTATCGGGTATACATACTCAACCCCTGTTGAAGGAAGCTATATAATCGTTAACAAGAACTTAATAGAAATGTGTGCCTTGTTTGTTCTGACTATATTTCCTACAGGAACAATCATCGGATTAGACAGGTTGATTTTCATGAAAAAGAAACCTGAATAAAAAATTATGAAAATGTTTTTTTTGGAGGAATTCAAATGAACCAGAAAAAAAAGAAAAAATCTTCTGATAAGCGGGACAAAAAAAATGCCAAAAACAAAAAGCTAACTGGTCAGGCAAGCAAAAAGCCTGCCGAGAAAGAAAAGGTAACCGATCAGATAAGCAGAGAGCCTGAAAAAAAGGAAAAGGTGAGTCTTGGGCGCAGGGATATTCTCAAAGGACTGGCGACAATTCCCGTGTTTGGCCCGTTTTTATACGCGCTTTTAAAAAAGAAAATATCAGATGATTTTAAGAAAAGGGAGATTCTTGCGGAACTGGGTATAAGCAGGAAAGCACCTGAGGTTCTTCCTAAAACCGTCCTGAAAAAGTCCAGGGAACTCGTTAGGTTGGGAATCATAGGTTTCGGAGGCAGAGGCGAAGACCTCGTGCATGCTGCTGGCTATGCTCATCCTGACTGGATAGAGAGAAAAAAGAAACAAGCCAAAGAAAACAAACTGGATAAAGGCTTAGAGACTTTTTTAAACCAAGAGGACTTGAATGTAGTCCTATCCGGAGTTTGCGATGTGTTTGATGTCCGAGCCGAGAGAGGCATCGCTACCTCTCTGAATGATATCAGGCCTGGTGGAGGCTCTGGATTATTAAAGGGAGCAAAACGCTATATTCACTACCAGGATCTGATCCAGAGCAATGATGTCGACGCTGTGATAATAGCAACTCCTGACCACTGGCATACTCAAATGACGATCGATGCCGTCAACGCAGGAAAACATGTTTACTGCGAGAAGTGTATGACCAGGACTGTTGATGAAACATTTAAGATCACTGAAGCTGTCAAGAACAGCGGCAAAGTCTTCCAATTGGGACATCAAGGTCGACAACAGGAAAGTTATATCAAAGCCAAACAAATAGCGGAAAAGAATATTCTCGGGAAAATTACCCTTGTTGAGACAACCACAAACCGTAACTCTCCTAATGGAGCTTGGGTTTATGATATTCATGAGGAGGGAAATCCTGAAACGATAGACTGGGAGCAGTTTCAAGGACCGGCTCCCCACAAAGTGCCCTTCAGTCTAGAACGGTTTTTCCGCTGGCGCTGCTGGTTTGATTACGGAACGGGACTTTCAGGTGATTTACTATCGCACGAATACGATGCAGCTAATCAGATCCTGGAGCTTGGCATTCCTAAATCAGCAGTGGCCTCTGGCGGGATCTATTTTTTTCAAGACGGTCGCGATGTTCCCGATGTTTTCCAGGTTGTGTATGAATACCCTGACAGGGATTTGACACTCGTCTACAGCGCAACTCTCGCCAACGGCAGAGAGCGCGGGAAAATATTTATGGGCCACGACGCTTCAATGGAAGTCGGCTCCAGTCTGACAGTCACAGCTGACTGGGAATCGACGCGGTATAAAGAAAAAATTATGAACAATATCATAAACACTTCATTGCCGTTATTCACCTACCGGCCCGGCTTAAAAGGGATTGATACCGTAACTTCAGCAACAGAAACATATTTTGCCACTCGCGGTCTAATGTACACCATGAGGGGAGGGAGGCCGGTTAATACGACCCACCTCCATATCAAAGAATGGCTTGACTGTATCAGGAATGGCGGGCAACCGAGTTGCAATATAGACAGAGGCTTCGAAGAAGCGATAACCTGCCACATGGCAACTATTTCTTATCTGGAAGGACGCAAGGTGGAATGGGACCCTGTGAGCAAGAAAATCGTTTAAACCGATTTCAGCTTTTTTAATATGAATATGAAGGGAACTCCGCACAATTATCGGGACAGTAAATGGATAATAGCCGTTGAGGCATTGAAGAAAGAGAGGTAAGCATGAACGTAAAATTCCGTCTTGGTCTGATGATGTTTTTGCAGTATGCAATCTGGGGCGCATGGGCTCCGGTACTTTCTGCCTATCTAAAGGAAACTCTTGGTTTCACTGGATTACAGTTTGGAGTCATTTACAGCCTGCTTCCTCTGGCTACAATAATCGCTCCCTTTATAAGTGGACAAATTGCTGACCGCTATTTTGCCTCCCAGAAAGTCGTTGGCTTTTTGCAGCTTACAGGCGGCGCGTTGCTTATTTTAATCTCAAGCGTTACAGATTACAGGACCATGATGTGGTTGATGCTGTTCTACTGTCTCCTTTACGCTCCAACACTTGCCCTGACCAATTCCATCGCTTTCATAAATCTCAAGGATCCAGAAAAGGACTTTGGGATAATAAGAGTATGGGGAACGATCGGCTGGATTGTAGCGGGGCTTATGTTAATGGGATGGAGATTCACATCCAAATCATTTGAACCTATTGCCTTTGCAGGAGACACGTTTCTTCTGGCTGGCATCTTTTCCCTTATTATGGGGATTCAGTCTTTCACCTTGCCTCATACGCCGCCCAAAAAAGAAGCGGCAAAACCATGGGCTTTTCTTGAAGCACTCAAGATGATGAAGGAAAAAAACTTTGCTGTCTTCATCATCATTGCTTTTGTTGTGGCCACTGAGCTTATGTTCTACTACATCCTGACAGCACCCTTTCTAACATCGGAAAAAATAGGTCTTTCGGATGCCGCTGTCCCTGGAGTCATGGTTATTGCCCAGGTGGCCGAGATTTTCGTCCTGGCGATTCTCCTGCCTTATCTTATAAAAAGGATTGGTATCAGAAACATCCTGGTCATCGGTGTTTTAGCCTGGCCTGCTCGGTATATCATTTTCGCCATAGGTAAACCATCTTGGCTGGTCATCGCCTCATTATCCCTTCATGGTTTCTGTTTTGTTTTCTTTTTTGCCGCTGCATTTATTTACGCTGACATGGTAGCACCAAGAGATATCCGGCATTCTGCGCAAAGCCTTATCGTTCTTGTTACCTATGGTATCGGAAATTATTTAGGAAGCCTTTTTGCCGGATGGATTCATGACCACTTCACGATGGCGGAAGTGACGAATTGGACGGCTGTTTTTCTCGTCCCCTGTGTGTTGACTGTGCTCTGTGCCCTTGCCTTTCTGCTTTTCTTTAAACCAAAACAAACAACTGTTCCTCAAGAACAGCGTTGAGTTATGAATAGCAAGCTATGGATAGCCTGCTATGGAAAGTCAGTTAGGATAACCAGTTATGAGATTTGAGTTCGGAGTTTTAGAAGATTTTAAATTTGTTTCTTCTTAATACAAACGCAATTATTCCAGTGTCATCGCGAGGAGCGAAGAAGATTCCTTCGCTTTGCTCGGAACAAGCTGTGCGATCTCATCTTATTTATGTGTCATTGCGAGGAACGAAGTGACGAAGCAATCTCATATTATAAAAATGTTGAGATTGCTTCGTTTCACTCGCAACGACGGATTGCGACGCCCTTTCAGGGCTCGCAATGACATTGTAAAAATATATATTGCGTTTATATTAGTAACTTATCATTCACAAATCATGACTATTTGTTCAAACTCCGAACTCATAAAACTTAACTCATACTATTTCTATTAAAGGAGAAGGAGAAAATGGCAAGAAGAAGATTGGGCGTAGGATTTATAGGTGCAGGTTTTATTACAAGATTTCATATTCGTTCCTGGCTTGGTGTGCGCGATGCGGATATTCTGGGGATAGTCTCCAGAACAGAGGAGAGAGCCAAAGAAGCCGCCGCCCTAGCCAGAAAGCTTAATGTTGGTGAGGCAAGAGCCTACAAGTCAATAAGCGACATGGTGGCTGATCCGGCGATAGATGCCATCTGGATATGTGCACCGAACTTTACTCGCCTTGAGAATATGGAGGAAATTGTTAACGCACTTGAGAAAGGAAAAGGGGAATTAATCGGAGTTGCGTGCGAAAAGCCCCTCGGAAGAAACGTGAAAGAAGCACGAGCGATGCTCGAGCTTGCCCAAAAGGCACGGCTTCTGGATGGATATCTTGAAAACCAGGTTTTTGCGCCTGCTGTTGTCCGGGGAAAAGAAATTATCTGGATAAGAGGGGCTGCCATTTCAGGGCGTCCCTATCTTGCCCGGGCGGCAGAAGAGCACAGCGGCCCTCATATGCCTTGGTTCTGGGAGGGTGAGCTTCAGGGCGGCGGAGTGCTCAACGACATGATGTGCCACTCTGTTGAAGAAGCCCGTTTCATGCTAACGCCTCCGGGTGCTCGCAGAAACTCTCTCACGCCTGTTAAGATAAGTGCCCATACCTCATGCTTGAAATGGCAGAATCCCGATTATGCAAAAATTCTCTCTGAGAACAGCAGCGGCAAAACTGACTACATCAACAGGCCCGCCGAAGACTTTGCCCGCTCTCTGGTAGAATACCGGGATGAAAATGATGAGAAACTGATAGTCGAGACAACAACATCCTGGAGCTTTGTGGGGGCTGGGCTTCGTTTGAGTATGGAATTGTTGGGTCCGGAATATTCTCTTTTAATCAACACCCTGGATTCAGGTTTAAAGGTGTTTTTTAGCCGAAATGTGAAGGGAAGCGCGGGAGAAGACTTGGTGGAAAAACAAAATGCTGAAATGGGACTCATGCCAGTAGTGAGTGATGAAGAGAATGAATACGGGTATATAGCGGAAAACCGCCACATGATTCAGTCCTTCCTAGAGGGTAAACGCCCGGAAGAAAACTTCGCTGATGGTGTTAATGTCACCGAGCTTTTGATGACTGCCTACATGAGCGCTGAGCAGGAGAAGACAATTGCCTTTCCACCTCCTGACCTTGATTCATTTGTGCCGGCTGTTGCCAAAGGAGAATGGAACCCGAAGAAATCTTGATGAAAATTAAAGCCATTCTATTTAGACAGGAGACATCATGAAAAAGAAATTTTGTTTATTAATTGTCTTTGTGCTTATTATTTCTATTTGCTTCCAGGGCGAGGCTCGAATAAAAGAAGCTGAAAGGAAAATCAGGCAGTCAGATATAGCAAGCATAAAAGAAGAAGTTGCGAAGACAAATTACGAGGATGTTAGGATAAAAAAATTCCCGATTTCAGTGCAGTGCTGGACATTCAGAAAGTTTACATTTTTTGAAACACTGAAAAAGGTAAAAGAGCTCGGCCTAAATTACTTGCAGCCCTATCCAGGTCAGTTACTCAGCAGCGATATGCCTGATGTAAAATTTGACCACCACCTCAGCGATGATCTAATACAGAAAGTAAAAAGCAAGTTAAAGGAGCATGAAATTTTGCTTGTCAGTTACGGAGTTGTGGGTTTTGATAACAATCAAGAAAGCATGCGGAAGGTTTTTGATTTTGCAAGAAAAATGGGAATTAGAACCATCGTAACCGAACCGGAATTTGATGATTATGCTCTTATTGAACAGATGGTTCAGGAATACGACGTAAATATTGCTATTCATAATCATCCCGAGCCTTCAAAATATGCTCGCCCAGAAACTGTCTTTGACCATGTTAAGGGGCTCGATGCACGAATCGGATCATGCGCTGACACCGGACACTGGATGCGCGCCGGTCTTAAACCTGTGGAGGCCCTCAGGTTGCTCAAAGGACGAATCCTGGACGTCCATCTAAAAGACCGGAATAAATTCGGCACCGAAGGAGCCTACGATGTTCCTTTTGGAAAGGGAATGGCAAATATCAAGGACATACTTGCTGAACTGACCCTGCAGAATTTTCACGGCTACCTTGCCGTAGAGCATGAAAACCCGGATGAAGTCGACAATCCCTCACCCTCAATCAAAAAAGGCATCGAATACATAAAAAGCATAACTTACTATGAAGGATATGAAGAGATACTGAAAAGGAGTCGTGGGAGATACTCCAAGCACGGCTGGAACCATTATGGACCCGGTTACTTTGAACTTGATGAGAAGACAGGAATACTGAAGGGACAGGGAGGAATGGGCCTTTTCTGGTACAGCGTGAAAAAGTATCAAGATTTCGTCCTGGAACTGGACTATAAGTGTGCGGACAAAGCCACAAATTCAGGAATTTTTGTCAGAGTTCCTGATATGCCGAAAAACGACGATTACATTTATCATTCCTTCGAGATTCAGATTAACGACATCGGCGAGGGAGTACGACATCGGCGAGGGAGTTCATAAGACAGCTGCTGTCTATGATGCAGAAGCACCCGGTGCTGATGCCTTCAAAGAGCCGGGCGAATGGAACCACTTCAAGATCACATTTAAGGGTAAAAACATCCAGGTAGAGTTGAACGGTACTCAGGTGATTGATTGGGATGCTGAACCGAGGGGAAAAGTCAAAGATTTTGCTGATGAGGGGTACATTGGTTTACAGAACCACGACAGCCGATCACCTGTCTACTTCAGGAATATTTTTGTAAAGGAATTAAAATAAATTAGAAACGAACTCAGACTATGATTAATATGGCAAATATAAGGAAATTCGTATTATAATAATATTTTAAAAT
>SMTZ1_10006895_pt1 | contig 27529 bp, 18 predicted proteins | sample DeeMarSWOR136_30_FD_25667 | JGI IMG/M metagenome (IMG submission 25667)
TCTTGACGATGTAAGTGATCCATTTTCCTCTGGATCCACTTGTGCTCACTTCACCCTGTGCTGTTGGAATTTTCAGTTTCTGCCCTGGTTTGATATAGTGCTCATTTCGCAGCCCATTTATCTTCTTAATCCTCAATGGATTGGTTCTAAACTTCATAGCTAAATCAGAAATGGTATCACCCTTTTTCACAGTATAAAGAGTTATCTCCTCAGTAGTGCTTTTACCAGACCGCCCGCTTGGTATCAAAAGATACTCCCCTGCTTTTATCCGATGTTTATTGGTCAAACCGTTTGCCTCCATTATGGCCGAAACTGATACACCATGTTTTTCCGCCAGGTAAGAAAGATTCTCCCCTTTCTTGACCTTATGCTCAACAAATACTCCACCCGCTAAGGTATTTGCTGCAAAAACTTTCAACCTCTGACCTTTCTTTATATAGTTGGGATTTTTCAAGCCATTCAATGCCTTTATTTGATTTGGAGTGGTGCCAAACTTTAAGGCGATATCAGAAAGGGTTTCCCCTTCTTTTACCGTATAGAAAGTCACCTTTTTGTTTTCTGCGGAAGGCGAGCTCGTCGATAGCGAACTTTGTGCCTTGAGGCTTGAAGAGCCACCTGGGCTTGGAATCATAAGACGCTGACCAATTCTCAAGAAGTGCTTGTTTTTCAACCTGTTGGTCTCCATGATCACCGAAAGGGGCACCCTGTATTTCTTAGCCAGGTAAGATAATGTCTCCCCTTTTCTGACTTTATGCTCTACGAAAACTCCACTTGTGAGTTCCGATCGATTTTTCTCAACGTATTCGGCTAACAATCCTTTTGTCCCCGATGGAACTCTTAATCTATATCCGGGGTAATTGGGAGGGGTGACTCCGCGTAAAAGTTCCGGGTTTAACTCCTTCATTGTCTTAAGCGAGGTCCCAACGATCTTGGCCACCTTTTCTAAATCCATGGGCTGGTCGATTTTCACTATGTCGAACTGAATGGGATCCGCGTATTCCACGTTAAACCCATACCTCTCCGGATTCTTTGCTATGATGGTTGCTGCCATGTACAGAGGAACGTAGTTTTCGGTTTGTCTTGGCAGTTTAAGATCCCAGAAGTTATCATTGTGATTTTTCCGGATTGATCTTTCAACTCTTCCCTCCCCACTATTATAAGCAGCCAAGGCTAAAGACCACGACCCGAATTTGTCGTACAGAAAACTCAAATAATTGCAAGCGGCATAGGTGGATTTGACGAAATCCCTCCTTTCGTCATACCACCAATTTCTTCTCAAACCGTATTTTCTGCCGGTGGAAGCGATGAACTGCCAGGGTCCCATTGCCCGCGCCCACGAATATGCTTTGGGATTGAAGCCGCTCTCCACCAAGCACAACCAAACCAGATCCAAAGGTAGTCCCTTTTCTTTTAAGATGCTTCGCATTAAATCCACATATTTTCCGGACCGCCTCAGATAGGTCTCAAATGCTTCTCTTCCCACAGTTTGGAAATAGATGACGGCATTTTCCACTCTCTCGTTCCATTCTATGGGCATGTCGTAAACCGGAGTTTCCGATCTCCAAGCTTCTTCGATCGAGGGCAATTCTTCAGTTTTTTCAAAATCCTGTTGAAGCTTTTTAAAATTCTCTATGCTCTCAAATCTTTCTAAAAACGCAGAGATGGAGCTTTCGCCAGATAGGACTCCCAGGGAAAGGAGGGTAACTTTATAATCCTCTGCTATTTCCTGCAGAAGCATGTTGAACTCCTCCGCCCTCAAAGGATCCGAGTCTTCTTCTATATCCAGGCTGGCAAGAACGTCTAAGGCATTTTCAAAATGTTCCTGAGCCTCTCTCCACCTCCCCTCTTGGTTAGCACTCACGCCCAAAGCATAATAAAACTCAACCGTCTCGAATTCGTCAGCGGTAACATCTTCTGATGAAGTGGTCAAGTCCGTCTCTGGAGGAGTATGCTCTTCCTGAGGAGGAGGAGTCATAACCCGGGGTCTTATCACCTTCTGTGAACAGCCCGTTGTAAAAAGGAAAAAAATCAAAAGAAAAAGATAAGTTTTTTCTTTTTGCATTTCAGACTCCTTAGGCTAAAGCAAGAGTTCAAACCTTCGCCTCATCCATAAATCGTTGATATATAAGAAACTTACCAAAATCTGTCAAGCTTTTTTTCAGTTTTCCCCAAAATATTTCAAAATTAGCTCAATAAGATTTTTCTTTTCTGCATCTAACCATTTTATCTCTTGGTCTTTTCTAAACCAGGTTAACTGCCTTTTGGCATAATGGCGGGTATTCAATTTTATCCTATCTACAGCAGAAGAGAAATCGATATTTCCTTCCAGATAAGAAAACAGGTCTTGATATCCCACCGTCTTGAATGCTTTAAGTTCAGATGAGTATCCTTTCTCCCTTAACCCTTTGGCCTCATCCAAAAAACCCTCCGAAATCATCTTATCTACTCTTCGATCGATTCTCTCATAAAGCCTCTTTCTATCGAGGGTCAAACCGACCTTTACAAAATTAAGTTCAAAGGGTTCATAATCTCCTTTCTCTTGCAATAAAGTTATGGATTTTCCGGTAAGTTCGTAAACCTCTAAAGCTCTTATGATTCTTACTAAATCATTGCGGTGAATCCTTTCAGCCGCTTTCGGATCCACCTCTTTGAGTTTTTCAGAAAGATAATATGGTCCTAACCTTGATTCCTCTTCTCTCAGCCTTTCTCTTAGCTGTTCATCCGCTTTGGGACCTTGGAAAAATCCCTTTGTTAATGCTTTAAGGTAAAGCCCTGAGCCTCCTACAACTATAGGCTGTTTCCTTCTTTCAATTATCGCCTTTATTACCCCTCTTGCCTTTTTGCCGTAATCTGCCGCGGTGAACTTTTCATCTGGATAGACTATATCTATCAGATGGTGTGCAATCTTTTTCATCTCCTTTTTTGTCGGCTTGGCAGTCCCAATATTCATATACTTATAGACCAGCCTCGAATCCAAGGAGACGATCTCACCTTGCAATATATCGGCAAGTTTAAGTGAGACCTGAGTTTTGCCCACCCCGGTGGGACCGAGTATGACCAGGACCTTGTTCAATATTTGATCACCAGATCTCCATCCGTTTCATCTTTTTGATCCGTTGACTACCTTCTCCCAAATTTCTTATTCAATTCATCCATTGAGATCTTAACCACCGTCGGGCGCCCATGAGGACAGGAGTATGGTTCTTCCGTGGCAAAGAGTTGATGAATAAGTGAGCTCATCTCCTCTTGAGTGAGCCTCTCCCCTGCTTTGACCGACCCATGACAGGCAAAGGATTTGGCGACTGCTTTCACCCGATCCTTTTCAACTTTTTCTTCCTCTTCCAATTGGGTCAAAATCTCTTTCAAAAAAAACTCACCGCTTTTGTTTTTGATCAAGGAGGGCACCGCTGTAATAAGTATAGATCGACCCCCAAAGTGTTTAAAGCTGAATCCCAGCTTCCCAATCAACACTTTGTGCTCTTCCAGAGTTTGGAATTCTTTTGGAGAAAGCTCCATCACCGTGGGAAAAAGTATCTGTTGCGAGGAGGCAGGTCTTTCGGTCAGGTTCTTCATGGCCTCTTCATATAGAATTCTCTCATGGGCAGCATGTTGATCCAAAACCATCAGATTTCCTCTTACCTGAGACAGGATATAAGTATCTGCCAGCTGCCAGAGGCTGACGCCTCCTTCTTCAATCTTCTTCTCCCCCCTGGTACGTTCGACTTCTCCTTTTTTAACGCTCTCTGCTATTGGAGCCTCTTGATCATGTTTCACCAAATCCTCCCGAAAGAAACTCTCCTGAATCCGTTCTTTCTCAGTCTCAGTCCCAGTCTCCGTGTTAGTTTCACTCGGCTCAGCAGTTGGACGATCAAAGGACTCCGCTTTTGGTGGAACAGGTATTTTTGGCTTCTCGAAGTCAGGTTTTACCTTTTTATAGCCAGGCGGCTCCGACGGGATGACTCCTTTTTCAATAGGTTCGATGATCGGCATCACCTCGGACGAAGTCAAGGCTTCTTTGATCTTCGAGTATACCAGGTCATGCATCCCTCTTTCATCCGAGAATCTGACTTCGCGCTTGGTAGGATGAACGTTCACATCCACCAATTCCGGATCGATCTCAATGAACACTATGGCAAAGGGAAACTTCCCCTTAGGTAGAAGTTCGCCGAATCCTGTCTGCACGGCGTGATAAAGTGTTCTGGAGGTTATAGGTCTTCGATTGACGAAAAGATAGAGTTCAGCCCGATTTGATTTGGCAATCTCCGGCTTTCCCAGAAAACCGCTTACGATTACCTTTTCATGCTCCCTCTTGGTCTCAGTCTTCATCTCCACCATCTTATCCATCTGATTCTTTCCGAAAATATCTGCCACTCTTTGTCTCAAATCACCCTGTTGGGGCGGGAGCTGAACCTCTCTCCCCGTCCCCCTCTCCATTTTATGGAGAGGGGGAGATAGGGGGTGAGGTAAACCCTTAAAATCGAAAAGTTCCCTTTGGTCGCTTATCAGCTTAAATGAAATCTCCGGATAAGCAATAGCAAATCTGGTCAAAAGATCGATGATGTGTCTGGTCTCAGTTAAAACGGATTTCAGAAATTTTCTCCGTGCCGGCACATTGTAGAATATTTCTCTTACAACAATTGAGGTTCCGATTGGTGCTCCTGCTTCCCTTCTATCTTTAAGCAACCCCCCTTCAATTTTGATCCTTGTTCCGGTTAAACTCTCTTTGGTTCGGCTAAGCGTATCTAATAGAGAGACAGAAGCAATGGATGGCAAAGCCTCTCCCCTAAAACCCAGAGTATTAATTTTATAAAGATCATCAACGGATTTTATCTTGCTGGTAGCATGACGCTCAAAAGCCAGCTCCGAGTTTTTCTCATCCATTCCTGATCCATCATCAGTGACCCGGATAAATTTGATTCCACCCTTCTTTATCTCCACCAAGATATTCTTTGCTCCCGAATCGATAGAATTCTCCACCAACTCCTTCACCACCGAAGCTGGCCGCTCGACCACCTCCCCCGCCGCAATCTTATCCACCAAATCTTCGGGAAGTATTTCAATCTTGTTATTCATATTTATAAAGCAGAACCTGGAGTGTCCACCTTTAGGTGGACCGAAAAAGCTTTTAGTTTACAATGATACGAATTAACCTCTAACTCTCTTCTTGCTTGATGAAATAAAAGCTTACTTTTTCGCGTAGCCAAGCCTTCATGGCTTGGCTGGCAAGCCGTAAAGGCCTGCCTACACGTGATTCACCTTACCCTTGTCTCCTCTCCATTTTATGTTGAAAATCCCGCCCTTCGGTCTGAGCCCTCAGGGTCGAAGACCAGAGGCGAGGGAGAAGGGAACTAAGGGAGCGAGGTCCCTATTTTTCATCCGCTTAATCCATTTAATCTGCTGTGAATTCTGAACCTTCTAACTTGCCAACCTTCTAACCTTTTAATCTTAGCCAAAATCACTTTTGTGCCCTCCAGGTCCCCTGACCTGGCGGGAAACATAGGTTTTTCTGTCGGGCAGTTGTGCGTGAGCCCGACGTACGCTTTCAGCCTCTCCCCCTTAATCCCTCTCTCCACTCCGCGCAGAGGGGTTTATCCTGCCCTTCGTTCCTGCACTTCGTCCCGAGACTCAGTGTCGAGGGAAAACCTCAGGGTCGAAGGAAAGGGTTCACCCTGAAGGAGACTAAGGGAGCGAGGTCCCTATTTTTCATCCGCTTAATCCATTTAATCTGCTGTGAATTCCAAACCTTCTAACCTTCAAACTTTCTAACCTTCTAACTTTCTAACCTTCATCAAAACCACTACAACTCCAATGGTGACCGAGACACCTACCCAGTTTATAGGAGAACAAATATGAATTCTATTTGTGGTCAGCATATTCGAACCATTCATAGCAAGCACATACTAACTGCTTGTTGTGAGTATACTCAAACCGTCATGGTTAGCATGTTGCAAAAACAAAAAAAGTATGAAAAAAACACACGAAAGACACGAAAACCACGAAACATAAACATCCAGTTGCCTTGTCCATCATGAATCATCCGTCATTCGTCATTATTCTTCAGCTTTCTTCTTCAACTCATTCAATTTGTTCAATGCTTCAATTGGGGTCAATTTTTCTAAATCGAGTTTTCTTAGCTCTTCTGCTATCTGGGTGTCCTTTGGCGAAAAAATGCTTAATTGATATGAGACTGGTTTTGGCTTGGCTTGCCCTGAACCGAACTGGTTCAGGGTTTCAGATAATCTTTGCTGTGCCAATTCGCCGTTTTCCAAATCCGCTAATATCTCCTTTGCCCTTTCCAAAACCTGCCTGGGAATTCCAGCCAATCTTGCCACCTGAATTCCATAACTGTCATCGCATCCACCAGGTACAATCTTTCTCAAGAAGATAACTTCATCTCCCCATTCCTTTACTGCCACATTATAGTTCTTTACTCTGGGCAGAAACTTCGCCAGTTCGGTTAACTCATGAAAATGCGTGGCAAATAAGGTCTTCGAACCAATCTTCGGATTGCTGTGAATATGTTCAGTCACCGCCCAGGCAATGGAGAGACCATCGAAGGTTGAAGTTCCTCTGCCCACCTCGTCTAAGAGGATTAAACTCTTGGGCGTGGCATTGTTCAAGATGTTGGCGGTCTCATTCATCTCCACCAAGAATGTGCTCTGCCCTAAAGCCAAATAATCCATTGCCCCCACCCGGGTGAAGATTCTGTCCACTACTCCAATTTTAGCCCTCTTTGCCGGAACGAAAGAACCCATCTGAGCCAAAAGCACGATCAAACCGACCTGCCTTAGATAAGTCGATTTGCCTGCCATGTTAGGACCGGTGATGATATGAATCTGTTCATTTTGAATATCGATCTTGGTATCATTAGGAACAAACGTACCCGGGTCCAGAATCTTCTCAATGACCGGATGCCTTCCCTCTTCAATTATGATCTCATCCGATGAATCAATTTGTGGGCGCATGTAGTCGCTTTTTACCGCTACTTCTTTCAAACTCAGTAAAACGTCGAGCAGTGCCACAAGCTCTGCAGTTTTCTGAATCTCAGCGGTCCTCTCCCCTATTTTCGATCTTATATCCAGAAACAGATCATATTCCAATTTGAAAATTTTCTCCTCTGCTCCTAAGATGTGCGCTTCCTTGTCTTTCAGCTCCTGAGTGACGAATCTTTCGGCATTGACCATGGTCTGCTTGCGAATGTATTCTGGAGGAACCTTGGCCAGATGTGGCTTGGTCACCTCGATGAAATAACCGAAGACCTTGTTGAAGCCTACTTTCAAAGAGGGTATGCCGGTTCTTTTTCTTTCCTGTTCCTGGAGTCCGGCTATCCAATCTTTACTTCCCTTTATTTGACTCTTTAAGGAATCCAGCGCGGGCGAATATCCGGATTTGATGATTCCGCCTTCGGTCAAAATAAAAGGAGGCTCGTCAACGATTGACCTTTCTATCAAATTCACTAATTCGGTCGTATCCGGGAGATTGTCTTTTATGTGATTTAAGAGAGATGATTTTGAATCATTCAGAATTGATTTCAGCTCTGGTATCAAAGAGAGCGAATCTTTCAGCCAGATCAGATCTTTGGCATTAGCTTTGCCATATCCGATCTTGCCGGAAAGCCTTTCTAAATCAGCAATTCTTTTTATCTTCTTTTCTAAAGAATCGGATAAGTCATGATTTTTGAATGATTCTTCAACCGCATCTTGTCTCTCTGTAATTCGATCCACATTCAAAAGAGGGCTGATTATCCAGCTTTTCAAAAGTCGCGCCCCCATTGCAGTCTTGGTCTTGTTCAAAAGTGAAAAGAGTGTATTCGTCCTCTCCCCTGTTCCCATTGTAGTCAAAAGCTCTAAATTTCTGATGGTATTTGTGTCCAGAAACATCCGTTCGCCCTCGATGCAGGGTGAGATTTTGTTAATGTGAGATAAAAAAGTCTTTTTAGTCTGCTTAAGATAAGCTAAAATTGCTCCAGCTGCAGAGATACCTAACTTCAAATTTTGACAGCCAAATCCATCCAGCGAGGTAACCTTAAGATGCTCGGTCAAAATCCTCTGAGCAAAATCATAATCGAATTTCCACATCTCCAGATTAGTCAAAATTACGTTCTCATCTGAGAATCCTAACTCTTTCTTTCTTTCATCTCCCCATGTCTCTGGACAGATGACTTCTGCTGGATTAAGAACTTTGATTTTTTCGATTATTCTACCGCACCTCCCTTCATCCACCTTAAATTCTCCGGTGGTCAAGTCTATCATAGCCAAACCAAGTTTTTCCTTATTCCCGGTTAGACTGACCAGGTAGTTGTTACTTGTGCCTTCTATCACGCCATCAACTGTGACGGTGCCGGGAGTTATTATCTCCACCACATCTCGTTTCACTATTCCCTTGGCCAGCTTGGGATCCTCCACCTGTTCACACACCACCACCTTTTTGCCTGCCCTCAAGAGCTTGGCTAAATATCTATCCGCAGCATGATAAGGAATTCCCGCCAGAGGAATCTTTTCCCCTTTGATATGACCGCGTGAGGTCAAAGCAATCCCCAGGATTTTTGAGGCAACTTTGGCATCCTCGCCGAACATCTCATAGAAGTCACCCATGCGGAAGAACAAAATCTCATCCGGATATTGGCTTTTGATCTTGAAATATTGATTCATCAATGGGGTGATCTCTTCAGGCATAGTCAAAAAACAAAATTGGAATTTTTGAGGTTAAGAAATTTTACTGAAGCGTCAAGCTTCCGCTTGACCTAAAGTCTCTTTGAAGACAAACAGTTTTTATCCCGTTCACCCAAAGGTGAACACTCCAAAGGCGGGAGAGCCCGCCATCGCAAGTGGCTGAGGTTTTTATATGTCAAATGAGTTCAATCTTTTGCATTGGGGACACTTCCACAAAGCTTCTGAGGATTTGTATCCACACTGATTACAAACAAATTCCCTGCGGATCGGCGAAAGGTTTTCAATTAAGCCATCCAAAAGATTCACCGATTCCTCCTTCCATCCCTTCTCCTGATAAAGTTTGGTTAAGCTCAACCTGGCAGATAAGAAGTTTGGATCGACGTCCAAGATCAGACGGTATTTCTCGATGGCGGAATCAATCATTCCTTTTTTCTCGTAGATTCTTGCTAAGGCAAAAAGAGCATGAATATCTTTCGGGTTCTGGGTTGATATCCTCTCATATATCTCCGTAATCTCTTCATATTGTCCTAACTCAAACATAGTTTTCTCGAGTTTATCGAAGATCAAATATGCAGCGGAGGGAACTGCGTCCAACAGTTTCTTCCAATATTCAACCGCATCATCCAATCTTCCATCTCGATAATAGGCTTCCCCTAAGTATATGTAAGCGGGTATGCAGGTCTCGTCATAATTTAATGCCTCTTTGTAAGCAACTCGGGCTTTATGAAGTTCATTCTTATCTGCCTTGGCTCTGCCCCAGAATACCTTATAGAGTGCTAAGGTTTTGTTAGCCTCATCATCTCTGTGCTTGGACAATTTCTTTTTTAACTCAAAAGCCTCCTCCCATCTTTCTGTCTCCTCATATTCCGAAATAAGCTTGTTGTTAACCCATTGGTCGTCATCGTTGGCTCGATGCAGGTCTTCTAAAACCCCCGTAGCTTTTTCGTGGTTTCTGGAGGCAATATAGTCTTCGGCCAAGCTTTTCCAAACCTCGGATTTCTCATCCGGGGACAAAGAGGGGCGTAAGGTAAGCTCCTTATGGATCTGAAGGGCTTTGTCAAATTTCTTCCTTTTTCTGAAAATATCCCCCAACTTCAAATAGGCGTCCACATTCTCGGAATCAACGCATCAGTATAGTGCTTGGTAGGAATCTTTCTTCTTTCCTTTTTGGCTTTTGACCAGAAAAATAGTATGACGAAAAAGATTATAACGATGGCAATGATAATCGACCAAATATGACCTTGGCTCACCTCCACCTCCAATTTCCTAATAAAAATCTCTCACTCAAGTTTTATTTCACCTCGACGTCAATTCAAAGTCTCAAATCCCCAAATCCTCTTTTTCCTCTGCCTCTTCCAAGGGTAGATTGCGCAAGGCAGTCACTTCCTCCATCAACTTTTTGTTTTCCTTTCTCAAACTACGCAGCTCTGAGTGCATCCTGAAATAGTAGCTCACGCCCAAAACAAAGGAGATGAGCATACCTGTCACCAATGCCCAGAAAGCTACAAAAATCATGGGAACATCTATGTATTCCTGGCCATATAGATTTACCGAGAGTTTCTCTTCAGAGTTATAGATGGAGAATCCGACCACCAAAACGATGAGGACGATGATTACAAATGTTCTTAAGATCCACATGGTACCTCCTGCACTTCAGGTTTTTTTTCAACAAGCGAAATATTAACATAAAAGGAAGTGCTTGTCAATTAAAAAGTGGGAAAATAAAAAAGCCCCACCTAAGATGGGGCTTTGAACGATGAAGCGTTTCTTTGATTAAAATCTCTCTTCCGCAGGGGGTGCTCAGAAAGGCGAAGAGTCTTATTCGATAAACTTCCAAGATTTCATGATTTTTTGGAACTCTTCATTAGTAGGGGCGAAAAACTCCCGTTCGCAGGAAAACTGCACCACATAGATGTTTTTATCTTTCTTGAACAAAATCACGTGTCCGGCCAGAAAATCTTCAATGATCACCGAGCTTCCCAAAGGAGAAGTCCTCTCCTTTTCATCTTCGATAACCTTCTTATATTTCTGTTGCAATGTATACATCCTGGCAGGGAGACTATCCAGCATCACATCCCCAATTCCCAAATACTCGGCACCATGAATTAGATCCAGCTGCATGATATAATCATCTTCGTTTTCGAGCTTGTCACACTTTTGGAAAATGCAGGTCTCCACCTCGGCTACCGAAAGAGATGTAGTGTCGGCTAAAATCAAGATGCTAGGGATGGCGGTGGTATATTTGGAAGCTCCGGGAATTCTGCTCACCTTGTAATTTTTTTGCGTCATGAATACCCTGAGCAAGGATGGTTCCTTCCGAGTTTTCACTTTCCAGTTATCAAGAGCTGTAATTTGAAAGCCGAACTTGGTATCAGTGTAGACATTTTTCTTGACCTCACCGGCTTTTTTCTTTTTGGCAAAACAAGGGCTTACCACCGAGAGGATGAGAGCAAGTGAAATCAATCCAACCAATAGTCGTTTCATGACGACCTCCTTTTTGAGGATTTCAGAGTTTCTTCTATATAGTCAAATCCTTCAAAATAAAATTGCAACAAAAAACTTCCTTATCCAGATTCTTACCTATAAACAATAACGCAAGGATTAAGGAAAAGTTTCAAGATTTATTCTGATCTACTCAAAAAAATCTGTTCTGAGTTTTTTGTAAGACACTCTATTGAGATTTTTATCCTGGGATAAATATAAAATGAAAGGGACAGAGCCAAGAGGGTTGCAGTGGTCACTCTAAGCAGATGAGTGCTTTCTTTTATTCCCAGCATTTGTAATAAAACGTCGACCAGGATGGGAAGGGCCAAAAAAAAAGCAATTTTCCGGTTAAGCGGTCGCAAATTTTTTAGACTCAACAAAAGTCCAAACACAAACATGGAAGCAAAAAAGGAAAAACAGCGGGCGCAGATAGCGATCTGATGGTCGAAGATAAAAAAGGATCGGGAGGGAATTTGGTGACAGCTGATTCCGTAAAAAGCATAAATGTATTTTGCGATCCCTTCCTGTCCCAGATAACTCAGACCAGGAGCAGAAACCGACCCCAAGATAAATAAGAGAAGATGGAAATTTATAATGCCCAGCCAATGCTGGCGGATGAAGTCATAAACTCTTGCTCCCAGCCTCTCCGCATTCTTTGCAAGGAATAAATCTAGAGAAGTACTCCCTGTACTCGTGGTCTGACTAAATTTTTCCGATTTAGGAGGACTCAGGCTGGGCTGCTGGCTCTTCTCTCTTTCCCGCTCTATACACCTGTCCATATAAATAATAGATGGCTAAATCTGCCCAGAACACGGTAAAGAATATCCCTACCACCAAAGCTAAGGCTCCAAAGCTGGCAATTATTTGCAAAGCGATAGTCAACAAAACCACGATGATCAAGTTATTGAAATTAGCCTTCGCAAAATCGATGATTTCGTTGAAGCGGAAGACATCTTCGAAGCTTCCTGTCTGGGCATATTTTACAGTAATATAGGGCAACACAAAGAGAAGGGCTAAAAAATACAAGGGTCCAAAGCAATATTTCACGCAGGGGATAAAGGAAAGAACTATGCCCGGAATGGAATAGATGATCACGATGATGGTGTAAATTAAACCCCGGACAAACTTATCACCCAGATTGTCCCATTCGGGCAAAGGAAGCTCCTTACCTTCGGATGAATTTTTTGCCAGCTCTAAAAGATACCCGAAGATGAAGGGAATGCCCACAAGCACCAAGGTCAAGAGGTTGAAGACTGCGCCCAGAAGAATTTTCACTACCCAGTTTTTATCTTCAAACATGAAGGAGAAAGCTCTGCCTACTTGCAGTGAGTTTGTGGAATCTACGTTTGGCATATAACCCTCCGTGGTTTGGTGGTTTTTAATTTGCGAAACTTTTTGACTACATAACTACAGTATATTTATCGAACTTTTTACAGCATGCTTAACCCTGTAAAACTGAACAATTCACCTTTACTATACGCAGCCTTTAGATTTTGGTTCTCACAAATCTTTTAGCCAGCTAATCCATCAGGGTTTTGTAAGAAACTTACGCCTTGACTCCTATTTTGTAAGCCTCCGTGAAACAAAAACATTTGTGCAGACTTTTGACCATTTTGTTCCTTGATACACAAAAAGCGGGCGAAGGGAGTCGAACCCTCGACGTCAAGCTTGGGAAGCTTGCATTCTGCCGCTGAATTACGCCCGCTAATATTGAGCACCTTGTTTGCTTCTATGTCTTTTTTAATATAAACAAACTCTCCTGAAGCTGTCAAGACTGATTTTGTGAAATTGTTGCACTATTGAATTCAGCTCATACTATAATAAAAATCCGCTTTATCCGTTTAATCCGCTGACCTATTTTAACAAAACCATCTTCCTGGTTTGGGTAAAATCGCTTGCTTGAAGTTGATAGAAATAAACTCCACTGGCGACCTCATTTCCGTTCTGATCCTTTCCGTCCCATATCACCTCATAGATTCCCGATTCCTTCGGCTCATTCACCAATGTCCTCACCAACTGTCCCAGAACATTGTAAACTCTTAAAGCAACGGGGTCAGTCTGCCTACTGCCTACTGTGTACTGAATTCTGGTGACTGGATTAAAAGGATTAGGATAGTTAGCCGACAAAGAGAATTCTGAAGGTAATTCCTCTTCTGCGACATCTTCATTCACGTCCGTCATGGGATGGTAATCAAACCAAAGATTCCAACCGCCCTCCGGAGTCATATCCTTCTTCCTCGGTGGTAATCCAGCATAAACGATTCCTGGATAGTCGGACAGGTTTGAATAAGTCAGTTGACAGACCTTGCGGCCATCAGGCGACCAATTCGACAAATTGTCGTTTATTTTCTGATGGGGAGCATGGAACTGACCTGGGGATGAAGAAGAGGCCCAGGTGTAACAGACATCCAGAATCGGCTGGCGGATAGCTGCCGATCTGAGATAGCATAGGTCCACGTAGGTATGGGAAGATGACCGGTAGACCTTCAAATCCGCTGCCATCTCATCATACGAGGGGGGCACCGGTTCAGATGGGCAGATCACCGCATTGACCAAAAAATCTACCCCTACACCCCAGACATTAAGCATGGTGCTCCAATGATCACCTAACCATTCTACGCTGCGGTTGGATGTAAAGGAGCCATCGTCGCTCAGCATGCACAAGGTGTCTCCATCTATGTAGGCATGTCCGCAGCCAATATGGAACGACTCATTTGGATCAAATTCGATACCTTCTGCCCAGGTCTCAATTACTGTGTAATTGGGAAACCAGAGTATACTATCATAATCGACCTGGAAGTGGCCTATTGCTCCCGCAGGCGGGTCATTATCCAAAGGATAAAGCCCATCAGATGTCCATACATAGATATCCGGACTTGGGGTTCCTTGACAACCTTCTCCACCGGAATAGAAAGCGATTTCCACCCTCTCCAGGCGTCCGCCGCGGTCTGATGGCATGTCGAATCTCTCGTTGAAGAAATAATCCCCATACCGGGTCGGGTTTTGCCAAAAGTAGTAGGCGAAGGTGCCGCCCCAAAGAGTGTCCAGAGAAGCCTCACAGGGTGCGAAGGGGCAGATTACCGCATTGATCAAAAAGTCTACCCCTAGGCCCCACTCATCAAGCACCATACCCCAGTGATCACCCCACCACTCTGTGCTGCGATCGGAGCCTGAGGAGCCATCGTCACTCAGGCCAGTCAAAGTATCTCCATCAGCATAGACGTGTCCGAAACCGATATGGAACGATTCACCCGGACCAAACTCAACTCCTTGCTCCCAGGTCTCAACTACGGTATAGCTGGGAAACCAGATTATGTCACCATATCTGATATGGAAGTCAGCAATTGCCCCGGCAGGTGGATTATTATCTAATGGATAAACCCCATCCGATGTCCACACATACAAATCAGGGTCCGGGGTTCCTGCGGACCAACCTGTATAGAAGACGATTTGGACTTGGTCCAAGCGTCCACCGTACTCTGACGGCATGTCGAATCTTTGGTTAGCGTACGAATTCCCATAAGCGGAAAGGGGTGGGTACGGCCAGGCATAGGCAGCAGAGATGCCACCCCAGAGAGTGTCCGGAGTAGTTTCGCAAGGTTGCGACTTGCAATCCTGCTGCTCATAAGATTCAGTTGCATCGATCAAGGGGGAGTTATTAAGAATTTGATTCTTGGTCCAGTCGATTCCACTGTTGGTGCTGTAAGCAAATCTCAATTCTGTATTTCCAATCTTGGCGGGTCCCTCAGTGTGGTTGTAAACCACCCAAACCGTGGCGTTGTCGGCTGGAGTGGTATGCAAGGCAGCGACTTTAGGGTAATCGTCTTCGTAGATATCCGATGTGAGTGCTTCCCAGTCCCCCCAGGTGTCTCCATAATTGGTGCTGCGTTTGAATTCAATTTCGTAATCACTGCCCGAGGTTTTTTGAAAAACAACGTATACGTAGCCATCGGCGCCATAAGCAACATCCGGATGGGCGCCATCCGAGGCAACAAGCTCACGATCAAACCATGTGCCTCCGAAGTTTGTCGACCTGATGGAACTAAGAACCGGAGTTGGAGGCGGAGGTCCACTTTTGTCTACTTGATCTGCTTCATAAACCACGATCAGCGTATCTCCATCGAGGTTTGAGCAGGCTGAATAATAGGTGATGCTCTCTGAAACCTCCCCCTCGCCAACCACGAAATACACAGAACCGGGCGTTCCGTCGAGGTCGTATCGAGACACGAAGATCGCACTTGTCGCATCTATCTCGTCCAAAAAGAAGACATAAAGATAGTTAAATTCTCCCTTCTGGCATACTAAGAGTTCAGGATACGAAAACTGATCGTCGCCTATTGACGAGACTTCCCCAAAAAGTCCCCATTCCTGCCCCCCATTTGTGGATTTATAAATCTTGATCATGCCCCTTTGAATTCCATTGTCGGTGGTACATCTTGCCGCATACAAGTTCCCATCGTTATCGTATGTGGTGGATATCCCTCCTGCAACCGTCCCGGTGGCGATGTTTATATCATTTCCCCAGGTGGGCAACTTGAGGAATCTGTCCTCTCCTATAGTGGCTGGATCGACCCTAAAGTCTAATTTGGCTTCTTCAGATACAGTTTGCCTAATCCTTGGATCCGGCTCCATCGGAATGGGTTCTTGTCCTGAAGGATAGCTGATAATAGAAAATAGGGAACAGATTGTCAAAATAATGAAGAACGGGATAGTCTTTGTGTTCACGAAAGTCATTTCTTCCTCCTCGTGTGTGAAGGTTTTAGTTTAAGAAGATTCGCTAAGAATTAGGTTTTGGACCTCCTGTCTTTAACAAAAATCATGCCGATCACCCCTTTCTCGTCAAAAAGTGCTGAAGTTTATTGAAACCAAGTCCAGATTAACCAAGTTAGACTGCGGCGCTTTAGCATTTCTCGATCGCTACAGGCCCCGTGTTAAGCCTCGGTCCTTCGACAGTGAGCTCTCTTCGAGTCTGAGCCACCTCGGAGTCGAAGACAAGACGAACTGTGCGAGGCAACTGTCGCTGCTCAAGAATCCATCTATTTTCTCAGCTTGAACTTGCCATCTAACTTTTTCATCTTCTCCACTATTCCGCCGTACTCCAATTCGGAATAAGGAAGCATGGCACAGCCGGAAAAGCCCTGCCTTCTTATGTCCTGTGCCTTTTGCGAAACCTGGTCTCGAACCCAATCCCAGAAAGGTTGATCGAAGGCATCTGCGGGTTCGGTCAATTTTCCATTTCTCATGGAGAAGGCTTGAGCTGAAACCACGGGCGGTCCATCAAAGTATGAGATGGGCGAATTAGCCTTGACCGGCATCAAAGGACCGGTGTGACTTCCCCGCATAAAACCTGCCACATAATGACCAATTGAGAACGGAGCCAAAACTTCACCAGTGGCTGGAAATGATCCTTGCACTCTTACCAGCGCAACCGGGTCATCTTTACCCGTATATTTTCCTGCTATGTTGTGCAAGCGAGTGGTGGAGATCGATGCAGCGATCTCTCCGGTGTCGTTGGAATATATATGCTCTATAACGAATCTCTGATTGTCCCGCAAAAGTGAAGCGATGTCATATAAATTCTGCGGGGCGGAAAGCTCAATCACCCTATCCCCTTCGGTATGTGCCACATCCATGATCACAAACTTAAATCCTTTGCCCATCTTGGGAGAAAGAATCAATCCGGCACAATACATGGGATCGGCAAAGGCCAAATAGAAAGGTAGATTGTAAGCTCCAGGATCGGTCTTGTCCGCGGCAAATTGGATGAAACATTCATTCGGTCTTTCCTCAATTTCCATCTCAGCCACCGCCGGTCCCATGCCTTTAACATTGCCGGAGAATGCATCTTTTAAAAGGTCTTGTCCAGCACCATAGAGTCCTTGCTCTTTTGCTACTTCGGTACCCGCCACAAAAGCATCCCAGGCCAACTTGTGGATCTTTTCGTTCAAGGTTCCCTTTTCATGGGTCATCAGTATGGCAATGTCATCCCCGGTGCTGGAAATCCTGTAGTCAATCACGTCTTTGTTTTTGACTCCGTGTTCATTAATGTAATTTGACACGGTCTCTTTAAGCTTTTGGCTTGGTTTTATATGTCCGCCAATGCTTCCCACATCCGCTTTAATTACACTTACCGTGATCTTCATTTTCTACCTCCAGAAAGGTTAATGACTTTCTCCTAACTCAGTCAAGCTTTAATCTAATGGAAAAAAGCCAAAAGTCAACCAATTATGGTCAACGGTCTTTTTGGATGTAAAAAAGGCAGAAATGTAAGTTAAGCCGAATGTGCTGTTAAATAACTTTTTCGGGAATGTAAAAGCTTATCCTAAGGACCGCGCCCAGACAGGCACTGCAGTTTGGGTTTTTCAACAAGCCCCTTTGGCTCAAACCTGCGAACAGGGCTTTTCAGTCTACAAGAAAATGTCCCGGCTTCGATTTTTCAAAGCCGGGACAGAAAAACTTCGATAGGAATCCCACCCAAAAGGAAAATCAGGTAGTATGAACAACTCTACAATATGGCCTCTACGGCAAATATCACCACCACCGTGGCGTCAAAGACCTCTATGTGAAACGGAACGTTGGTGGCGATGGCGTACAGGTGAAATCTCCCCTCCATTACGAGATCTTTTATATGGTCAATTCTCACCATGTGTACGAGAGGAACTTCCAGGGTGTCGTCTGCGGGTATAACCAACCCGTCTAAGACCAGAGTTGCATTTGATTGAACTTCACTAACGGTGCTCAACGAGCCATCTTTATACACGTACAGCTGTCCCGTTGCCGGAGTGCTCTCGTGGTTAATAATGTACCCGTAAAAAAGCACGCTGTAAATCTCGTCAAGCTTATCCTCGTTGTCCTTCCAATCTTCCTCTTCGGTCAAGTCTATTGCCACACTGTTGAAAGACTCATCAGTGGAATAAATCCTTTCGTCTATGTCGTAGCTGAGCACCAGAGTAATGCCAAAAAGCCAGCAGCCGCTCAAAAACAAAGCTGCAACAAGTGCCACTGAAATAAGAGTCCAGCTTCTTCTTTTCATTTTCATCAGCTTCTCCTCCGCTTTTTATTCGGTGCCGAAATAATAATTTAGACCGCCCGAAAACTCCAGATGAACTTTTCCCCCGTCTCCCACTTTGATGGCATGATACTTGGCTCTGATCTCCAAGCTCAGCATCTCCTGGGGGAAAAACTCAAATCCAGTTCCAAACGCCACCCCTAATCCACTTTCGTCCTCAAGCTTTTCGCGCTTGTACGTATTGGAGTTCAATCCGGCCAGCCCATAAACTCTCATCTTGCCCATACTGGACATTGAGCCAAAAACAAGATCCGCCCCGAATGAGGTAATATCTCCGCCCTCCTGCGTATATGATTTTCCCCGGACATCGTCCACATCCTTGCCTCCATATTTGGCAAAACAGAAATTGGGCTCGAGTCCCAAAAATGGGAGAAGCAGGATTCTACCTTTTGCTCCAAAAAGAGCTCCACTGCTGGCATCGTCCTGCGCTATGGGAAGGTTTAATCCACCAAAGCCACCTATGCTGAATCTCGCCGCAGATGCTGAAGAAACCATGATTAGGAGAAACAAAGTTGCAGCCAACACTGAAATTGATTTTTTCACGTTTTTTCCCTTTCTCAGTTTGAATTTACTGGACTTCTATTTTCTTTTTCAAACCACTAATGTTTTCGCTTCCCTCCTTTCTGTGACAGTTACATCACTCTCTTATATTTTTGACAAATATAATCTGATTACATTGTCTGTCAAGAAAAATCTGTCAATATCAGTTGTATGGAAGGTCAATCTATTTGCTAGTAAAAAATAAGGTGGTCGGTTCTCTCAAAAATTGTAAAACGCAATGTTGAACCCAAAAGCTTATATCAATTCTTTAAGGATCAGATTTACCTTTTTGATTTTGGTCTTTCTTCTTAATCTCAATTCGATTTCTGTCCCCTCTTCCTGACTTAAAATTTCTCTAATCTTTTGCATGGAATAACTGGAGACCGGAATTTGGTTGATGGATAGAATCTCATCATTTATCTTTATCTTAGCCTTTTCAGCTGGAGAATTTTTTATGACCTGATAGACTATAATTTTTCTACCATCTTGAATTAACCGGATCCCACTGGTATTATATCTATCCCATAAATGATAATTTGTGTTCTTTTCCAGAATCATGCGATAATGAGGATAATCAAGGATCACCTTGAATTTTTTGAGTATACCTGCTCCTATCCTCCCGGCGATTTTGTGAGAGCCAAAAGGACTTCCATTTAAATAAAATCCGGTCAAAGGTGACCTGACAAGGAAGCTTCCCAATTGGAAGCTTTTAACCCTCCCTACTACCCCTTCCACGGGACCCGTTACTCCAAAGCCGATAGGCGTTTCTAAACACCTCGGATATCTTTCTGGGAATTTGTGCTTCTTGACGAATGGGGCGTACAAATCCAGACTATTTCTGTTTCCGATATCTATTTTGAATATCCCCTCATACACACCATCAACCACCGCTTTGATCTTTGGAATATTCAACTCCAGATTGATCTTAAACACCTCTCCGTCTCCAGTATAATTGAATCTTTCCGGTTCATAGATAGTCAAGATATGGTTGACATAATCTATCTCCACCACGAATCTCTTAAAGAAATCGTAACCTAATATTCCATCCAATTTTCGTCCATCAAATCTCTCTACCTGACTTAAAGAGATGCCAGTCACGGTCTGATTAAACAATGTTAACCTCTGTTCTTGCAAAAAGTCTGGTCCATGTTGATAATGATTTATCGAGCCAATACTTATTGAATCTAACTGAAAGAAAGAAATATCATCAGAGCTGTCAACCTCTCTAAGCTTAAGCTCATCAGCTTTAGAAAAATCTAGGTAGCTTGATCGAGCACCAGTGTCAAGCAGAAAACTCAAATGATGAGAGCCCTCAACTTCAGCCCTTAAATAGATATGATTGCTCACCAGTTCAATGGGAACCTTAATAAATCCGGTGTTAAATCCAAATTTATAACCCTTTTCCATGATTTCAAGTTCAACAAATAGAGTTTCTGGTAAAGTATGTTTCCTCAGTATCTCTTCCGGCTTTTGAGCGAAACACAAATTTGCGCAGAAGAAAATCCACCAAAAAATATTAATTAAGCCTAACACATGATTATGCATTTCTGCACTTTTCCAGAAATTGTATTTTCGGTGATAGATTGGCTCATACATTCTTTTTCTCATCAATTCGTCTGACCCAATTTAGGGACGGCTTTCCCTTTTGTCAATATGAAACCTGGAGAATACCTTTAATCCTTTATTTTAAGGTCAAAGTTTTTCTATTTGCTGAGGAGGGGATGCTCATTATATTTATTAAGATATGATGTAAGAAAATTCGCTTGAAGGCTTAGCATCTATGAACCTAAATCAAGGGCGCACGCAAATGACCGGTCATAAAACTTCATTAAGCTGTTGTCTCAAGACGGCTTTATTTGTTTTTACCATACATTTTTTTACCCTTCTTCCATCCTATCTTTGTGGCTGGGAGAAAATTGATTTCAAAAATACTCCAACTCCGGCTATGTTTCCCGAATCGGATGCGGTGGTGATCAAAAACGAAGGGCAAATGGAGATCAGGAGAAACGGAGAGGCTCTCTTTACTGAACATAAAATCATTAAAATCTTTTCGGACACCGGCCAGAGATATGGCAGACAAAGCTTGCCATTTAATAATAGCGTGGAAATTGTAAGCATAAAAGCCCGCACCATAAATGAAGGCGGTAAAAAATTTATTCTCGATGAAAATCAGATTACGGAAAAATCAATGTTTTCCGAATATGCTCTCTACTCTGATGCAAAGGTTAAGGAATTTAACTTTCCCAGAGTGGAGAAAAACTGTATAGTCGAATATGAATATAAGTTCCTCCTGAAAAGTCTGAAAATTCCCAAAGATCTCGGATTCAAATTCAAGGTGGTCAATGACAATATAGAGCCTCAAATTAAACCTGATGACGATGGCAAGAAACTTGTTTTTACTTGGGAGGCAAAAGATAAAAAGGCTTTGAAAAAGGAAACTTTCATGCCACCGTTGTCTGACGTTACCTCAGGGCTTGCCTTCTCCCCTTCAGCATTCAAAATGGATGGTAAAATCTACCCTTCCAAAACCTGGGATGATGTTGCCAGATGGTACAGAGAGCTCTCTTCAGAAAGCGTCGTCGGTGGTGAGGACGTTAAAGATTTAGCTTCTGCACTTATCTCAAACTCGGAGTCAAAAGAAAAGAAAGTGAAAGCCATATACCAGTGGGTACAAGATAACCTCAGATATGTACTGGTGGCAATTGGTACCAGTGCTTTTAAACCACACAACTGTCAGAGCGTTTTGGAGTACAAGTATGGCGATTGCAAGGATATGTCCTCTTTTTTGATTGCTCTTTTGAAAGCCATTGGAATCAATGCTTTCCCCACCCTTATCTCAACCAAGGGACATCCAATGGCGCTGACCGACATGCCCAAGCCAAGGCAATTTGATCATGTGATGGTCGTAGTTCCTCTGGATGGTGAATATCTTTGGCTGGATCCAGCTTGTCGAAACTGCAAATTTGGCGAGCTTCCTTTTGAGGATCAAGGAGCAACTGCGCTGATTGTTAAAAACGATGGAGGTGAATTGATTACCTCTCCAGAAAGCTCATTTGGTCAAAACCTAAGCCAAACTTCTTGGGAAATCAAATTATATCCTGACCAGTCCACCACAGGTAAGGTTATAATTAAGGCAGAAGGGCAGGAAGATTTGGCGTTTCGGAATTCGTTGTCAGAACTCAAACCAACCAGAAGAAAAAAGGCTCTATTGGATTTTGTTTCCTTTTGGTTTGTTAATGTCGATCAGGATAGATATGAATTCAAAAATCTTGAAGAAAAAGACTCAAGTGTTTGCATAGTAGGAGAATTTGCAGCTGAAGAATTAGGGATAGAGACTGGAGGAAAATTATTCCTTCCTGTTAATTTCACTATTCAGAGAAATATAAGCCAAACCTTTCCCAAAAAAGAAAGAGACTTCCCCGTCCTTTTTGATTATAAATTCAGCAATACGGACGAAGCTACCATAGAGATACCAGAGCAATTTGAAATCGAATTTCTGCCACCCAATATCTCTTTGGATGAAACTTTTGGATCTTTTGAATCCAGCTACGAAATAGTGGATGATAAGATTTATCATAAAAGTGTCTTTGAAAGAAAAGAGCTCTTTATTCCGGTTGAGAAATACGGTCAACTGAAAGATTTTTACGATAAAGTGGCAAGAGAAGACAATCAAAAGATAATATTGAAAAGAAAATTTCAAGCACGATAACGCAAGTTTTCTATACCCATCTCTTTAATCTGTTGGGAAAACTGATATCATGCTTAAAAGAACAATTCTGTTTGTTTCAACCATATTCTTCCTTTATCAAGCTGAAATTGTCCCCTTCAATACGAATTGGGTAGAGGAATTGCCTCAAGGATGGATAAGATCCTTCCCAGAGGAGGATCAAATTCCTTCATCTAAAAATCACCCCAATGCCGGGGCAATATACCTTTTAGATGAGGATATCTTATACCTTTTTGACAAAACTCAGGTGAAGGTGGTGATAATGAAAATTCTCAACCGGAGGGGATATGAATATGCGGAAATCACCACTCCCATTTATGGAGAGAACGAATCCGTCGAAATCAGAGGAAGAACCAAGAAAAAAGATGGCTCAGTGGTGGAATTGAAAAACAATGATATACACGAAGTATCCATTTACGCGAATTTAAAGAAGAAGAAATTCTCCCTTCCTGCAATTGAAGATGATTGTATAATACATTATGAAATAGTATATCATTCAGATAGGTACCCTCTTGTCGGCATTAGATATTTTCAAAATGATGAACCCACTCTCTTATCCAAATTTAGTTTGATTCTACCCAAAGCGCTTCAGCTTGTATACCACGACAGTCCTCCTGGAATAATCGACACTACCAAAGATGTAGTAACTGCCAAATCCTCTCCGGTATCGTTGCATACCTTTTCCAAAAGAGACTTGCCTGCATTGGAAACTGAGCCATTTATGCCTCCTTCGTTTGAGTATCTTCCCAGTTTGGCATACTCCATCTCTGCATCTGGCGGCAAGGTCGAGGATCCCGCCCTTCGGTCTGAGCCCTCAGGGTCAAAGACCAAAGGCGGGGAGGAGTTAAAAGCTTCCTGGGAGAATATTTCTAAATGGTATTTTGAAACCGTAGAAAAAAAATTCAAACCGGATGGTGACATCAAAAAGGTGGCTAAAAGCCTTGCCAAAGGATGTGAGAATGCCGAGGAAAAACTTGAAAAGATATTTTATTTCGTGGAGGAAAACTTTAAAATCAATTTCCCTTCGCGTTTTGTCTTTGATGAAACTAAGAGAGTTTTTGACCGCCGAAATGGTACCAGTGCCGAAGTGAGCGGAGTTTTATATGCCATGCTCAAGGCAGTTGATATAAAAGGCACTCCAGTTTTAGTTCCGGATAGAAAAAAGGTATCCAAAGTTCCGGACATCCCCATGCTGGACTGGTTCGACCATTTGATTTTAAGGGTAAATTTAGCCCACCAGGAGATATGGCTTGATCCATCTTATGAGACCAACAAAATCGGACACATAGCAGAAATATACCAAGGAGTGGATGCTTTGCTTATACAGAAGTCCAATGGAAAGCTGATAAAAACGCCTTCAACAAACTATCTGGAAAATCTGAGAACTTGCATAACGGATATGAAACTTGCAGAAGGTGGAAAGATCAATTGCGCTGTAATCGAGACCTATTCTGCGCCCAGAAGTGCTCGCCTGAAAAACCATCTCAAGGGCAAAAATATGACTGAGCGAAGCGATGAGCTGGCAGAAGAGATTTCAAGGTATTGTCCCGGGGCTTTGTTAGATACAAGCCATTTCGCTGACCTGTATGATTTTGATTCGGACTTCAATATATTTTATAAATTCCATTCCCCTTACTATGTCATTCACGCAGACGAAATGCTGTATATAAATCCCAATATCTTGCACAGAGATGAAACTGCCAAAGAATTTTCCCAGCCCACACGAATTTTTCCGATTATGTTTGACCAGGTCAAAATGGACATCGACAGCGTGAATATGATCATTCCCTCAGCCTATCAGATCATAAGCCTTCCCGAACCGATCAGTCTGAAGAATGATTTCGGCGAATTTTCCACTCAATATCAAGTTGAGGACGGCTTGATAATCTACAAAAGAAGATTAGCCATAAGAAAATTGTTGATTCCTTCAAGTTCGCACAAGGAAGTGAAAAGCTTTTTCAATCAGGTTTTCGAGGAAGATCAAAAAACGATCATTCTTAAAAAGAAAGAATAGATGATGTGCTATGAGGGGTCGGACCCTTACAAATCAAAAAAGCCAGCCAACTACGAGGTGTCAGAACCCCTGTTCTGACACCTAATCCCAAATCTCTCTCACCACAAAGTGCAAAATTACCACAACTCTTATGGTGAAAGACATAGCGCACATGTTTATAGAGAGACCATTATACATAAAAGATATTTGATATGAACCATCTAATTGACACAGAAGACAAAAAAGTCGTAGACCCTGAGTTTTGTCCAACCAAACAGCCTAACGACCTCAAGCTCTTAGAATTACTAATCGACGAGAGCGTTAAAAGATTAGAGAACAACTCCTGTGAGCCCAAAATTCAGGATGCCTTGAAAGCCATCCACCTTAAACAGAAAGTAGCCAAAACCTCGGAGGCCGAAAAAATCTTTTGGCAACAAATTGAGGAAATAAGAAGAGAGGAATTGCCAAAACTTTATCCTGAACCTATTCAACCTAACAGCTTGGAGGCTCAAATTCTGAAGACCATCTTAGGGCTAAAGGATCAAGTAAAAAATGGCATTCTTCCGGTTAAAACCATCACCGACACTTTTAATCAAGAAAGATCCAGCGAAAGTCAGCTTACTTATCAACGGGTTGGACGGACTTTATCTGCCATCGGATTTTCAAAGAGAAAAACAGGAAGCGGAGCCTCCGCCATCATCTGGGAGGAGCAATTCAGAAACGCCAGAGACAAAAGCAATCCCCATTCCGCTGGAGAAAGATCATCAAGATGTTTCACAGGGTGAAAGCAAGGTCTTATTCCCGCTACTGGAAGGAGAGGATCAGGTTGAAAATCCCGCCCTTCGACAGGTTCCCTTCGGGTTTGAGCCTCAGGGTCGAAGACCGGGCGACAAGCGACCTGTCCTGAGCGAAGTCGAAGGAAGTCGAACCACCAGAGTCGGGGGTGAGGTCAATGCAAACTTATTTTTGTGTCAACCACGTCTTTGGTCACATCGGCATTAGTTTCCAGTTGCGTCAGGTCCTCCTGATTTGACGCACACACTGTCGGGAGAAGCTCTTGACAGAACAAAAAAACAGAAAAATCCGGTTATAAAAACATCTCCATGAAGATTTCGTTATCATAAGTGTCATCTATTTTAACCTGTTTTTTCAATACTCCCTTCGGCTCAAAGCCAAATCCTGAATAAAAGTCTTGAGCATCGGTATTGCTTGATCGCACATAAATGACCACTTTTTCGTAGCCCTGTTCGCGAGCAAATTCCACAGTCTTTTCAAAAAGCGCCTTTCCGATGCCTTTACCACGGTATTCAGGCAGAACGTAAGTCCCAACTGTTGCAACATGATTCATGCTTTCTGTATATTTCGCAAAACGGTCTATACTTTGAAAGCCTACTACTTCACTATCAACTTCCGCCAAAAATATTGCTTCCCGTTCACTCAGCGAATTTAAATAATCGACCTCCTGCTCAAGAGTGAATGGTTCACTTATAGCGGAATATCTTCTTTCACTTGTAATCACTTTCCAAATATCGCATGTTGCTTGAGCATCCTTCTGGGTCGCTTTCCGGATGATTGTTCTCACTTTTCAATCCCGTATTCTTTCATCTTTAGCCGTAGCGTATTGCGGTGGATTCCTAAAATCTCAGCAGTCTTGCCCAAGTTCCAATCAGTCATTTCTAAAGTATTCAAAATATGATCTTTTTCCATATCCTTCAGCGTCAGATTGGGAGATGGAATAGTCTCTTTGGATTTGATTAGACCTAAATATGGCAGATCATTTTTATCTATCACATCAGTTCGAGATAGCACCACTCCCCTTTCTATCATGTTTTCTAACTCCCTTACATTGCCGGGCCAATCATAATCCAAGATTATATCTTTTACCTCTGTGGTTATGCCCTTGATGGACTTGCCACATTTTTGATTTGCCTTTTTTATAAAATGGTCGACCAACAGCATAAGGTCTTCTTTTCTCTCTCGCAAGGGAGGAATAAATATGGAGATAACGTTAAGCCTATAATATAGATCCTCTCGGAACGTTCCTTCATTTATCTTCTTTTCTAAATCCTGATTGGTAGCGGAGATTATCCTTACATCCACCTTCAAAGTCTCTTTTCCACCTAACCTCTCAAACTCCTGGAATTCCATAGCTCTTAAAATCTTGACCTGAGTTTCCAAAGGAATATCTCCAATCTCGTCCAAAAATAGCGTGCCACCATCGGCTAACTCAAATCTTCCTTCTTTTCTTCTGACCGCACCGGTAAAAGCGCCTTTCTCATGTCCGAACAATTCCGACTCGAATAGAGTCTCAGGCAAGGCGGCGCATGAAACCGGGATGAATCTTTTCTCCATCCTATCGCTCAAAGTATGAGTGGCTCTTGCCACCAGTTCTTTTCCGGTCCCACTTTCCCCTCTGATCAAAACCGTTGATTTCGATTTTGCCACTCTGGAGACGGTGCTTAAGACCTCTTTGATCGCTTTGCTCTCCCCTATTATTTGAACATCTTTATACTTTTCCTCCAACTCCTCTTTCAAATATTTGTTCTCTGCAAGGAGGTGATAATTCTCCAAAGCTTTCTTGATATTTAACTTTAACTCATCTAAGTTAATTGGTTTATTTACATAATGATAAGCACCCAGTTTCATTGCCTCAACTGCTGTCTCAACAGAGCCGTAGGCGGTTATCATAATCGCCTGAATTTCCGGATTCATCTCCTTCAATTTTTGCAGAAGCTCGATTCCATCCATTCCCGGCATCTTCAGATCGATCAAAGCAACCTCGAAATATTCATTTTCACAAAGCTTGATTGCCTCAAAGCCGGATTCGGCTGTGGCAACACTATATCCCTCTTTTTCCAGGGATCCAGCTAACATATCTCTCTGCGATTTTTCGTCATCCACTATTAATACCCGATACAGAACCATTTTCCTTCCTTATATTAATACAGACATATTTTTCTACATTCTACTTGCTTTCCCCTTACTCTCCCCATTGGAGGAGAGGGTCAGGGAGAGGGGACAACACGGTATCAGAAATATTTACA
>SMTZ1_10001382_pt1 | contig 27516 bp, 31 predicted proteins | sample DeeMarSWOR136_30_FD_25667 | JGI IMG/M metagenome (IMG submission 25667)
AAGCTGCATATTCTTGTAACATTTTATTATACTTCTTAACATAGGGTAAATCTATTTTTGCATTTTGCTTGGCTACAGAACGGTCAGACCATTTTTTAACAGTATTTTGGGCAATGGATTCTAGGTCTTGTTCAATTATCTGAGCGTGCTTTAAATCCCTTTCTAATAAGCCTGGAGACTTAGTGTACATTTCAGCAATAGCTTCTTTATTATTAAAGAGAAGTTTTGCCCTGTCACGAAACTGCTTTCTATACTCGAATTCGTCTTGGAGCACTCTTGGTACATGCAATATTTTTTTAGTAATGTTCCCTGACAACATTGCCCATGCGTCATGATCTGGCATCATATTAATTCACTCTTATATTCTCCAAGAAAATGCTTGGAGTGGTTAATCCTCACCCCTTTTTACATAGAGAATAAAGATGGGCTTTATAAGCATTTTGCTCTCTTAATTATTGTTACCATTATGTTACCATTAATAAGTAGTCAAAAATCGAAAGATTTATAAATGATGAATACCGTTCTATTCTAATATATTGGGGGATAACAAAATGGGTTTTGCATTTTGCAGGTTTCAAGAAGAAACAGGTTGCAATGAAACAGGCAGCCAGCACTACATTATTCATCTACAAGACCAAAATGTTGTGATAAATGTACCGTCTATGTGGAAGCATTATATGACAGGCCATCTTGTCCAGCCAAGCCAAAGAGAAAGAGAAATTATAATGGCTGCTGACCCAGAGAAAGCAACAGGCACAAAGATTCAAACTAGAGGTTTGGAAGGACCAGAACACCTCATGGTTCTATATGTTGAGAAAACAGAAAAAGGATATACACATCAGATAGGAACAAAACCAGATACTGAGTTCATAGGAAAGCTTGAAACCATTCTGAAAAAGTTTGAACCATACCAAACCAAGGGATTCAAGCCTGGCTATAGATAAGTATGATTAAAAGATAATTGATAATCAAAACCAAGGAGGATAAAATGTTAAAAAAAATATTACTTTTAATCTGCGTATTCTTCTTAGGAGTAATAGCTACAAATATCTATTCTTATTATGCATCTGCACAGAACAATCTACAACTACCAGAGAACAATAATGGAGGCTATGAATATCAGGAAGAAAGTGCTTTTGACAGAGCCCTGGCAATGCTGCACACCAGAAGTAATGAGATAGCCTCACCCCAAGATAGAGTAAGAGAAGACCAAATCATAGTGACAGATGAAGGAATTCTTATAGATATTAAAGGAGCAGAATGGGCTAGATTCACAGACACCAACTCAATGGATCCAATCTTTGATGAAGGAGCCAATGCAATAGAACTAATCCCAAAATCAGAAGAAGAAATCCAAATCGGAGATATAGTTGCTTATGACTCAGAATATGCACAAGGAATCATAGTCCACAGGGTTGTATACAAAGGACAAGATGAAAAAGGCACCTATTTTGTAATGAAAGGAGATAATAATCCTACCAGTGACCCTGGTAAGATAAGGTTTGAGCAGATAAAAAGAGTAGTTGTGGCAATAATTTATTAATAAAGAGCATAAAAATGACTGAAAAAATATGGAAAATATTAATGGTTGATGATGAACCATCTGCACTTAAAGATCCAAAAATCCTTCTAGAGAACATTATAAGAGCATCTGGACGTAATAATTTTCATATTGACACTGCAGAAAGCGGGGATATAGCTCTTAAGAAAATAAATGAAAAGAATGGTTATGATTTAATAATAACTGATTATAAAATGCCTGTAGATGGGGTTTGTCTGTATAAAAATTTAAATCCAGAGCAGCAAAAGAAAGTGGTTTTCTGTACTGGAAAAACAGGTGAAGTAAGAGAAAGACTTGACTTAGAACTAAAAGAAACTGATTTTAAAACTCCTGAAATAATCCACAGAGTAGATATACTTTTCAAATACGATGAAATTGTTCAAAATTATTTAAGTTAATTAGTTATAGAAAAAATTTATTAAAAAAATACAAAAAGATGAGTATATGAACAATCAAAACCAAATCCAACCAGGATTAGAAGAAAAAATAAACTGTGCCTTAAAGATAATTTATCACCTTTTCCCAAAAAAGAAAGAAGGGACGGACAAGCCATATGAATTAAAAAAAGAAACAAGAGGGAGTTCTGACCTAGCAAACTTTAACTTTATAAGGTTGGGGTATGATAAATCAGGTTTTGAAAAACCTCTAGAAATTAAGGATTTTAGTGAGGCATTGATAGGATATTATCAATTGGTTACAGGAGAAAATCCTAAAATAATAACAGAGATAGTAGATAAAAATAGAGTGCGTATAATAGCGCCCGTAGAAAACATACTAATGCCCGGGAAAAAAACAGAAATAATAAGAGAAAGAGTATTTGGTCAAAACAGAGTAAGAATAGAAATACCTAAGGAAAACACCAGAATAATCGGATATTTAGATACAGATAATCAATACATGTATTTTGCTTATAAAATGACTGATACTGAAGCTCAAAAAATGATTGATGCATATACTAATCATTTAATGAATGAGTGAATTATTTCTTCTTATTTAGATTAATTTTTTATACTACCTTTATTCTCTTCTTCCTATGGACAAGGAAATCTTTGATTCATATATAAAGGCTGGTAAAATAGCTGCTCAAGCATTGGAGCATGGTAAGAATCTCATTAAGATAGGCGCCAGCTTGCTAAAAGTCACAGAAGCTGTTGAAAAAAAGATTATTGAGCTTGGCGGAGACTTTGCTTTTCCTCCTCAGATTAGTCTTAATGATATTGCTGCTCATTACTGTGCAGGACCTGATGATAAAACAGTGTTCAAAGAAGGAGATGTTGTCAAGCTTGATGTTGGTGTGCATATTAATGGCTTTGTAGGTGACACTGCTGTTACTGTTGTGCTTAGCAAGGATGAAAAACTTAAACTTCTAGAGGAAGCAAGCAGAGCAGCTCTTAACTCTGCTCTTAAAATAATTAAGCCAGGAGTTACTCTTAGTGAAATCGGAAGAGCAATACATGCAGAAATCACTAAAAGAGGTTTTTCTCCTATTAGAAACCTGTCAGGCCATGGCTTAGACCAGTTTGTTATTCATGACAAGCCTAGTGTTCCTAACTTTGACACTGGCAGTGAGGAAGAACTAGTAAAAGACCAGGTGATTGCTATTGAGCCTTTTGCAAGCACAGGAGCAGGGATTATTTATGAGAGCAGCAATCCAACTATTTTTTCAATAAAAGGTAAGAAGCCTGTTAGAAGCCCTATGACCAGGGATGTGCTTAAGGATTTAGAGCAGTACAATGAATTGCCTTTTGCTCTTAGATGGATTGTTAAGAAGCATGGAGAAGGAAAAACCCGCTTTGCTCTGCGAGAATTAAAAAACATTGACATATTAAAAGAGTATCCTCCTCTGCCAGACAAGGCTCATGGCCTTGTGAGCCAGGCAGAGCACACAGTTATTGTTAGGGATAAGCCTGTGATTACCACGCTACAGAAGTAAAAATTTATAAAGGAAAACATGTTCTCTTCTGCCGATATGGGATTTCAGGGTGGTGGTAAATCCAGAGGACTGGAGCAATTATTACAACACACAGACCTAGGCTATAGCGTTCCTGAATATGACCAAATTGATGTTTCTTATTATGATGCTGTGGAAAAACAAGAACAAATGGCTCTCATGGCTTCTTTTCTTAGTGCATCAAAAAAACCTGACAAAAGAGTTATGCCCTATGTTGCTTCAAAGCTGCCAACAGTTATAGAGGAAAGGGTGAGTGAACTAGCAAATAAATATAAGGGAAAAAATGTTATTGTAAGATCTGATTCTTTTAGAGAGGATGGAAAGCACTCATTTGCAGGCATATACAAGTCTGTTGAAGTTGAAAGAGCTTCAAAGAAAAAACTCATAGATGCTGTTACACAAGTGTATGCATCTCTTTATTCTGACAAAGCCAAGAGATACAGGCAAGAGCATAACATACCTGATGATAAGATGGGTATTATTATTCAAAAATTCATTGAACCTAACTGGGCAGGAGTTATGTATACTTCTAATCCTAGTTTTCCTTCTGATTTAAGTGTAGAGTTCTGTCCTGGCCGCAACACAGTTGTTAAGGGAGAAGGCCCAACATGGATTAAGGAGTTTGAAAAAAGAACAAAAGACAGTGTGTTTGAAAGTGAGAATTTTCGTTATGTGGAAGAAGAACAAGAAAAAATCGTTGATAAACTAGCTGAAATTGGTATAAACCTAGAAAAATTAATTGGTCCTTCTTATATTGAGTTCCTAGTTAAGGATAAAAAAATATTTTTGGTGCAGAGAAGAGAGGTAACTGACTTGGAAGAGCCAGTTGATGTTGAGATCCCTAAATATGATAAAGAACAATACATAGGGTTTACCAATGTTATGAGAGGAAAAGGTAAATTTACTTTGCCTGTTGTTTGTATAACTGATACAAGTGCTCTTGGTCAGATGGTTTCAATATTAAGCCTTGCAGACCCAAGAAAAGCAGAAGAAGAAATAAGAAAGTATTTTGATAAAATTATGCAATTAGACGAAAAATATAAGGACGGATATGTTCTTTTAACCCCTCATTTTGATGCTACTGTCATAAAAGAATGGGGTGTTTTTGCTTCATCTAAAGTACCTCATAAGCCTACCATGGATATTCTTACTCCTCATAAAAAAGCAGTGATTACCACTACCCATGGATTAGTTAGTTCTCATATTATGACTGTTGCAAGAGAAAGAGGCATAGCCTATGCTGGATTTGAAAGAGGAGAAGAGGTATTTAAGGATGTTTTTACTGGAGATGTATTGTCAGTTTATTTCAAGAAAAGAAAAGCTTTTGTTTATAAGGAAAAAACACCTCTGAAAAGTATGAAAGAAACACATCCAAAGGCATCAATTAAAATTAAGAAAAGAAAAAAAGGCTATGTAAGCTTTGAGACACCTAATTACGACTACCTAGGCTCTCATAAGTCTATAGTGAATGATTTTGAATATTTTCTTAACCATAATACTAATTATGAATGGAAGCGTATAACAATTGCACATGATATGGGTGCTGTATTTACAAACTCAAAAGAAAAGAGCATATATTTAAGCATTGCTGCTCAACATGGCTCTTATTATGATTGGTCATTACTTCATGATTCGTGTATAATTGGTTTTAAAAAACCATTGCCTAAGCAAGAATTTGATGATATTCTGAAAAGATATGTTAAGTATGTGAAAAAATAATTCTCCAGTTACTTATAATATTGTTCTTATAAACTACTTTTCTCAACCCACTACTTGCGGCATTACCTCTGGTCTTGCTAAAAAGTTTTCTCTTTTTATATCTTCTATTACATAGAACACTTTCTTGTCTTTTAATTTGAATTTGTCTTCTAGCATTTCTAGGAAGTCTTCTAGTTCTTTGACATTCTCAAACACTCCTTCTGCTAAGAAGTCATAGCCATTGTTGATTTTGAACAAGCTGTTTATGCTTTGGTGCTCTTTTAAGTAACTTTTTAGTTTGTCTCTGTCTTCCTTTGCTGTTGAGAGCATTATCTTTGCTCTTGAGTTGTAGCCTAGCTTGTTAAAGTCTATCAGTGTGGTGTGTTTTAAGATTAGGTTTTGTTCGTGTTGTCTTAGCTTGTCGTACAAGGTGCTTATGGGTATCTTGGTTTTTCTGCTTATCTTGGTCAGGGTTTGCCTTGAGTCTTGTCTTAGATGGGTTAAGAACAACAGGTCTGATCTTTTTATCACGTATTCACCCCTGATTGTTTTTTTCATCTAGGTAATCTTGGTTTTGATATAAACCTTTTTTAAGAATAAAAATTGTTTGTTTCAAAAATTTCCTGAAACAAAGCATGATTTTTTCTATTAATATGAACAAAACAACCTATTAATCAAAAGAAAAAACATGTTTTCCTGAAACAAATCAAGAATAAATCAAAAGAACCTAATGAATTTGCTGAAACAACCCTGAAACAACAAACTTTATATATTTAGCCATGTTCCCACTCGTCTATAAAACAAGCTTGAGCAGGGTTTGGGGAAAATGCATATTATTGAGCAAAGAATCTTAAACAATTTTAAAAAAGAACCTGGAAGAGAAATCCCAACCACAGAAATAGTAAGAGCAGTCTACCCAGAAGAATATGCAAAAATAATAAGAGGAATGAGTGACGAACTCTCAGATAAGAGGCTAATCCAACAAGCAAGAAGAAAAAAAGGACAACTACACAGAAAAATCCTTTACCACCTCGGCAACCTAGTAAAAGATGACATCCTAAAAGTCACTTCTATAAAAGGAAAAGGAGAAAAATACTTCTCTCTTAGCATAGAAGAAGGAGAACTAATAATAGAGAAGAAACACAAAAAAATAGTAATCTCAAAGCCCTCAATCTCAACCACCCTGATAGAAGAATACGAGGATAAAGGCATAGTACACAAGTTTGACCCTGATAACTGGATAAACAAAGTAAACTGTATACTCTTAGAAAGCACTAAACACACAGGACTTAACAGCTTCTACAATTTAATATATACCTGCTTTTCAGAAGTAAACGATGTACTAGGATTAAACAACTTTGAACACCTAATCCAGAAAAGCAGCCAAGAAAATGTTGAGGAAATACTGAAAAAACTAGACATAGACACCAAAGACCATGAAAGATTTGTAAGTCTTATAATAAATGTAAAGAACATAGATGATGATAAAAAAGTATCAGACTTCATAAAATCCTTTGCAAAAATAAACCCAAAGAATGTAACTCTAGTGTTTAAAACAGAGAGCAAAGAATTAAGAGCACACAAAACCTTATTCAAAACCCTTATCTCAGAGCTATCAGAAGCAGAGATAAAGATAAACATACATAACAGAAAAGTGCATAATGCACCCATAATAATAGGAAAAGCAGGACCTTACACCTTATTAGAAGAAGAATGGAAAGAGTATGAAGAGAACATAAGAGGAAAAACCATGGGCTTAGTAATAGCCAATACCACCATAGCAATAGATGTTAACCGCTTTTTCAGCCAAACAAGAGATAACCAGGAGTTCAGAAGCCTAATCCAGAGAACAGCAAAGACCTTGCTAAAAGTAAACACCACACAAAAGAAAAAAGCCAATGAGTATTTTAAAAGACTCGATGAATTGAACAAACCTTATACCAAGAAATTCTTTGCCTATGCAAAAAATTATATACGCTTCTGGAACTATGACTGGAGAGAGAAACAACACGAACACATCCTAGAGCTACTGGAGAGTACAATACAAGAGATAAAAAAGTTCTGCACAACCCAGCAAACCATATACAGAGCCTGCGGCATACCCTTTAACTTCAACATAGTATTTTCAAGTGTTTTCAGAAAGTATATACAAAACCTATCAACCAGAAGATACATAAAAACCACTATAAGAAAATTCAAGGACTATCACACTCCTGAAATAATTAAATTCATAGAAACAAGAGAGAAACTGTTCAAAATCTTTGAAGGCGGAGACAGAATAAGATTCTTTAGAAGCGAAGAATTTGTACCAGAAGAAGTAATAAGAGAATTCACCTTTTTAATAAATACATATGAATTGCCCTTAATAACCTATGATTTTAGGGAAAGAAGAGGGGAAACTAAGTTGACCAGTTTTATGGAATGAAAAATGAAAAATAACAAGAAATACATCAAAGTGTGCCCTCAATGCGGCAGCACAATTACAAAGATTCCTCCTGCAGGCTTAGATATTAAGATGACTCAACCAGATTATTGCAACGAATGTAATAATCGAGGCATATTTCCAGAAGTAGAGGAGGAAAGAGTAGAGGAGTTTAGGAAGGAATTAAAGAAAAAGGATAATAAAAGCCTGTCCGGCGTTTGAGGAAAACTTTTCGCCCGTTCGCTTCGCTCACTACCAAAAGTCATCAAAAAGCAAAGCTTTTTGGGACATCAAAATTGAAAATTTTGAGTTTACTAAAGGCATGCGACATTCGCAACAAAAATGTTGCTCAGTCCCATAGTTTAAGGGGACTCCGGTCCGTTTTTGGACTAGGAGTCGCCTAGTTTTCGTTAACGTTTTGCGCCGTAGGCGGAAAAGGTTATTTTATTTGCTCGCTCGCCAAAGCTCGCGAGGGAAAAAATGGAAATCACAAAAGATTCAACCCTTGAAGCATGGAAAGCAACTTTAGAGTTAATAAGAAATAAAGGAATAGAAACAACTGACAGAGAGAACAGAGTGTCAAAAGAGATAATAGATGTGATAATAAAGATTAATAATCCTGAGCAAGACATTACCAAGCCAATAGAAATAATGAAAGGCTTAAAAAAATGGGTGTATCCAGAACTAGAAGAACTAGAAGATGTTTTTTTTAAAAAACAAGCCTCATCTGTTTATTATTACACTTACGGAGCAAGAATATTCAATTATGCAAACACCAAGAACCAGGTGGATGACTACATAGTACCTTTATTAAAAAAGAATCCTAGCACCAGAAGAGCAATAGTTGTGCTCTACCACCCAACAATTGATTCCAGGCTAAGCATAAAAGAAGTCCCAGGCTTGACCAGTATATACTTTAAGATACTGGATAATAAGTTAACAATAACTACAGTTATAAGAAGCAATGACATGTTCATAGGCTGGCCAGCAAATATCTATCAAGTCTACTTGTTACAAAAGTATGTTGGAAAAGAGCTAGGCTTAGAAACAGGCAGTATAACAACAATATCCCACTCAGCGCATGTATTTGAAGAGTACAAGGAAGAAGTGGAAGAGGTTTTGAAGAAGGGATAGAAGCGCCAAAACCCCCAAATTCATTGATTTCAAGCCTTCTAGAGCCATTCTAAAATGAAAAGCTTTATAAGTAAATAATGCCTACTATTAGTATGTTTTTCTGAATGAAAAACACGTGTTTTCAGACGGTAAAAATTGATAAGAACAAGTAAAGTATTAATGTTAAAAAGATGAAAAATGGATAAAGCAGATAGTAAGTCAGACATGTATGATACAAGCAAGATAGTGGTGCTGGGAGGTATTGAAGCTATAAGGAAGAGACCTAGCATGTACATAGGCAGCACAGGACCCCGAGGATTACACCACTTAGTATATGAGGTTGTTGATAACTCTATTGACGAGGCAATGGCTGGTTATTGCAAGAATATTCTTGTAATTATACATAAAGATAATTCTGTGACTGTTGAGGATAATGGAAGAGGAATACCTGTTGGTGTTCATCCCAAGTACAAGATCAGTGGAGTAGAGTTAGTAATGACCAAGCTGCATGCAGGTGGAAAGTTTGAGAAAAAGGCTTACAAAGTATCAGGAGGCTTGCACGGAGTAGGATTAAGTGTTGTTAATGGTTTATCAGGACAGCTCGAGGTGTGGGTGCACAGGGATAAGCAGATATATTACCAAAAGTATCATAAAGGAAAGCCTGTTGGCCACCTAAGAGTTGTTGGCAAGTGTGATGAAAAAACAGGAACAAAGGTAAAGTTCTTGGCTGACAAAGAAATATTTGTTGATGGCATAGAGTACTCTGATGAAATCCTGGAGAACAGATTTAGAGAGCTGGCTTTTCTTAACAAAGGCTTAAGAATAAAGTTCAAGGATGAGAGGAATAATAAAGAGCAAGAATTTCATTACGAAGGAGGCATCAAAAGCTTTGTAGAGCTGCTTAACAAGAACAAGACCCCTTTACACGATATTATCCAACTTAAGACCAAGAAACAAGATGTAGAGCTAGAAATAGCCTTGCAGTACACTGATAGTTATAATGAGAGTGTGTTCTCTTTTGTTAATAATATTCACACAGTAGAAGGGGGAACCCATCTAACAGGTTTTAAAACAGCCCTCACCAGAAGCCTGAATAATTATGCAGAGAAAAACCTTGGCAAAGGAGCCTTCAAGCTTACAAGCGAGGATGTAAGGGAAGGACTCACAGCCATCATTTCACTAAAAATCCCTAACCCGCAATTTGAAGGACAGACCAAGACCAAGCTAGGCAACCTGCATGTCAAAGGAATAGTTGATTCAATGGTAAGCACCGGTCTAAGCACATTCTTGGATGAGAACCCAAGAGTGGCTAGGAGTGTTGTTGACAAAGCAGTTAATGCTGCTAAGGCAAGAGAAGCAGCAAGAAAAGCAAGAGAGCTTACCAGAAGAAAGAGTGCCCTTGACAGCACCTCACTCCCAGGCAAACTAGCTGACTGCTCAGAAAGAGACCCTTCAAAGTGCGAGCTCTACCTAGTAGAAGGTGATAGTGCTGGTGGAAGTGCAAAGCAGGCAAGGAACAAGGAATACCAGGCAATCCTGCCATTAAGAGGAAAAATCTTGAATGTTGAGAAAGCAAGGATTAACAAAGTAATGAGCTCAAACGAGATAATAACCATGATAACAGCCTTAGGCGCGGGTATAGCAGAAGAGTTTAATATAGACAAACTCAGATATCATAACATTATCATAATGACAGACGCAGATACTGACGGAAACCACATAACAACCCTGCTCCTAACCTTCTTCTTCAGATATATGAGGGAACTCATAGAAGCAGGGCATGTATATATTGCACAGCCACCTCTTTATCTCGTGAGAAAAGGCAAAGAAAAGTATTATGTTCAGACCGAAGCAGAAAAAGAAGAACTGGTCAAAAAACTAGGCAAAGGCGTTGGTGTGCAAAGGTATAAAGGCCTTGGAGAGATGAATCCAGATCAGTTATGGGATACCACCATGGACCCTGAGAAAAGAATATTGAAAAAAGTAACCATAGAAGACGCCATAGCTGCTGACAAGATGTTCTCAATACTCATGGGAGACGAAGTAGAGCCTAGAAGAAGGTTCATAGCAGAGCATGCCCAAGAAGCAGCTAATATTGATATATAGTTCAAAAAAGTTGCCCTTAAGGCAAAATTTCTTCAATTAAAAGATGCTCGTGCGTTGCCTGGGGTTGGCCCAATCAAAAATCCTTTGGATTTTTGGTGTGCTCAAAAACTTGTTTTTGGCACCCAAAATCAAAGATTTTGGTGTGCCAGAAATCTTCGATTTCTGAGCACCGTCTGGGAGGCAGCACCCTTAACTTGAAGAAGCGAAAATTTTGAGGGCAATTTTTTGAACGCAACCTTTATAAAGCACTCATATTTCCAGAGGAGACAGATGGCTAAACAAGTAGCAAAACCAAAGGTTAGAAAAAAGAAATGGTACCCTATACTAGCTCCTAAGCTGTTCAAAGAGATGGTAATAGGAGAAGTTCATCTCTATGATTCAAACAATATGCTTAACAGAAGCCTGACTGCTAACATGATGAACCTCACAGGCAACCCTAGAAACCAGCACATCAATGTAATGCTAAGGATAAGTGAGGTAAAGGATGGCAAGGGCTTAACCCAGGTGCTTGGCTTTGAGATGATGCCTAGCAGCGTGAAGAGAATAGTAAGGAAAGGCAGAACCAAGATTAGTGATTCAGTGATTGTTGCTACTAGTGATAACAAGAAGGTAAGAATAAAACCCTTACTTATAACTAACACCACTGTTAACAAGTCAGCTGCTAATAGCATTAGACTCACAGTAAGAAACCAGATAGCATACCTGGTGAGTAAGCTCAGCTATGAAAAACTAGTCCAAGAGATAATGATGTTCAAACTCCAAAAACACCTCGGAAGCACAGCAGCCAAGATAGCGCCTATAAAAAACTCTGAGATAAGAGGTTTTAAGCTGGTAGAAAAAGAAGGTGTAAGAGTGCTTAAGACTGGAAAGATAGAGGAGCCTGTTAAGGAAGAGAAATCGCAGAACTCAAGGAGTTCTGAGACGCTCAGAAACGAAGTTTCTGGCGTACAGAAACGCAAAGGCGTTTCTCGCGAGTTAGAGACTACGTCTCAAACTAAAGAAGAAGTAAAGGAAGAGAAGAAGAAAGAAGAGAAAGAAGAAGAGGGAAAGGAAGAAAAGAAAGAAAAGGAAAAGAGTAAAGAAAAAAAGAGCCGGTCCGGCGATTGAGAACTCAAGACTTAAGTTAATTTAAAAATTTAATTTAAAATTTTAAAATATTTATTTGCTCGCTCGCCAAAGCTCGCGAGGGGAAAAAGGTTTATAAACTTATTCTAATTCTTTAATACAATGATGCAAGATTATGATTTAGAGCTGGATAAAGTAGCAAAGAAGATTAAACAAGAGAGTGCAAAGACTGTTCTAATCCAACTACCAGATGGTCTTAAGCCAAGAGCAAAAGAGATTAAAGAGGAATTAAAGAAAAACATTAGCAAAGATACAAAACTATTATTCTGGGCGGGCAGTTGTTTTGGTTCCTGTGATATTCCTAATGTGAAAGTTGATTTAATAATACAATTTGGGCATAGTGAGTGGCAATAAATTAAATTTTTCCTTATTTCTTAATAAAAATAGCAAAAACCATAACTTTTTATATGATTTCTTTAATAACGGTTAGGCATGGCTTATGAATTAATCATTAGTGAGAAACCAAATGCTGCTAAAAGAATAGCTGAAGCACTGGCAGATAAAAGACCTAAAAAGCAGAGTGTTGCTAAGGTTCCTTACTATGAATTAGAGCATAATAAGAAATCTGTCATCGTGGCTTGCGCTGTTGGTCACCTCTACACTGTTGCTGAGAAAGAGAAGTCTTTTACTTATCCTAGCTTTGATTTGCACTGGATTCCTAGTTCTGAAGTTGCTAAGAGCGCTGCTTTTTCAAAAAAATATCTTAATCTTATTAAGAAACTTGCAAAAAAGGCTAAAACCTTCACAGTGGCTTGTGATTATGATGTTGAAGGAGAAGTGATTGGTCTTAACTGTATTAGATATGCTTGCAAGCAAAAAGATGCTAATAGGATGAAGTACTCTACTCTTACCAAGGATGACTTATTAGATTCCTATAAGCATGCTTCTAAGCACCTTGACTGGGGCTTGGCTAATGCTGGTGAAGCACGTCACTTCCTTGACTGGATGTATGGGATTAACATTTCCCGTGCTTTAACCTTGGCTGTTAAGAGCACAGGCGCTTTCAAGATTCTTAGCAGTGGAAGAGTACAAGGACCCACTCTTAAGATTCTTTATGATAAGGAAAAAGAAATACAAGCTTTTAAGCCTGAGCCTTACTGGCAAATCTATCTTGAGATAGAGAAACAGGGTAAACACATAAGTGCTTTTCATGAAAAAGACAAGTTCTTTAATCATGACGAGGCAAAATCAAGGTTTGAGCGTGCTCTTTGGAAACCTGCTCATGTTAAAAGCATAGATAAGAAAGAGATAAAGCAGAACTCTCCTAACCCTTTTGATTTAGGTTCTTTGCAAATGGAGGCTTATAAATTATTTGGTATTAATCCCAAAGAAACTCTTAGTCTTGCGCAAAATCTCTATACCATAGGGGTTATCTCTTATCCAAGAACCAGTTCTCAGAAACTATCCGAAAAGATTAATTACAAGAAAATCTTGAGTGCGCTTGCTAATAATGATGAATATAATAAGAAAGCCAACAAAGTACTTGGTTTCAAAGAACTCAAACCCAACGAAGGAAAAAAGAAGGACCCTGCTCATCCTGCCATCTACCCAACAGGTGTTAAACCTGAAAAGCTTAGAGACAAAGAAGTAAAGATTTATGATCTTATTGTAAAGAGGTTCTTTGCTACTTTTGGAAGGGTTGCTATCAGAGAATCCCTAATGCTAAACATAAATATTGGGGGAGAAAGCTTTGTTGCTAAAGGTATGAGAACCAAGGAGAAGAACTGGTTTGAACTATACGAACCATATATAAAACTAAAAGAAGAAGAATGGCCTGAGTTTAAGCAAGGAGAAAGTTTGGATATTAAGAAGCTTGAGTTAGTGCAAAAAAAGACTCAGCCTCCAAAAAGATATACTCCTGCCAGTATTATTAATGAGCTTGAAAAGAGAGGATTAGGCACCAAGGCTACAAGAGCAGACATAGTTGATTCTCTTTACCAACGAAAGTATGTTGCCGACCAATCAATAAGAGTGACAGATATTGGTATGAGAATAATTGAGACTCTGCAAAAACATTGTCCTGATATTATTGATGAGCAACTAACCCAGCACTTTGAACAGGAAATGGAGAAGATAAGAACCAAGCAAATAAAAAAGGAAGAGATCATTGAAGAGGCAAAGAAGGTACTTACAAAAATCCTTAAATCATTCAAAGCAAAAGAAAAAGAGATTGGTGAAGAGCTAAAAGAGGCACATCATGAAACCATGCACAAGGAGAGCTATGTAACTAAGTGTCCTAGTTGTGATGGAAATCTCAGAATTAAATTCACAAGAAAAGGAAAAGCAAGAATAAGGTTTGTTGCATGTGATAATTATCCTGAGTGCAAAACCACCTTTGCTATTCCTCAGAGAGGAGGTATAAAAGGAAGTGATAAGCAATGTCCTCACTGTGGTCAACCCATAGTACAGATTATAATGAAAAGAAAAAAACCCCAAGAGGTTTGTCTTAACAAGGAGTGTCCTGGAAAAAGAGTAGAACATGAACATGAAGTTGAAAAAAAAGAGAACGGCATTGAAGTTTTAAAAAAGAAGTGTCCTAAGTGTGGCAAAGACCTGGTTCTTAGAACATCTGTTTATGGAAAATTCATTGGCTGCTCTGGCTATCCTAAGTGTAGGTACACAGAGAATCTTAACCAGAACAACAAGTAAAAACTAATTCTGAAATAATATAACTCTATCAAGAACCACAGTTAATGCACCAGAAAAATAAAAAATAAAATAAAAAATAAAAATTCAAAGAAGCTCACTTATTTCTTCTTCTTTTTCTTTGCTTTCTTCTTTGTTTTCTTCTTTTTCTTCTTTGCTTTCTTTTTCTTTGCCATAATCTTTCACCCATTTATTTTTTTAACTGATTAAGCCCATTTATGAACTTTTAAAATATTTTTAGATTTACTCATTTATAAAGTTTATTATTTTTTCGCAAGAAAAGTATTGAAAAAAAATATTTTTTTCAAAAAGATAAGTTGAATGCTGAAAAGTTTTAAGAAAAAAATTAAAAAAAGATAAGAAAAAAATTATTTGCAAATAAAAAAGTTAATTTTATAAACCAAAGATTATCCTCATACTAGAAAGCTACCAACAGAATGGGATTGTATGAGTTAATGCTTGTACAACATTAAGCTATGGGGTAGCTTGGATCATCCTCTCTGGTTTGGGGCCAGAAGACCCCGGAAGATCTTTACGAAAGATCTTGTAGAAAGTAGTTAAGGAGGACATTCACTACGTGAAGTCCTCCGAACTGGATAAACCTTCGTAGGATCTGGGGATTTCGAATCCGGGTAGCCCCAGTTTATTCTATTTGTTAATATCATTTAGTTCGGGGGATTGAGCAAAGCGAATATCCCCCTTAAGTCTTTTCGTCAAAAAGCCTAAAGCTTTTTGTGATACCAGAAACTCAGTTTCTGAGCATCGTCAACGTTTTTTTTAAAGGTTGTGCGGATAGCCCCATGTTTTCTATATTATTTAGTCTACCTAAAAACCATTATATTTATAAATAAAGGACCAGTTCATTCCTCTAATAAGATATTTAATATAAATAGAAGAGAATATATGGATTAAAATGGTTAAGCGAGCAACTTATGGCTCTGTTAGAAGGCTTGGCTCACGTTATGGTAGAACAGTCAGGTTCAAGCTTGGAAAGATAGAAGCAGAGCAGAGGAAGAAGCATAAGTGTCCTTATTGTAATTATATAAAGGTCAGGAGAGTGTCTGCAGGCATTTGGCACTGCAAGAAGTGCAAATCCACTTTTACTAATAAGGCTTACACTGTTGGTAAGATTAGTCCTATAAGACAGGTTGTTGAAGAAGAAACTAAGATTAAAACTCGTAAAACCTCAAAAAAAGAGGTAAAAGAAGAGAAAGCTGAAGAGAAGAAAAAAGGACAAAGAAAATAAAAATAATAACTATGCACGCAGAAACGCGTGGGAAATGAAAATGAGCGAGTACAAATGCTTTTTTTGTAACAAAGTTATAAGTCCTGATAATATTAAGCGAAGAGTCAGATGTATTTATTGTGGTTCAAAAATTATTTTTAAAGCAAGAAGTGTTAATACCAAAGTAAAAGCAAGATGAATCTGAGCGCTGAGATAATTGTCAAAGAAGATATTAATAACCTTGAGAAATTATTTGCTGCTGAGGAAAAAACTTTTAAGAATAAAAGAGCAGGTTATGAGATAAAAAAAATAAGGGATAAACTTGTTTTCAAGATAAAGGCAAAGGACAGCTCTGCTTTAAGAGCTGTGCTTAATTCAATTACAAAATTAATAAGTGTTTACCAGTCAACCAAGCAGGTTGTGAAAAAATAAAGGAAAAGAAAATGAAAAAGGAATTGCAAAACAAAATCAACCAATTATCCCTAATTGAGCAGAATCTTCAGAACTTTTCTTTGCAAAAACAACAGTTCCAAGTACAGTTAATGGAGGTTGAAAGCGCAGAAAAAGAATTAAGTGACTCAAAAGAAGCATACAAAATTATAAGTAACATAATGGTGGCTAGTGATAAAGAAAAAATTAAAAAAGAACTAAAAGACAGAAAAGAAGTTTTAAAAACAAGGATTGAATCATTTGAAAAACAAGAAGCCAAGCTCAAAGAAAAAGCAGAGGAGCTGCAAAAAGAAGTGCTTGATGAGATGAAACAAAGTGAGAAGAGTGATTGAAATGGTAAAAGTAGGCGATGTAGTAGAGATTGTTAATGAAATAGTAGAAGACCCTACTCTTCCCAAGAATATAAAAGCCAAACTCGAAGAGATTGTTGCTGAACTCAAAGAGACCAATCCCAAAGACATAAGACTGAGAGCAGATAAGTGCATTCATGAGCTTGATAGCATCTCAAGCGATGTTAATCTCCAACCCTTTGTAAGAACACAGCTCTGGAGTATTGTTAGTATGTTGGAAGCCTTGGAGTAGACTGTTTCTTAAGTTCAAAAAAAGTAAGTGCCTATTTGCGAGGGCATCATCTACTAAACCGTCAAAGCGAAAGAGGGGGTTGCCCCATCCGGGGAGTTGAAGCTTTCGATAAAATAAGTGGGCCCGAGCTGGCACTTTTTTTGAACTACTTTTTCCTAAAAGCTTTCCTCTTAATAATTACCTCCCTCTTATTAAAGATAGAGTTAGGAATAATCACTTCTTCTTTCTGAGCTGTTAAGAGTCTGGTCTCTAAGAAGCCAATGGAAGTTATCCTTCCCTTAACCTCTTTTATCTGGACCACATCTCCCTCATTAAACATCTTCTTACTCTTAATCATGATGCCAGCTATGAAATTAGGGAAAAAATCCTTAATTGCTAGGAGAAAAGAAACCACAACAATGATTATTATAGCTGCTGCTATCATGTTCAGAACTGCTGTTGTTAACCCAAGGCTGTTAAGAGACATCACAACAGCTATGAAGTAAATAAAGTAAGATACAAAGTTAGCAATAATTTTTTCTAAAGAAAACCTAAACCCAGCAACTGTTCTTAAGTGCTTATCAAGCTTAACCTCGTTAAGAGCTCTTCTAACAATATTACCAATAAGCTTGCCAAGAATAAGCCCGATTAATAATATAAGTATAGCTATAACAATCTTTGAAAGCACAGGCGTGAACGTGTCAGTTACGCCACTAATAGCCTCAATTGACTCATTAACAGCATCTGCCATGAAAAAGAGATATATACATTTGTTTATAAAGGTTTTTCCAAACTCCTCAAATAATCTTTTTTATATTCAAACCCCTCCTTCTTTGCAAGCTTAGCAATAGCTTTATCCAACCTGCTGCCGTACTGCGCTGCTCTTTTTCTTCTCCAAGCTATTTCTTTGGGTAAGCCAAGTTCCTCTGCTGCTTCACGCAATATTATCTTTGCGTTGTTATCATCAATCTTAAAATTATCAGGTATCTTCATAGCAACACCTATTAATTCCTTATCTAGGAAGGGTGTTGAGAAATATATATCTTGGCTTGATGCAACAGCAAATTCTCTTAATAAGTCTCGTTCATACATTTTTATTAATCCTCTCCAGCACTCTGCTTGTTTATCATCTGCCTCTTTGTGTCTTTGGTAGCCTGCAAATACTTCTTCTGAGCCAAGACCAGTAAACAGGCATTTAACATTATCTTGTTTTGCCATCTCAATACTTGTGAGTTCTACACTACCAACACCAACATTGATTACATTATTTAATTCTTTACCAAGTATTTTTACTGTTTTCTTAAAGAGTTCATGAGCTTGTTCTAATGAAATAATTTTAACTCTTAACTCAAATCCTAATTCCTTTGCAACCTTATTAGCATAAACAACGTCCTCAGGCTCTTTAGTACCTTTATCCTTAAAACCAACAGTGTAGCAAACAAAGTTTTTGCCTGCTTTTTTTGCAATCAAAGCTATGCTTGAGCTGTCAACTCCACCAGAAAATAATATTCCAAACTTTTCATCAGGGAAGCGGTTCTCAATTGCCTTAATTAATTCATTTGAGAGCAATTGCTTGATTTTATTCTTATTATCTAAATATTCTTTTATAGAATTTTTAATACCCAGGATTGTTTTTTCCCATTCTTTCTTACTTATAAGTTTGTTATTCTTGATATAAAACTCTGATTTCATGCTAAATAATGGATAATTGTATTAATTTATTAAGATTTTCATGGAAAGTTTTAAAAACAACTATAAATCACTGTTAAGCATCATAATAAATCTTAAAGGTGATATTATGGCAAAGAAAAAAGAAGAAAAAGCAGAAGCACCTGTTGGTGCTAGCAAGGAAGAACAGATAGGCTTTCATAAAGGAGCATTAAGCACGCTTGCAAAGGAAAGACAGGAGCTTGCAAGACTCCTCCAAATAGTTGAGCAACTCATGCAAATGCACCTAGCAGCTCTAAAAGAGCTAGGAGTGGACCTTGAAAAAGAAGCCCAAGAAGCAATGGAAGGCGCACCTCCAAAAAAACCTGACAAGCCAATCGATGAGATGCTTTGAGATTATTAACTTATTTTTTATTTTTAATTCATAAAAGAGGTGGTGAAGGCACCTCAGAAGCCTAATTCTGGGATTTGTTAAGATGGAGTATGATATAAAAGCAATCATTGAAAAACGTGAAAAAGCAAGGAAAGAGTATAAAAAGCTTAGAGACTTGGACAGCATGGTGTTTTTTGAAATTCCTCAAACTGAAATAAAAAACACTAATAAATACAGATGGTGGCTTTCCAACCTTCAACAAAAATGGATGACTGAATTCAATGATAAGAATAAATTTCATAGATCTTCTAACCCATGGAATGAAACAGGAGGTATATATGGCTATTTTGGTGACGAATATATTCCTCATTGCAAATTTCATAGATATGATGGGACTAAAGAGACTTGGAATGCAGATGATTTCAGAGTAAAAAGAGGTATATTAATTCGTGACCATTACACTTGGTATGATGTTGTAAAAGTTCAGAGAATATCAAACAACCTTGAAGAGTTCTTAAAGCAAGAAAAAATTGCTTATACAAGAACTGATTTCAAACTGCCTAAAGGTTTAACTCCTGATGAGCCACGTTAGATATTCAGAGTTTTAATCCGCCTGTTCTTGCTTATCAGGTTCTGGGCTGTTCCTCTGACTATTCTGGTGCATCCCAAGAAATCTTTTTTATGCTTGACAAGATAGTAACCTCCTTGTTGGGACTCATTAAGTTCCAAGTCTTCTCCTTTAACCCAGGGCTCAACCTGTTCATCACTAATTTCAAGAATGTTTTTCTTTGCACTTGGCCCTATTAGTTGACTGCCTTCGACACTTAATCTTATTCCATCAGGCATTACCTTGCCGATGTATAAGCCTGCCTTGTCAATCCTTAGCTGTCTTTCCTCTCCTTTTTCAATCACATCAAAGCCTCCTGTTAATAAAAAGAGTTTTTGCTTTGAACTAAGAAACAAGACGCCGTCTAGCTTATCATTAAAATCATAAATTTGTTTAAGACTATCAAGTATGTTTCTTTTTTCTCGAGTATTAAGAATTTTTAGTTTTTGCATTTTTCTTCTTTTTGTTGGTTAGCACCAGGCTCCGGCCCGCTTGTGATTCCGAGGGCTCCACCTCCCCGGATGGGGCAACCCCCTGTTCCGCTTTGATTGTAAAGAAGATGTTGCCTCCGCAAATAATGGTGCTAACCTTGACTATAACTCAAACCCCCCACACAACATTGTCTTTTCTCATTATCTCTGCGATTTCTTTCATTACTTGTATTTCATCAGGGGTTAAGTATTTCTTTAGTTTCTTAAGCTTCTTAAAGTCTTGCTCTGGGATTGCACTGTAAAGAATGTCTTTTTCATGTATCTGTCTACCGCACATCACTCCTGGAAGACCAATAGCTATCTGTTTTCCTTGCTCTACTCTTCTAAGGTTTTCTTTTTCTGACTGAATAGACTTAACCTCTGTTAATTTCTTGCCTGTCTTCATAAGAGGAGTGCCTACTTTAAGAATGCCTGCAAGCACATGTACTCCAACAATAGCTGGGTTGCTCTGCCTAAAAATACAATTCTGCAGTATCTCTAACTTGCATGGTCTTACTAGTTGTTCTATTTGTTCTGCTTCAAGAGCCTTTTTCTTCTCCTGTGTCCAGAGCAAGTAATCATCAAGTAACTTATAGATTATGTCTCCTGTAATTATCTTAACCCTTTTAGAAGTTTCAACATTCTTGCCTAGCTCTACATTAAAACCTATTATAACACTCAAAAGAGGATCCTCTTCATAATTACTCTCAGCATCTGTCATGTCTTTTTTTGTTATTGCTCCAAGGCTTGCTTTTCTTATCTTAATATTCTTTTCTCCAAATAATTTGAGCACTGCTTCTAGGCTTCCTAGGCTATCAGCTTTGATAATAATTCCATGCTTTCCTGTGTCAAGCAACACTTCTTCTACTTCTGACTGGACTTTCTGCTTTGCCTTATCAATGCTCTTCTCATCATCCTCGCAGCTCACCAAGGGCATACCTGCAACTGCTTCTTCTAGGTGAGGAGCACTTATCCTTACACCTATTGCTGCAACCACTGTATCAATGCACACAAAACTAGACTTCTTATCCCTCATCTCATGCAAAGGTGCTGGCTGGAATAAAGCCCTAACCTTTGTAACAATAGGCTTGTGCACTCCTCCAATAACAATTGTATCATTAGTATTAAGGGTTCCATTATAGATTATCACATCCATGGTCTTGCCAAGACCTTCAACTTCTTTTACCTCTAGGATGGTGCCTTTGGCTGGCCCACTCACATCAATCTTAAGATTCTGCTCCAAGTATTTTTGGGCAAGACCTGTTAATACCATTAAGAGCTCTGCTAGTCCTAGCTTGGTCTTAGCACTGCAAGGAACAATAGCTATCTGCTTGGTGTAGTCCTCTACTCTGTCAAAGCGCTCAGCACCCATCTTAAACCTGTCATAGAGCTGGCCTATTATCTTGTAAATCCTTTCATCAATCATCTGTTTGGTGCTCTCATGTTGCTCTTCCAAATCTACTAGTAATCCAGGCTTTTTATTAGTATAACCAGGCACTAAGTCTAGTTTATTCGCAGCGATTACAAAAGGAGTCTTAGTGTTCTTAAGGATTTCAACTGCTTCTTTTGTCTGAGGTTTAAAACCTTCATTAATATCAACTACTAGCACAGCAATATCTGCAAGAGCTCCTCCTCTCTTTCTAAGGCTGGTAAAAGCAGCATGACCAGGAGTATCTATGAATAATAAGCCTGGGATTGAGAACTTCATCTTTAATTTATCAAGAAGCTTGCCGCACTTGTCCTGAATAACCTTTAAAGGAATAATGCTTGCTCCTATTGCCTGAGTAATAGCACCTGCTTCTTTAGCAACAATATTGGTCTCTCTAATAGCATCTAGGATAGATGATTTTCCATGATCCACATGCCCTAGTACTGATACAATAGGGCTTCTTGTGCTCTTCTCTTTCCTAGGGCTTTTTTCTTTGGTCATAATGGTATTAGTATAACCCTGTGTTTTAAAAAGTTTTATATATCTGGATTAGTTAAGTATAAGAGATGAGAAACAAAGTTTTAGTTATTTTTACTAGCATGCTCTTATTATTCTCAGTCTTGTTACTATCTTCTTGCAAACCCTCTGAACCAGAACTTGTTGTTTACCCGCACATTTGCGGTGATGGTGTGTGCAGTGCTGATGAGCTAGGCTTGTGTGATTTTGACTGTGACTTGAACTTAGAGCCAGAGCCTGTTATCATAACACCAGCAGATGTGTTAGAAGATTTAAGAAGCAGGATAAGGAATTATTCTCCGGTTGAAAGGCTGGGCATGGGCAACCCTGTTGTTGAGAGCGATGACAAGATATTTGTTGAGTCATTTGTGAGTTATCTGCCTGAGAAAGGCTTTAGAATTGCTTCTCGCCACAACTTGTTAAGCATAGGAGAGAATATATCTGATGTTATGGCTGTTCTGCACAAATTCCATTTAAGAGAAATTCTTAGGAGTGGAAGATTAAGCAGTAATACTGAGGCTTTTGGACCAAGGGCAGCCATGTATGAGCAGTTCCTAAGATTAAGAACAGGAAAAGTTGATTTTGGACTTGATGAGTATGAAGAGATTATCAGCACTTTCTTGTTGTTTGAAGAAGAAGAACCCATCCTTGATTATATAGTAGAGATGAAAGGAGGAATCTTTAAGTTTTTTGAAGGAGAAGAAATAAATTTTTTAGGTCACAAATACTTTATAGAAGAAGTCACTAATACATCAATGAGGCTTGTAGGAGTCACAACACCAGACACTATCCTTTTTAGACACAAGCACGGAGTATGGGTTAATGATATCATAATACCTAACACTGTGCTTAATGTAACTCTAAGGCATGATTATCTAAGAGTAACCCTTGTTGCTGACGAGGACATAAGGATTTTACCAGGCACAGGACTAAGAGCTTATCTCATCAGACCAGAAGCCATGCTTACTAATAGATTAGACCTTGTATACGAAGGCTTAATGGAGGTGCCTGAGTATGACATTATATTTGACCAGAGCAGTGGCAAGTTCAAGCTGGACTTCACCAGTAATAAAAACCTTTCATACAAGATTCCTTTTGCACTTATGAGCCCTATTAAGACTGGAAGTGAGAAATATGACTTAGTGTATAAGGAAGGCAGTGATAAGTATGATTATTTTATTGAAGAAAATGACTACTTTATTATTAATAACAAGAAAGAGTATAAAGGCTTGACTAATATAATAAGATTATTAAGTGTTAAGGATAATGTTATTCTGTTCGAAGACCCTGCTCTTGAAAAATTCTATGTTTATTATGAAGGCACACCAGGAGTTAATGCAACAGCAGAGCTAATAGTTGATAATGTGGTGCATAAAGTTTACATTGGACCCAATGACACTATAAGTGTTGACCTTGATGGTAATGGAAGGATAGGAGGTGATAATGTTCCTATAGTTACTGCTGGCAATGGCATAATAAAGATAAAAAATGTTGATAATAATACCATAAACTTCTCCATCATAACACCCAAACAGATGAGGGAGAATGAGAACACAGACTTAGAGATAAGAATAGTAATAGACAAGTACAGGATTAAGGTAAACAAAGAAGACCTTGAGCTCTTTAAAATGCGAGGAGAATCCTCATTAATCGGGATGAGTGATTATGGAGCCTTATTCATAATAAGCAGAAACATTGATGAAGATGAGCAAGGCGGACAAGACTTAAGCATAAAGTATCCAATAGTGCAGAGAGTTGCAGATGTGTTGGTTAAGGGTTATGAGTGAGAAGCTGACTTCACAAAATTTATAACAAAAAAAGTTCTACCTGTACAAAATGGCCAAACCAAAGTTCACTAAAAGCGTGCTAACAGCTCTGAGAGGGATAGCTCATGGTTTTTCTAAGGAGAGGAATATAAAGATTCAAGCCCTGCTAGGATTAATTGTAATAATCATATCCTTACTATTAAGGATTCCAAGGAACGAGATTATATTAATCTTGTTTGTGGCTTTTCTAGTCATAATCACAGAGCTAATAAACACTTCAATCGAGAAATTGATAGATATCATCCATCCAAAACACCATAAAGAAATCGGAAAGATAAAAGATATCTTAGCAGGAGCAGTACTTCTCAGTGTGATATTATCAATAATCGTTGGTTTGCTGATATTGTTAAAACCAGTAATAGAAGTGCTGAAAATAATTTTTTAGCCAATAGCTCTCCTTACATCAATCACCTCTACAGAACTCACCCCTTCTAGTGCTTGGATTTCTTTTTCCAATGGCTCAGTACTTCCTTTCTCTTTGGCTCAGTACTTCCTTTCTCTTCATCCATTACAAAGATTATCTTTAAAGCCTTAAGACCAAAAGCCACTGGCTCAATCTCTTTTTTTGTTTCTCCTTCTCCTGCAAAGCCCTTGATTTTTTCCAAAGCACTCTTACTTATCTTATCTAAATCAGTATCAGGGCTTTTAGGCATTATCTTCAAAGTAACTATTGCTTTTGCCATGCATACACCTCAGAACTCAATTAGGCCCTTCAAACCCACACACAGGGCACTTGTACTTGGTCACTATCTTTCTGCACTTAGAGCACCTTATAATCGTGCTTTTACCACAATTAGGACAAGGGAATTTTACAGCAGCAGAATCATTAACCACATTAATATAGCATGAGCTGCACTTCTCTGCTTTTATAACTGGCTCTGGTATTTTCTCTTCTGGCTTTTCTTCATCTTTCTTTTTTGCCATAAAGTCGAGAACTAGTAGGGGATTTATAAATCTTTTGTGTTTTTTACAAAAGATTCTCAAAAATTATTTTTAATTTTTGTTGAATGTTACTGATTATTTCTTTATCTTATGTTCTTCCTTAGTCTTAAAGAACAACCAATTCTTTGGTCCTGCTCTTTCAAACCTTAAAATTGTGTACCTGCCTTTTAGTTTTTTGCCATGCAGAAAGAACACCAGCTTATAGTCTTTTCTAGTTTCCATTTCATATGTGCCATAGTCCCAGAGCTCTACCTTGCCAGCTCCGTAGTGCCCTTCCTCGATTGTTCCTTCGAAATCAATATAACTTAAGTCGTGAGGCTCTACAAGAATGCAAAGTCTGCGTATTCCACTCCTTGTAGGGGGTTCTTTTGGTACAGCCCAACTCATCAGCACTCCATCTAACTCTAATCTTAAGTCCCAATGGTGATGCTTTGAAAAATGTTCATGTACTACAAATCGTGGCATTTTCTTCTCCGATTTTCTTTAATATATCTTCTTTCCAATTTCTACTATTAAAATCTTTCTCCCAAACAATAGTGCAAACATAGCCTCTCTTCTTAAAAGCTTTTTTTCTACCTTTCTCAGTATTTTTCTTTTTACATTTTTTATTTAATTCAGGATTATGCCAGTAATCACCAAATATCTCAACAACCTTCTTTGATTTCTTGTGCATAAAATCAGGATTTAAATTACCAATCCAGAACTTTCCATCTCCAACATAATTATAAGGTAAGTTAAATTCTTTAATTAGTTTAATAAACATCTTCTCTGGTTTCGTAGGTCTAACTAGAAACTGAGTTGTCTGTTTATTCATACATTCCATAGAACAAAACCAGTAATTATATTTCTCTAATCTGTATTTAGCTCTGTACACTAATTTTCCACAGTAAGAACAATTTACCTCTTTACCATTTCTTTTCTTTGAAATTTTACCTCTATTATATGAAACTTGACATTTCATTGAGCAAAAAAAGTTCTGTGATCTTTGAATTCTATACTTATGAACTTTGATGCTTTTTTGACATTCAGCACATTTAACCTCAACTTTTCTGTCTTTAGCCTCACTGATCTTTCTCCTGTATTCTGGATCAGAACTTCTGCATTTAAATGAGCAATATTTTCTTTGAGAATGCTTTGGTTCATAAAATGTGTTATTACAACATTTACATTTTACTTGCTTTCCACTTCTACTATCTAAGCTTATTCCTTTATACTTACACTTTTTTGAACAATAATGCTTTCCTGATTTGCTTCGTTTAGCATTAGATTCAATCATTCTAATTCTTTTCCCACAAACCGAACATTTAAAGAAGGTTGAAGGTCTTTTTAAGAAACAATTTCTGTCGCAGTAAAAGAGTTTCTTTTTCTTGAGTTTATATTTCCATCTGGGAACGAATATGGTTTTATTGCAAGTATGGCAACTAAATTTCATTTGTTTTGGATTTCTTTTATATTCCATTTTAAATCACGGATTTCAATCTATGTGAAACTATGTAAATGATTTTGTATTTAAGTACTTTACATACACTTGTCCAGTGCTAAATAGAAAATCATAATTTAATAGTTGAACTTGTATGAAGTGATTTAAATAAATGGAATGAGAAATCCAATTGGAAATGCTCGGTCGGCGCATATCTTAATCCCACGTTTGACTCTTCCTCATAAAAATTCTTCTCAAACACCAATCATAACACAAAATATATATTGAACAACTCCCAGTTCATATTAATATGCTCGGTAAAGACCATCTGCTTATTGCAGCTATTCTAAGCATACCTCTCTTATTTAGAGCAATAGATTATATACCTAGTTCATTTTTTATTGTCTTGTTTATTTTTGTCGGTATTTGCATTGGATCTTTATTACCTGATGTTGATGCTCCTGATGCAGCAATAAACCATCCTTTCATCAGAGGAAAGCATACTGGTTGGTCTAAATACATAGCAAAGTTGAATCCAGTGGTTTCAAAAATTACTCGAATTTTTATGCGTCCAGTTGCCTGGATTATGAAAAATCAAATAAAGAATTTGGATACAAGTCACAGAGGGGCATTTCATTCATTACAAGGAATTAGTCTTCTCTCGATTTTTTGGACAACATTCACAGCAATTGTATGCTTGATAGTATTACTAATTTTAAAAATGAATATATTTATTTTAATGGCATTTCCTGTCGGATTATTTATAGGTAGTGTGATTCATCTTCTTGAAGACAGTTTTACTGCCAGAGGCATCACTTGGAATTATCCTAAACACTTTACTCTCAGAGGCAATGTAAAGACAATGTCAGAGTATAAAGCTAAACAAGAGGATCTAAAATGGAAGGAAAAGGCAAGTTTTGTATTACTGTATTTTCTTGTAACAAGCATAATGATTTTTCTGTTTGTCAGTAGCGTTTGGTTGACATTATTGTTTTTAATCATTCAAATTTTTTTGGCATTTCCAATCTTTAGTGTAAAGCCTCATTCAAACGGCTCTTGATCTCACATTTCAATACAAAAAGAAACAGTAATCCTTGACGGAGATAGTTTTGTCATTTCTTCTTCTTCCTTGGCTTGGAAGCTTTTTCATTTATAAGATGCACTGTCCTTGTAGGGAAAGCCATGCTTATGCCTGCCTTCTCAAACCTCTCCTTGATTGCAAGGTTTACTTCGTGTTTTGCAGCAAGAATATTATCCAGGTCTTTAATCCAGTAAATAATCATTATTTGAAGGGCTGAGTCCCCGAATTCATTAAAGGTGATAAGGGAATCATCTTCTGTTTTTTTATTCTTTTTAATAATGTCTTTGAGTATCTTCTCTGCTTCTAGCATCTTTTTCTGAGGAGTG
>SMTZ1_10002783_pt1 | contig 27509 bp, 29 predicted proteins | sample DeeMarSWOR136_30_FD_25667 | JGI IMG/M metagenome (IMG submission 25667)
CATGTCAGTCAGCCTCGGATGAAGCAGGGCTTCCCCATAATTGAAGGGAACGATCATTTTTGCGCCCATTTCAATACCCTGACGAGCGCACTCCTTGAACAATTCAAAATCCATAAAACCAACTTTCCTGGTCATCACTTGACGATGGCACATAATACACTTGAGGTTGCACGCATTGGTTGCCTCAATTCCAAGACTCACTGGGGCTTTCGGCAACCTGAAAAGCCATGGCCATCTCAGCGTCGATTTGGCATACCAATTCCTCGGACCCCCCAAGCGTAAAATCTTTTCTGTTATACTGGAACTGTAGTCAAAATACTTCATGATTTATTCTGTCCCAATTCAATGAGCCTTACGAGCTACTACAATAATGCCTCTTCTCAGACTCTTAGGCATCAGGCCTTTTACCATGGTTCTTAAATGATTTTCATCAAAATGTTTGTTTATAAGATAGTCCGACTCGACCACGTGGAATCCATTTTCCCGAAGGAGTTTTTGGATCTCTCCGAGAGTATATTCCCTAAAGTGGAGCCATTCATGACTTGAAAAAGGATTGTATTCTCCTGGCGGACAGATATTAGGAGATACACCATGAAAAAAGAAACTTATTCGATTTCTTATCCTGGCAATATTTGGAGTAGTTAAAATCAAAAAACCATCATTTGCAAGAATTCTATATGCCTCTCTTATCAAACGTGAAGGGCTATCCAAGTGCTCGATGACCTCTGAACAAAGCACTACATGAAACGTTCCATAATCAAACGAAATGTCTTGTCTGTCTAAATCTAATTTGACCAAATTTATTTTATTCTCTTTCATTTTGTTTTCAAAGACTTCTGATGTAGTCAGGGCAACACCAAAAACCCGGATGCCCAATTTTCTCGCAACGATTACAGCAATATGCCCGGGATAAATACCCAAATCCAAGAACCTATCATTAGGCTTAAGATATCGATTTAAAAATCTTACCGTTTGAACAATTCTACCGTAATTGTCAGTTATATATTTTTTTTCATCGGTTTTCTTTTCCTCACCCTCAAAAAAAGGAATTTCAGAACAAAGATATCGAAATAACTCTCTCTTATCCTTCAAAAAATCCATCTTATTTACACTCACTTACTCCTGAGCTATCTGCTATTTTCCCGACTTCCTCGTTTATTTTCTTCAATCTAGTTGCCCATGTATTTCTGAGTGCAGTTTGAATCCTTCTCTTCTTTTTGTCCTCATTCTTCTCCCTGAGCGCCAACCTTATCTTTTCGATATATTCACCCGTGTTAGTCGCTATATATACAACCTTGGAAAACTGCATTACCTCATTTATATTAGTGGATACCACGGGTTTTCCCAAAATCAAATACTCATGCAATTTAACAGGATAAACGGCTTGTGCTTTCTTGGGTATGTAAGGTATTAAAGCAACGTCAAATTGATTCATGAAATTTGGAATCTCCGTAAAGCTCTTCTTCCCTAAAAAAAGGACCCCATCGATCTCTTTGAATTCACATCCTTCTTCTGCAATCGGTCCTACAAAAACTAACGAACTATCAGGCATTTTATTCAAAATTTCTTTGATCAAGTGCCGATCGAGTCTTGAATCAAGAGTACCTACAAATCCTAAAATCGGTCTTCTTAAGTTTTTCAATTCCTGCGGAACTGGATAATACTCTCTCGCAAAATTAGTAATATCCACGCCATTGGGCACATAATGGCAGTTAGGCGAGTATTTTTTTCCATCCTTGAGATATAACTTAGAAGTGAAAAAGCAGACACTACTATCTCTAATGATATTTTGCCTTAATATGTCATGATAAGCTTGTTTCTTAGAATCTGTGAATGAAAATGCATCGGTACAATCATATACTGAAATTTTCGGTTTCACCCAATTTATCAGCGGATAATGTATAGCATTGCTAATCCATAGACAAAGCTTTTTTCTGTCTGTCCAACGTATTGCAAAAATCTTTAGAAGCAAGAAGATGATAAACTGATTTATGTAATTCACAACATGACTTTTATTGCCAAAAGGAAGGATAGGGGCGGAGCATAGAACAAATAGATTTTCTCTAACCACCTCTTTTATTCTTAGCATCCTCGGCAACTTCTTCAACAGCATGGTCGGTTTTTCAAGCAGATATTTGACGGACAAAGGAGGTTCGAAATAGATAATCCTGTTATGCTTCGATAACTCTGTGGCTAGATGTTGATACCGTTGCCACGGGTCATCCCAGTCAACCAATGGAAAGAAGATGATCAAATGATCTTTCATCACTGATAGGTCCTATTGCTCTTAGATTTTCTTGGAACTTGGGGGAGGTAAACCTGAATTGATACTCGGAGTGCTAACTCTTCAGCAAATCCAACAACCTTCTCACATGACCTTCCCACGTGAAGTCCTTCTCACAAACTTCTCTAGCTGCTTTTCCCATTCCTCTCCGGATATCCCCATGCTCGATGAGATACCGTAGTCTCTCCCGAAATTCATCGTCATTATAAGGGTCCACGCAAAAGCCCGTGCGGCCGTCGGCGATAATTTCTTCTGAGGCTACCTCATATGCAGGCAAGGCCTTCTTAAAGGCTATACATGGCAAACCCGCCGCCATCGCCTCCAAGATCACCTGCCCGAATCCTTCATATTTTGACGGTAGCACAAATATATCAGCCATTGAGTAGAATCGTTCCACATCTTTCCTCATTCCGAGTAAGGTGATTTCCCGCATCATTCCCAACTCTTCCCTTAATTGTTCTAGTCTCACCCTACGCGGGCCATCACCTACTATTAAGAGATGAATATCCCGCCTTTGCAGACGGCCAAAAGTCGTGATTAACTTCTCCACATTCTTTTCTCGACTCAGTCGTCCCACATAGAGGATGACCACGCTTTCTTTCGGGATATCAAATTCTTCCCTATCTCCCGGCCCATTATCTGAAGGGCTAAATCTATTTATATCTACTCCCGGTTTGTTAACAATGAATGTATTTGACTCCATATCATAGTATCTAGCTAACGAATTTGAAACGTTTCGACTCAACGTTATCACTTTTTCCGACATGGTAATTGATTTGGCTTCCATTTCACTGAAGATTGGTTTCCAAAAATAATTGAATATTCTCGACTTCAAACTGAGATTTTCCGATGACTTTTCTATATATTTCCAAAAAACCGTTGCCGGAAGATAAAAAATGGGAATATTTGAATCTAGTGAGCAAGTAGCGAAACAATAATGAGGGTACCGGGATATTATGAGATCCATCTTTGCGACATGCTTTGAGATAAAATTTTTCAATTGATTTGCAACCAATTTGGGTTTCAAAAAAAGCATTCTTTTGGGAATCTCATAATACGGGTGTCTGATAACATCGATACCATGATAGTTTTCGAAATCCAGCAGGTTTTCGTGATGTTTCTCACATAAGATCACCGGTTTGTGCCCCAGTGTTAGTAAGACCTTTGATACATGATATAAATAATTCTCAATCCCTCCTAAAATTGGAAAGAAGGTATGGTTTTGGAGCATTATGTTCATTGAATATTTGGAAAGCCGAAATAAGGGGCTTTGATTTATCCCTTAGTTAAAGTTGGTACACCTCATGTGTCTTTTGGGCAATCATATTCCAATGAAACCGCTTTGCTTTTTCGTAATTATATTTCCCCATTGCACCAAGATTAGCCAGAGATGCCCGTCTCATTGCTCCGAATAAGCCTTGCTCTTCATCGTTATTATAAAGAAATCCTCCTTTCTTATCTAAAACCTCAGGAATGCAGCCCAAACGAGGGACAATAATCGGCTTTCCGAAGGACATGGCTAGCAATGCACTGCCCGAAGTGAGAATATCTTGGAAGGGCAGAACCACCACGTCGGCGGCATTCATGTATAACTGGACATCCTCATCCGGAACGAACTTCAAGAAAGCACGAATCCGCCTGTCGGATTCACAGAATCTTCTGAGTTCCCTTCTAATCGCCTTATTTGCCGGATTTCCTGCGATCAGAAGTCGAACGTGCGGGTTGTGTAACTTTCGAAAAGCATCAACCATTCGATGCACTCCCTTATAAGGACGTATAGTACCGAAGTAAAGGAAGACAATGTCTCCATATCGCAAATTTAGCCATGCCCTAGCCTTCTTCCGGGTTACGTGATTTGGATAGCTGTTCATATAGTTCCCATGTGGGATTACGTAAATTTTGTCCCTTAACCGATCAGGCAATTGATAGCTCTGGAGAAGGGATTTCCGAGCGAGCGAGCAGTGAACTATAAGTTGGTCATAAAGTCGCACAAGAAACCGATTAAAGAAAACTTCTAATTGTGGATCCCGCCTCTCGTGTTCCCACAAATTATGAACGGTCCAGATGACTTTGATCCCAAGAAATTTTGCAACCAACACTTCGCTTATAAATCGAATGAACTTACCAACACTGTTTGCACGGTTTCTGCCGAGTAAGTAGGGATGTGTCCAGTGGAGATGGAGTACATCGGGTTTTCCATGAACCGTTATCGCCCCGAGAATAGGCAGCCAATAGAAACCACCACTGCCCTTTACTACGGTCACCCCTCGCTTCTCTAAGCCGGCAGCGAGCTCACATTGGTATGGGTTAGCACTCCAGTCGGGGAGAAAAAGAGCCTTCATTTTTCACTCATCAGGAATCAATAGATTCAGCTTGGTAATTGTTGGGCAAATATAAAAGCATGGAAATAGCTCGGGGGAAACCACGTCAATGTTTTTCAATTGGTCCATGACCTAGCAAGACATGTTGGCTCACCGGCCAAATTGCCACAAAGGTTAAGGATGCGGCGATTTTGGAACTATCAACAAGACGTATAATTTCACTTCGAGTGAGTGATGTTTAGGGAACTGGGATGATCGCCGCACCTGACTTTTAAAGGTATGCAGGGACAGGAGACTTATTGAATAGTTTCATTGGCATATAGTAATCTCGATGGATCTTTTCCCCCTGCAGACCTATCCGACGGAAGTTGTACATACTGGCTTTCTCCATCCCTATTCCGGAGAATAAAACGTCGAGTCAGGCCTTTGAATCTTGCTTTGATACTCCTTCTTATCTGGCTATCCAAAGATGGCCTTTCAAGTAACCCCGTGAGTCTGTTGATCGCTTCCCCTTGAAACCCGTGCCTGAGTTGGACTGCAATCGTCTCTGCGTGCATCGCTGTGCGCTGAACTTGTGTTTTTGCATCCTTGTGGATAATTGCAGCAGATATCATCTGCCCTGTGGATGCAAAAACTCCTATGTTCGACAACCTCAGCCACAAGTCTAGATCGAAGGCAAAGTGCAAAATCTCATCGAGAGCGCCAATTTTATACCATGCTTGTGCGGCAAAGTAACATGACGGTTGATAGAAAAACCCTCGATAGCCCCAATCAGCCAGACTATCTCGGGTGAGCCCTTCAGGAACAACTTTAGTCAAAATTCTCCCTTGGGGGTCAATTCGATAACACGCGCCAACCCAGGCAACTGCCGTCGGATATTTCCTGCGCATCTCCACAATGTGGTTGACAGCACCTGGGAGCAGGAAATCATCTGAATTGAGCCAACCAAATATCTCACCATGTGCCCTCGCGAAACCCTTATTGATTGCGTGTGCAGCCCCCCTATCCTTCTCACTCACCCAATATGTCAACCGATCCTCATACTTACGTATGATGTCAACGCTCCCATCTGTTGAACCACCATCAATAATGATGTGTTCACAATTTGGATAATTTTGGTTGAGAACACTTTTGATGTTTTCCTCTATATATGTCGCCTGATTTAGAGAAGGAGTCACAATGGATATAAGGGGGAATTTCTTATTCAACCCTCACTTTCCTTTCACCATAGCATCCCGGCCCTGCCCATGCGCTTGAACGGCTCAAAGATACGTTCATTGGCGGGAAAGCAATGTAGGATGATTTTTCCTCGGCCAAGACTAATTTTCTCTGGGAAAAGAACACCCCTCCAAGGAACTCCGTGTGGATGCAAAGACAGAGAAGCAATGGACATGAGGTATCATTATCCATAAGGGCTACTCCAAGTAGCCGAGACTCCTGAGACGCTCAGCAATCTGCGAAAGTTCATCAGAGCTGTAGTCTTCTTCGTCAATGGGAAAAGAGACATCAGGCCCTTGCAATCTTTTGGACTGCCTTTCCATCTCGTCGGCCTCTCTTAGCAGGAGCTCTTTGGGAACGGTGCCATCGAAGTGATCGGGAAGGGATAATCCCGTTATTTTCAGAATGAGCGGTGCCAAATCGAGGATAGAAACTGGACACGCGGCCTTCTTACTGGAGGAAGATCCAAAATGAGGGCCCGCACAGATCAGAATTCCCTCTAAGCTGTGATCCGCACTCCGCATTATATTGTGGGAATAACAGGGGCTACCACTCTCGAAATCCGAGTCAAAGCTACCTGGGTGGATTCCCGCAAACCTGTAGTCAAACCATTCGATTACTAAATCGGGCATCTCGCGAAGGCAACGTTGCTGAGTAATCGAAATCGGCGAGCGATGCACAGCACGAATCATCGGCTCGCCCGTTAGGGGATTTCTCCACCGATAGAGATCATCGATCACCTTCCGCAGGATTTTCTCATAATCCTGGGGATGTACGCAGCCCTCGGGCTCACGCCCCTCCAGGTTCACAAAAATATTTCCCATATACCCGTTGGCATATACGCTCGTCCTCTTCCATTTGATGTTTAATTTTCTGTAGATCGGCCATAATCCCCGAACATCCGGTTGCAATCGCGAGAAAACCCCACGCAGTACCCTTTTCGGATGATAGCGGCGTATAGGACGAGCATAACCGGCCTGAACCAAAAAACCGTTCAAGTTTACGGTTGCATAGAGGGGGACAAACCCATGGTCCGACAGAACAAGGACAGTTGTGTCACTGGGCGCAGCTTCAAGCAGTCTCCCAATAAATTTGTCGGCTTCCTGAAATAATGTTGCTATGGCATTTCTGAGCAAATCAGGTGCGCTCGTTTCGTATTGCGGATGTTTGTCATCGAGGTACCGCCAGAATACGTGCTGACCAATGTCGGTAGCATCGAACATAACAAAGCAAAGATCCCATGGCCGTGTTCTCATTAAATATTCCGTGAGTCGAGACTGGTGCTCCGTATGGACTAGCAATTTCGAAAGCAATGCAGTTTCCGAAACCTTCCCGTTTTTCGCTACCGACGATAAATCTATGTGGACCTCGTACCCCTCAGGAAAGAGGGATTCCACATCCCTTTGAAGGTGATCCGGGTAAATTAAGCTCCTCCTTGGAGCCATGCGCCCGCCTGCAATAATACCGTTCCGAAGCTTCGGATAGGGGTAAGTAACCAGGAGATTATTCCAGATCGTACGAATTCCGGCGCGGTCTAATAACTCCACCATGGATACTGATCGGATATCATTCCACGTGTTCGGAGTGTATGGCCGTGTAATATCCAACGTGAAAAAATCGAGGATACCGTGTTTCCACGGGTTTACCCCCGTGTGGAAAGAAGTCCAGGCCTGAGGGCTCATGGGATGGACTGTGGAAACCAGTCTGATCTTACTGCCTCTTTCGATCAACCTGTCAAGGTTTGGAAGTTTACCCGCCTCGATTAGGGGGTCGATGATAGTAAAGGTTGCGCCATCTATCCCAATGACGAGCAACTTCGGTTTTGCTTGATTTCTGTTTGTTGTCATATCAAATAAGCATGCCTTTGAATTCGAGATACGCCAAAATGAGCATCCCCATTAGTAGCTAGCTCAGCGGATAAATCGATTTGATAGACCAGCTCTCAACATGTCAACGTGCTTATTCCGAACCCCAAGAGCAAGGGCCCTCGATCCTTGGTGGAGCGTTGCCTTGCGGACAGTGAATCCCACGTCCGCCATCATCCGAGAGAGGGCTTCCAGTGAGGGGACGAACCAGTTCCACCCGCCGCGATTCTTACCGTATTTCGGGTGGTTGAGGGTTTCGTTGGCTCCTAAGTAATCACAATAGCTTCCCTTTTTCTCGGCCGCCATCGTCTCCAGAAAACACATACCATCATCTTTAAGACAGTTAAAAACAATGCGCAGCGATAGAATCGGGTCGGAAACATGGTAGAGAACCCCGAAGTAGAACACCATGTCGAACCGGTCGAAAAATTCCGGCTGATCAAGGGAGTAAAGCGACATGTTCTCTACCGTTAGATTGCCAACCCCAAAGGCTTCTTTGAGATAGCTCACGCAATCGGCGTACTTGCGAACTTCTTCGATAGCATACACCTCTGCCCCCATGGCAGCTAAGAGCAAACTTGTTCCTCCGGTCCAACATCCAATGTCCAAGATGGTTTTCCCCCGTAAATCAAGGGGGGGAATACCGTAAATAGTTGCAAAGGTTGCGAGAATATGAATATGTCGGTCCCCCATTCTACCAGGAAGGTGAAAGGTGCCAAAATCATGGTTATGCCCCCACTCAAACTGCACGGATAGGTCTCTTTGATAAGCGGAATCAACATAGCCTTCCATCTCCGCATCAGATTTTCCCTGTAAGTTCGTAATGTAGGATTGAAATTGCTCTGGTTTGAGTTTTTTCAAATTCTGGACTTTGTAATTGTCCCGCATCAGTTGCCGGAGGTGAGCACCGACATAAGTCGGTTCGTACGAACTGAGGGGTGGAAGCCGGGGGATTTGGTTATTCCAAAAACGCGCTAAGATTCGCACCAAGCTTTTCATTGAACTAACCCTTGTTGTGAGAATTGGAGAGACTTCTGTTCTAGAGAATATTTTTCAGAGGATGCAATATATTGCTCTTAGGGTATTTAGTGCGACCGATATAGTGGCTGACCAGCTATCGCTCGAAATAGAATTTTCATGTATTTTCTTCTAAATAAATTTATCGGATTATTGATCAGTGACGTTAATATTAATCTTATGAATTCTTTAGTTCCCAATGCATGCTTCATTTCATATGCTTTTGTTATCATCAAAAATGATCGGCAATTATGTGATAATAAATAGTAATACCAATAGCTAATTGTATATTTACTCCCCCAGTATCTTTTTGACATCCTGTACAGCTCTGGTTCAAAAATCTCGTATCCAGCAGTTTTCTGTTGTCCATGAATTCTAAAATTCGCCAATGTTTTATTGATATAAACGAGCCTATACTTTTCACTAATTCTCAACCAAAAATCCCAGTCCATAGCATAATGTAGGCTCTCATTTAAGAAACCAATTTCATGAAGTAAATCACGGTAGAAAAAAACAGAGGGTTGAGGTATATAGGCATCCTTCCAGTACTCTATTAAACTACGTTGACCTTTGTATTTTCCTTTGACCAAACCTATGATTTTTCCTTTTTCATCTATTAGATTGCAATCGCCGAAGACGAAATATTTCCCTTTATCTTTGTTCAGCTCTTTGACTATGGTGTTGAAGGTATTAGGTTCATAGCAATCATCCGAGTTCAACCATCCAATAATTTCACCATTTGCCCTTTTAAAACCTTTATTGATTGCCTCGGATTGACCGCTATCCTTCTCGGATACCCAGATTAGATGATCATGTTTCCTTAAAATATCAATGGTCCCGTCAGTGGAGCCACCATCAATGATGATATGTTCAAAATCTGAATACTTTTGGTTGAGAACGCTTTTGATATTTTCCCCTATATATGTTGCCTGATTTAAAGAAGGGGTCACGATGGATATGAGGGGGAATTTCTTATTCAACCTTCACTCTCCCCTCTACAACAGCAACCTCATTCTGCCACCGGTTATAATCCCGGCTGCGAGGGGGAACCTCACCGCGCCAGTCCGTTTTCCGTAACTGCTCCACCAGATGGGAACTTTGAAAGGCGCTGCCCCCAGCAACGACAACCCTTTTACACTCCATTCTCGGTGCTCTCACTCCGATCCAGGATTCAGCATTGCATTGTTTGATTGGGCCTTTGGAATTCTGGAATCGATGTCTCGACAACAGATCAACAACCAAACTACGAATATTTTGATCATTGGCGTTCAACTGTGTTACCGGTCTTGCCACCACACCTCCAGCTGGATTTGCCAACCATAAAAAATGAGACCTCAGTTACAGTTGGATTGCAACTAATTACCCTCAAGTTCAATAAAGGAGGTTATGATACTTTGACACACCAGATCCCGGCTAAACAGCTAGATTGCAACTCCTAGGGATTCACACAAACTTTATGGAGTCCCCTCCTAAGAGATCGCTGGACACTCCCTGACCTCCTCCTATTCTTTTCATGTTCTAAAAAACCCGTACATAGTTAAAACTTTGTATAGGTCTTGAGTTTTCCTTAATTTAGACATTATCCTTGGAAAAAATAACGGTAATAATAAGTGTCTCTTGGGGATTCTTAATGAATTTAGAAATTCAGATTTCTTTTTAATCTTCGAATAAGATTTTTCCACTTCTACATTTAAATTAATCCAGTAATCTGAGGCGAATCTTTTAACAATGTCGAGAATTTCCTTCCGTCTTTCGGTACTCCCACTACCCGTTTTATGGAGAAAATGATATCGATACACAGAGTAAAACTTTGGGACATATTCGAACTGTGCGATTCTAGATGCCCTGATGAACCACTCCCAATCAAGGACATATTTATAGTTTGTATTTAGCTCTCCAGTTAACTGCCATAGCCTCCGAGTCCAGAAAGCACTCGGCTGGACAATAAAATCATAATACGTTAAGGTAGATGCATCAAAAAGAGCGGCAGGCAAAGCGGCACTCCACAATCCTCGGTCACTTTGATCTATACTAATCGCACCTCCGTAAATGAGATGATCTTGATCAGTCCGTCCACAAAATCTTTTTCCAACATCTAGCAAGGTTCCAGACAGATACATATCGTCAGAGTTGAGCCAGCAGAGAATATCCCCAGAACTCCCTCTCATTCCCTGATTTATAGCGTCAGCCTGTCCATTGTCCCTTTTAGAATGCCAATATGATATTCGACTTGAATATTCTTTGAGAATCTCTATTGTATTATCTGTACTTCCACCGTCTATTACGATTATTTCCAAGTTGGGATACCCTTGACCCAGAACTGAAAGGATGGCTTCCTCAATGAACTGTCCCTGATTGAATGATGGCATCACAACCGATATTGACGGATAATTTACAGAGTTAAACACTTGCCAGCTTCCTAATCGCTTCCTATGAGGAAACTACCATGCCTGGTCGGATATCCTCGCATATGCGGACAATAGTCTCCTTCTGCCACAGATCATACTTCCGGGTGGGGATAAAGAACACCTCACCGCACCAGTCCATCAGCCGCAGACGCTCCACCACGAAGGAATCCAAGAACCCGGCACAGCCAGTGATAACAAGCCTCTTACCTACCCCACTCAGGTCTCCCATTATACTCCTTCTGGATTGAACAGCGCATGGCTTGATTTTGGATCACGAATTTCTGATGTGACACTTTAACCCAGCGGCAAAGGACAGATGTTTTGCTTAATCATCTTTCGTCTTTCGTCGTCGCTTCTCTCACGATGGCCAACGGATATTGGCCTAAAAGGCCATAGAACGTTCATGCGGCGTAGGCCCCGCATGAACCGTGGCTCTTTCGCCATCTGTAAGCTCGAACGCTCCGCCTTACACCGCTCGGTAATTTCATAATACCACCCCAGATATTCCTCGACCTGGCGGTTCAGATCAAATTGCCACCGGGCCTCCCTTGCCCCATTCCTGCCCAATCGTAGGCGCAACGGCTCATTCCTTAAGAGATCTATTACTGAATCCGCCATCAGTTCGGCATCCTCCGGTGGGACCAAAACTCCCGTTGCTGCATCAGGTCCATATGTAGGATACTTCGGATTCCAGCCTCTCGGCTTCAGACTTTTTACCTGTTCCGGAATGCCTCCCACCGCGGTCGCCACTGCTGGGGTGCCGCAGGCCAAGGACTCTAAAACCGTATTCGGGAATGTATCAACCTTCGCCGCATGAAGGTAAACGTCCGCAGCCTGATAGTATCGAGCCACGGCTTCCAAATCATTCTGGTAAGTAACGAAACGGAGATCCGCTTGGCCAATTCGCTCTGACGGTCCACCTTCGCCCAGTGCGATGAAAAGCAAGCCTTTTCCGTACATGCGCTTGACAACCAATGCAAGCACCGCACGGAGGGTCTCATAATCCTTCCAGATATTCTTCCTGACACCGTGAGCTATGAAAAAGAGAACCATAACATCGGACCGAATTCCCAGCGCCTCCCGAACTGCCTTTTTATCAGCAGGATAGAAAACGGATAGGTCTACCCCGTTAGGAATCACACGCCGTTCAACGACGGAAGGGGCAAGCATGGATTGTTCCACTTTATGCATCAACCAACGAGAAGGTGTAGCCACGTAGAAACGGCTCTTGGCGTATATCACTCTTTTTCTCCGCCAATTATATTCTGTCGAGTCTCGTTTGATTGATGGATAAATGTTCAAGCCTGGGCATTGCCCACAGCCTGTCTTCCAACGCTCACAACTAAAAGAATGGGCACAATGACCGCTGAGCATCCATGCATCATGCAAGGTTAAAATGACTGGAATTTGTCGGCTCAACCACGGCACGGCTCTTAAATCAAAGTAGCCGCCATGGAGGTTATGACAGTGAATGATGTCGGGAGTTTCGGGGAATAATTGAAAAAACCGCCAGGTACCCGGATAGTGAAAATCTTCAATCCCCTGGCGGATATGCTCTTGGCGTCTTGGCTGAGCAACCCATAGGAGCATCTCGACTAATGGTTTCGCGTACAGGTCTTTCCTCAGGGTCTGTAACCAATAGACCGTCTTGTGTAAAATCTTTGTATAGAGCGACTTAGTCTCCGCATTCGGAATCATTACCACACTTGGGTCATCACTTAACTTCTGTCCAACTGCTAACCACGCATGAATTCCAAGCTGACGATAAGCCTGATGCAGGCTCCAGGCAACTCGTCCTGCGCCTCCACGATGATCTCTCTGGTTTACCTGCACAACGCATAGAGGCTGCTGCCTCATCAATTTATCGTTCAAAGAGGTGTTAATTCCCAAAGAATGTTCTGAGCCGATGTTCAAACTCATCTCCATCCCAATTGCGCACAATAAGACGGGGCAATTCAAAGAGGTCGCTCTTGAAAGTGACCACACCCGGCACATTGGCACAAGCCTGTTGAAAACCCGCCTCTCGTATCAGATCTACTGCCACGTTGTCAAAATCTCCTTTCGATCCAAATGGATAGGAAAAACTCAAGACGGGGCGATTGGTTAGGCTCTCCAAGGCCCGCCGACTTTCCCGTATTTCCCAACATTGATCTTTGGTTGGGAGTGCCGATAATTGAGGATGAGTGACTGTATGAGCCCCGATTTCTACTAACTCCCCTTTGGATAACTGTCCGACCTCCTCCGGCGTGAGTGCTCGATGAGAAGATTGATCTTCCCTTGGAACGATCGCCTCCCGTCCTAAACACTGAAGCACGTGGGATCGTTCCCTTGGACCTTGCTCCTTTAACAACCCGTGTAGTATTCGATATACCTCATGCCGAGACGTAGGTGTCTCAGGACTTGTGATGTTCCACCTTAGATAAAGCTGGTACATATCATCGGTCCATGTCGCAAACTCGCCGAGGTTCCAACTGTAGAACTGACCATTTAGCATAATTTGAAGGTCACGTGGTAGCTGAGAAGGGTGAAGGAGCAGCCGTTCTAATTCATCCCACCAGAACTTCTGGCCTTGTTCGATAAAACCAGATGTCACGAAAAAGGTTGCCGGCACTCCGTAACGCTCAACAAGGGGTTTGGCGTGGCAAAGGTTGTCAGCATAACCGTCGTCAAAGGTAACGGCTATGGACTTGTGAAGTTCCTTCCCTTCCCGCAGCCTTTCTCCCAGGGATTTGATGGTTAGGGGGTGAAAATACCTGGTAATGATTTCCAGGTGTTGCTTAAACTGCCCAGGAGATACACATAAGAGTTGGGGATCAAAATCCATATCGACAATCCGGTGGTAGAGCAAGATAACGGCTTGAGGCCGGATTGGTGCCCACAAGCTTCTTCCCCATAGCTGCAGTCGACTCCATCCTTTAGTCCTCACTTACCTACCTCAAACATCTTTACGGCCCTTACGGCAACCAGGACCTCATAGTCTGGGTCCCGATGATTCAGTTCTTCCTTTTTCAATTCCTCAGCCGCCAGGCCGTGAAGAAATGCCAGTGCCGTCAGCACATTCCCATATGCCAGGACGGAAACATTAGCTGGCAAGAAGAATTCCTCGAAAAGCCGGCGTGCTGATAGGGAAGTGAATCGCCAATAGTCGCCCCAGCGGTCCATGTCATAGCGGCTGATTTGGCTGATGCCAGGGAGGGTGGCCAACAAAACGCCACCGGGTTTGAGCGCCTGATAGGAGTTCGACACTGCAGCCTTCACGTCATAGATGACATTAAAAACCTGGGTAAGGATTAAACAGTTGAACGCATCCCGGGGAATGTTTTCCCCAGTCGCGAGGTTACCGACCAAGTTTGCCCGGGAGTTATCAGATGTGACATGCAGCACGTCTGAACGGCTCACGCGATCTCCGCCGAACTTATAGGTGTAACCCGAGTCACCAACCTCCAAAACCCGACCGCAGATGTCATCGACATGACTCTGCAAAAAGTTATCGATGTAGCACCGGTCTATTGGCTGACCGCGGTCTAAGCCAAAAAGACGGCTCACGGGCTCTAGACGATGCAATGGGCCGAATCGAATCCGACGCTGCCGCCACTTAGTCAAAATAGGCTGGTAAACTCCGGACGGAGTGAGTTTCTTTATCAATCGTTTCACCCTTTGCGAAACCAATAGTAACACTCATACGACCAGATACAGGACCATAGGTTAGACTTGGGTAGGGCATTGAAATCCCGGACTGAATCTAGAATCGCTTCCGTTTCGTCTAAAGGGATATCGGGCATGGTTGCCTTGTTGAACCAGCGCTGCAAGAAGGCGGTTCGTGGAATCAAGCTCAGGATTTTTTTGAGGAAATAACCACGTTGATCGGCCGTGTTGGTGAAGCCACCGCAGCCCAAAATCTCCAGTCCCAAGTGTTGAGCCCACCGGATTAGTGTGGACGACCAGATAGGTCTATCGATCGGTTGTATGGAGCGATAGAGCCCAAGTCGACTCAGCCATCGCCACATGTAAGTATCCGACGTGATTGATAATACTCCTCCCGATCGGACTACCCGCTCCAGCTCGGCAAGCCAGCGAGCTGGGTCATTCACATGCTCGATGACACCCGCACTTACGACCGCATCAAATGCTTCGGATTCAAACGGCACTTCGCTGCTGCAAACCAACCGGGCACACGATGGACCTAGCCGCACCACCTCCCTCAACCTTTCAAAGCTAATCTCCAAGCCCACGAGGCGGTGATATCCCAAGGCCGCTAAAGCGCGGAGAAGCCTCCCCGAACCACATCCTGCCTCCAGAATTCGGGCAGTCTTCGGTAATGCGAGAAGTGGCTTTACGGCTGCGGCATAACGAACTCGCTCGCGAGCTAGAGGGATACAGTTGAGCGCCTCTGCCACTTGATTCCAAGCTTGAGGTAAAACCCGGTTCAAGCCACCGCCCTTTGCCAAACATCTGTTGTAAAAACGGTCAGCGCCATACGCTTCGCAGTGTTATGTAGAAAGACATCTTTTGTGACGTCTAAGATGGTGGCCTATGCTTCGATGTTGACAACGTAGTCTTTAATTGATAAATGCGGTTGATGAAAATTTATTTATGCGAGCTGCAAAAGGACGATTGCTGTATACTCATCCCGCGACGTGCCACTCCAGTGATAATTAAATCCACTAGCCCCTTAATCAAGGCGCTTTGCATAAATCAGCAGGAAATAGCTACTCCCCGGCGTTAGGCGAAAAGGCGGTTGCACTCCATTGTTCGTTTCCCAATCGAAATCGTTGACGAGATATTCGAATGCCTGGCGGTGAAGAAGCTCCAAAATCTTGTGCAATGTCCGCGGCAACCCCGGTGAATGATGATATTCGATAACCATTTCTCGCACCTGCCGCAAGCGGTCCTGACTGTCGGACAGCACCTCCCACTCAGCACCCTCAATGTTCAACTTCAGAAAGTCCATCGGCTCGGTCAGATAGTCTCGCAGCCGCACACAAGGAACCTCACACTTCGTCCATCTCTCACGAATGTTCGCGGGAGCATGGTCCGCCAAGCAACTACCGTATTTGCCATCTGAGTAAAAGGTCAATGTCCCCTCACGCGCCGCTAATGCTGCTTGAACTAGTTTCACATCCTTTAGCCCGTTGCATGCGATGTTCTCCTGAAGATAAGGGAAAATCAAGGGATCAGGCTCGAAGGCGATAATTCGCGCCTGCGGAAAGACATGCCTGAAGTAGAGAATGGACATCCCGATGTTACTGCCACAGTCCAGGATAAGCGGATCCCGGCGCTGAGCCTCAAAGTGATAGACGCGATGGATGAAGATGTCCTTGTAGAGCATGTAGAAGTTCGGTCCGTCATTGATGCGAACGGTATAATTTAGGAATCGCTCGACGCCATTCGTACGAGGAGGGCTAGCAAACATCCGACGGCGGAGACGAAACAATCGCCAGCGAATAGAACTTCTTTCGGATGCGGAGATACCTCGAAGGATATGCTGGTAGATTGCTCCAGGTAGCGTACGGCGGGCGAGGCCGCGAAGGGTGAATTTAGATGAAGTGACGAACAATATTTACTAGTTCCTGTATAAGATGATACCAGATATGGCTGGATAAGATACGCTCCTTACTTGCCTGCGCAACGACTTCCCGTTTATCTTGAGTAGACGACAACTTTCCTCTCTACTCGAACATATCTGCGAGATTTTGGTTGGAGTCGGTTAGCAATATATCATAAAAACGCCTAGTGTATTGTCTCAAAAATAGCTTGATTAAATATTAGCTTTCTGGTATCATGGGTTCATCCATTTAAGATAAAGGAGAAAACCCATGAAAACCGGACGACCAAAAACTCCCATTATACTCTCCGATGAGGAGCATGCACAGTTGAAATCAATGGTCTGTTCTCGTTCTCTTCCACACAGTTTGGTCACTCGGGCCCGAATTGTCTTAATGGACGCCCAAGGAGCTACAAACCGTGAGATTTCAGAGAAAGTCGACCTCAGCCCCCAAATGGTCTGTAAATGGCGACAACGCTACCTCCACCAGGGGCTCTCCGGTCTTCATGATGAATTACGCCCTGGACGGCCCCGCTCCATCTCAGATGAAAACGTGGCCTTTCTGATTCGTAAGACCCTCAATACCAAACCCACAGATGGCACACACTGGACAATCCGTTCCATAGCTAAAGAAACCAAACTTTCCCGACCCACCGTCCATCGCATCTGGAGGGCCTTTGGTCTGCAGCCCCATCGTCAACGCCATTTTAAGCTCTCCACCGATCCTTTCTTTGTGGAGAAAGTCCGAGACATCGTGGGCTTGTATCTCAACCCTCCAGACAAGGCTATGGTTTTATGCGTGGACGAAAAGAGCCAAATCCAAGCCCTCGATCGCACTCAGCCCCTTCTGCCGATGGGTCTGGGCTATGTCGAAGGAGTCACCCACGACTCCGGTGCAAACGCCGTCACCGGCATCAAGAATACCTCGACTTCCTCAAAGAGATCGATGCCAGCGTACCTCAGGATTTAGACATTCACCTGGTAGTTGACAATTACTCCACCCATAAACACTCCAAGGTCAAGCGGTGGCTGGCGGCTCATCCCCGTTACGAAGTTCATTATACGCCGACTTATGCTTCCTGGCTTAATCAGGTGGAAATCTGGTTCAACCTCATCACCCAGAGGGCAATTCGTCGAGGGACTTTCAAAAGTGTCAAAGAACTGATTTCTAAAATCGATCAGTTTGTTCAACACTACAATCTGAACACTCGGCCTTTCGTTTGGACCACAACAGCTGATTCGATTCTGGAAAAGATCAAAAGACTTTGTCAATCTATTTCCGAGACGCAACACTAGCATCGGCGGGAATATTTGAGGGCAAGTGAGAATCATATAGGTGTTTCTGCAAATACATCCGGCCTAATGCCCATTTCATGGCTTTCTCAAACCTATTATCCATCGCCAACTCCTCATCTTAGAAAATATCCGGCTCAAATCGACAGTCATCCAAACAAGGGTAGTTCACATTCTGTGATTCTTAAACTCGACCAACATCTCATAGTTAATCGCAGAAGAATTTGGCAAGTCATCCATACATATACTCGCACCTTTCAAGGATTGCGCCTGCTTGTCTCAAAAATGCCTCTAAAACGTCAGGTGGCATTTCATCTATGTAACTCCCCACTTGGCCACGCCGAACAAAGAATTTATCCTTAGGCCATGCTGGGTAATCCCATCCGAATGCCAACTCCCGCTGGCGCATCTTGGAAAAGGATGCGCTTTCTATTACTTGGCTAAGCAAAGATTCTCCTCTTTCTATTCCTACAAATTTACAAAAATTGTTTAACTCACGAGCAGGATTTCTTCTTAGATTCTCGTACTTGATCACTATCATCTCTGCATTGTAAGGGTTAGATAACCACTTATCCACGTGTTCATGCCATCTGCATGGAAAGAGTGCATAACCGCTTTGAATCATATCTAAAAAGTCAATCTCTCTGCGCTGAATAGCATTAAGCTGGTGCCAATAAGAAACCATTACATCCCGTCCGTCTCGAAGAAGGTATACAACACGTTTATATTCTGATATAGGGAGGTGGTGCGATTTGAAAAACATAGGGGTCCCATAGCGTTTATAATAGCGCTTGAAGTGCACATCGGGAACGAGATCCTGGACTAACTTGTCAGGGGCGTAAAGTGGATTCAACCCATATACCAAGCCCATAATAAGATTCTGAAACCAAGTGTTTCCTGACTTCGGATATCCAACAATGAACACGTCCTCCTCAAGGAACTCTGAAATGGGCACTAAGCCCGTAGCACCTGCAACTTTCAATTCTAATTTATCATTCATGAATCGTTTGGCTAGCCTAGCCACCGGTCTGATAAGAACGTCCAGTGGATGAAACATCCTATACCTCCTCGCACTCCCATTTTAGTTTTGGGCGGATAACTCCCAGACGCTTGGAGTCCATGTGAGAGCCTACTGCACCGGTATCTTCGATTGTGAACGCAAGTGCTCCCTCAAGAAAGGCCAAGTTCTTGATATGCGGCATGCCAGCGTTTACGGAAACGACATATCGCCCAGGATTCAACAATTGTGGAGGCAGTTCACACCTTGCGACGTAATTTCCAGATTCCCGTCGCATCGTGTACCGCTCATCATCGGCATCGTAGGCCTCAAAGACTGGAATACCTTCTACCGTACTTAGTAGAAAGCCTATGCGGCAGCAGGGCAAGGGTTTGATTATACGGCAATGGATCTCTATCCGAAAGGGTTGAGTAATACTAAGATGCGATGTTGTCTCACCCTGATTGTTGAGGACACGAACCGAAAATATTCGTAATTCTTCCACTCCCGGATTCGCCATACCTTTCGGCCAATGTTTTTGCCCTGCTATCGCCGATTCGCTTGTCAAGTACTTGGATATTACCTCTCCAGTTGGGCCGTTCGTGATTAGTTGTCCATGATCTAACCAAAAAGTCCTTTCACATAGCCGATTAACCGCGCCCATATTATGACTCACAAACAACACCGTACGCCCTTCACTGGCTACATCCCCCATCTTTCCCAGGCATTTCTTCTGGAATGCGACATCCCCCACCGCCAGCACTTCATCCACCAATAGGATTTCTGGCTCCAAGTGGGCTGCAACGGCAAAGGCGAGGCGCACGTACATCCCACTAGAGTAACGCTTTACCGGTGTGTCAATGAATTTATCGATCTCTGCAAAAGCCACAATCTCGCCAAACTTACGGTGAATCTCGGCTTTTCTCATACCGAGGATGGTACCGTTCAGGTAGATGTTTTCCCGCCCCGTCAGTTCTGGATGAAAGCCCGTACCCACCTCTAGCAGCGAACCTACTCTTCCACGTATCTCAGCCCAACCCTCTGTGGGTTCAGTAATGCGCGATAAGATCTTCAGCAATGTGGTCTTACCAGCTCCATTGCGTCCAATGATGCCAACCACCTCTCCATGTTTTACTCCGAGGGAGATATCCTTTAGAGCCCAAATGCAGCCAGACTGAGGATTGAGGTTTGAATCTTGCGAATTTCGACTGAGGTGACGAAAGGGGGCGGAGAAGGTATTCCCAATCGTTTCGCGCAGGGTTTTGTATCCCCCCCGATTCTCTCCGATCCGGTAAACCTTGCCTAAATTCTCCGTGCGGATTGCAATGTCACTCATGATACATGGCTAAATGTTATGTGCCTATCATTCTCCGCGTCTCTACCTTCGCCCTTCCATCTTTTTATGCTTTAATTCTTGTTCCTTTTCATATTATATCTGCAAACCCCTTTTCCATTCGGCCGAAATAGAAAGTACCGGTAATGAGAAGGAAAACGATTACGATTATGGAAACCATAAACATAGGCCCGACAATTTGACCTTTGTTCAGTAAAGCTCCCCGAAAACCCTCCACAACGCCTACCATCGGGTTTAAACCATAAAAAAATCGCCATATACCCGGGACTAAACTGCTTGGATACACCACCGGAGTAGCAAAAAACCAAAATTGGATCAGAAAGGATGTGGCATACCGTATGTCACGATACTGTACGTTTAATGCCGAAAGCCAAAGCCCTGCTCCAAGGGATGTTGCCATCGCCATGAGGATAAGCAAAGGGAGTAATAAGGCTGTTACAGTGGGGATAATCTGGTAATAAAGCATCATTGCCAACAAAATACTAAAAGAGATGGCAAAATCTACAAGCCCTGAGAGGACCGAACTGATAGGGATGATGAGTCTTGGAAAATAAACCTTCATTACTAAATTACTGTTTCCCACTATGCTGTTACTGCAGGCGCTGAGAGATTGGGCAAAATAGGACCATGGCAGCAAAGCAGCATAGGCAAAAATAGGATAGGGAATACTCTCAGAAGGCATTTTGGCCAGTTTCCCAAAAAAAATGCTAAAAATGACCATGAGAAAAAAAGGCTGAATAATAGCCCAGAGGACGCCTAAAACCGTCTGCTTGTACCGAACTTTGAGGTTTCGCCAAACGAGAAAATACAATAGTTCACGATAAGCCCAAACATCATTTATCTGTGGTAATACCCAACCCCGAGTAGGTTTAATGAATGTAACTGGCATCTCGTCTGTATCTAATAACTGTTCCATGTTTTCAACCTATCCTCTATTTGAAAAGGTCGTTCTTTCTCCTTCCGCTTCGACTCCTACGGTATTAACGATTAATGATTCCTCATAAACCCTTTCTACGACCATAACAATCCCCATAAACATCCCGATCAGCCAATTATTCTTTGGAAAAAACAGGGTGTCTTCAAACATGCCGGCCCCCAACGTTGAAATGATACTCGTTATACAACCCAATAACACGGGGTGCAGAAATGGGTCCTTGATCTTTCTCAGGAGAATGAGAGCCCTTTTGCCAAAGGTTATGATGAGATATAGAAAAGCTACGAACTCTACAACACCTCCTTCTGCCAACATGAGGAGATAATTATTCTCCAAGGTTGAATGAGCCCTGTACGCCCAAATGTCGGAAAACTGAGCCTCATAGTGAAAGCTCCCCAAACCATTCCCCAAAATCGGTCGCTCCTTGAATTTATTGTAGGCAATTTTCGCCTTGATAATTCGGTACTGTGCTCCTGGGTCCGAGATATCCTTAAATACCCTATCTTGAACAGGGGAGAATAGAAAGACAACACTGATGATGCCACAGATTAGGATAAATAACCGGCCTCTTGGCTTTAATACGGATAAGGATAAGATGCCCACAAAAATTCCAACCCAAGCACTCCTGGAAAAGGTGAGGACTAAACTGATAAACATCAAGGTGAGGGAAAATGCTAAGAACAGTTTTCTCCCTCTCTTGAATTCTCCATGGAAGAAAAGGCTTGCGCAGAATGGGATCGTCAATGCCAAGAAGTTGCCGAAACTATTCGGATTTCTCAAAACCAAAGAACCCAGTCTTCCTGAGCCGTGATACCCGAGGCTGATTAAGCATACCACCGATGTCGAAATGATCAATAATCCCATAAAGATTTTTATGTGTTTTTCGCTGGTTACGCATAATAAGACGAAATAATATGACGCAATCAGAACACCAATATATAAAAATGACTTGATTCCTATTAGCATATTTGGTGCATGAGTCATGGAAAGAAGAAGCGATCCGGTAAATACCAACATAGATAAACTAATCTTGGATTTTATCTTAACATGGAAGTCTTGCAGGATAAGCCCACTTGCGATCGATGCTAGAAGTGCAATGAGAAGAAGCCATTGGTGAAAATATAAATTCGCAAAACCGATATGAATTGGCGGACTAAAGGTAGTTGAAACCACTGCCACCCCATAAAGCCCAAGGATTGGCTTGGTAAATATAGCGATGAAAGAAATAATGGCGCCGATCACGATTAAGCCAAGTCGTACCTCGGGATCTGTAGCCCATTGTGTACAACCGGTAACAAGTAAAAGGGGACCAATACAAAGCATGAGTTTTTTATGGAAATCGAGACTGAAAAGTTGTGCTATTTTCATAGAATTGGAGGTGGTTTTATAATAAGATATTCACCTATTAAGAGCTGATAATAGAGCATCGTTGAGAATTCTGGTTGCCTTACGATAATCTCCTTTTCTTTGATAACGAAGTATCGTATCATACATTGTCTTTGAAAAATGTGGATCGTTTCCCATTATCTTATGGTATTCATGTATGGCTTCATCAACCCGGCGAGCTGCCAGAAGAATTCTTATCAATTTAACCTGATAATTGATATTTTGGGGATAGAGGACCATTAAGTCACGTAACTCCCGCAGTGCCTCATCAAATCGCTTTAACTTCATGAACCCATTGACTGAACACAGATAAGGATTATCATCTTGAGGATCTAAAGCCTTCTGTTTCTGCCACCAATAGATTGCATTTCTATAATCTCCCCTTCTAAAGAGGGCATAGGCAAGTTTGGAATAGTGATTCGGATTGATCGGCTCAAGGTTAATAGCTTCTTTATACTCCTTTTTCGCCTCTTCCCACATTCCCTTCTTATTGAGAAAGTGAGCCAAAAAGGCGTGATCACTTGGAGTATCCCGAATAACACCCCTTAAGTCCGAATGCTGTTGGGTCCCTGCAAAACATCTTGCCAAAATTTTACCTAGATATTCCTCGTTGACTTCAAGCAATTTCCTAAAATAGAACTGATAATTCTTCCTTGACATTGCCACATACTTTTCTAAGCGCAAATCCGAAGTATCCCGACTTATATTTATAAGTCGGTTGTATTCATTTAAATAGTAAATTCCAATAGAATCGAGATGACGAATTTCAGTAGGGTTCAATATTGCAGTTCGCTTAAATGAGTTTTGAATTACCTTCCAATAGAAATGAGGAGGATAGGCGAGAGATCCATAACTTATGCCGAGATGAAAATGGTAATCACTGTTCACAGGCTCAAGGTTAATAGCTTTTTGGAATTCGTTGATTGACCTTCTTATCCATTGATTTTTCTCACTTATTTTCGTGACGTCTGTTAATCCCTTATGTAAATATGCCCTCCCCAGGGAAAAATGAAATAGGGAATTTTTACCTTCAATAGCATTGGATTTCTCCAAATAGCCGATGATTTGATTTGGTTCTTTCTCATGTTGTTGGGCCATTTTCCAATAAAAATCAGCCATGAATTGTTTAGTCACCATAAATAAAAGGAGCCCCAAGAGCAAAATAATGGGCATTAAATAGACTCTTTTTCTAATTGTGAAATTTTGCTTCACGAAGTTCCCCTCGCCGAATATTTATAATATTCCCTTGACCCAATACGACCTCCAGCTATTGCCAACCCCATGATGATGCTGAATAGCAGTGCGTTGGAGGGAATGTGCATATTGAAATCCCAAAAGCTGTGAATCATGATGGCAACTACTCCCGTTAAGCAACCATAGAGACAAATGTGTCGTATTCCGTTTACTCCCTCACCTCCATACTTTGAATGCAATGACCCCATTGCTCGAACGAAGCTCAGGACGAGCCACAGGAAGATTCCAAAGCCTGCGACACCCATCTCGCAGAGCAATTGCAAATAATCATTCTCCAGATACAGATAGGAATATTCAAGGCTAGAGGTCTTGTATTTGGGAAAAAGAGAAGGGAAAGCGTCTAAACCCACTCCAAATAGTGGAAAATCTCGAACCAACCTAAGGCAGTCTCTCCAATTTTGAAATCGATATTGGATGTCATAATCCCTTGAAATATCCTGAACTGTGGAAAACTCTTCAACCAATGGCCGTATTCCCATCCAAACCAAAAAGGAAAATGTCGAAATTAATAAAACAACAACAATAAGGATATTTCGCCTCGCTTTTTCCTCTCTAACAAGCATTACGAGAAGGTAAATCATCGAGGCCAAGAAACTAATCACTCCTCCTCTTGACGCAGAGAGAAACAGTGCTCCCACCATAAAAATGATCAAAAAGGAAAATAAGATAAGTTTGCACCCATCCTCGCTGCCAATTTTGATGAAAAATTCTCGAAAACTTCGGGTTTGGTCTCTCACCAAATTCCTCCATTGCCAAATAAAGAGCCCAATGGCAACAGGGATGACCATCTCCATATAACCCGCGAAATGATTCGGGTTGACAAAGGGACCGAAAAAAGAACCATCTTTCTTAAACAGCGGTTCCCAAAACCAATAGATCTTCGGGGCTTCCGCCAGCTTTTGCGCGATCCCGAAAAGAGCCACGAGGATCCCGCTAAAAACCATGACGGTGCTAATCCGGGTCAATCTTCGTTTCGAGTCGACGTAATTAATGATGAGGAGAAATACCCCTAGGTAACTTATGATTTTCAACAGCCCTGTCCGTGTGGCATGAGGATAGAGGGAAATTGACCGCCAGTTTTCGAAATATTCCTTTGTCTTTTTACCCTCTAGAGTTTTGCCTCCCGCCTCTAACCTTCCTCCTATAGATCCTGTTCCTGCAATTATCTCCCTCCTACCTCCTTTCCCCCTCATTTCCCCGGGATATCCATCAAGGGTCTGGGAATACACTTCATATGTTCTTGGGGATACAAACTTCACCACCGAGGGATGAAGCGGCGTGGTCTGAAAGAGAACCAAGACCAGAAAAGCTATGGTGGGAAAAAATAGTGGGAAGGAAATTCTTTCTCCCCTGATCCAGCACTTGTGTACAATCATAAAAATCAACATTGAAAAGATGGTGATCTCCGTAATGCTGTAGGCCCACACATACACGCTCCCAAAAGCCAAAGGAGAAAATAGGATCAAAAAGATGAGTCCACGTTCGATGATCTTGTGCGAAGTGAATTCCAAGTGCTGGTCAATCAAGGTAGGGAAATATGGCCGTAACCCATGAATTTTTTTCGAATAGGCAGGTTTGACCCTACCTTCTCGACGATCTTGAGCACATAACATTCATCGAATACTAGAAATAGCTAACTTCGCTCCGCTTATATTCCCCATTGACATAATGCACATCTTTGAGCTTTTTTAAATCCGACTCAACCATGATCGCAATCAGTTCTTCGAAACTCATCTTTGGGGTCCAACCTAACTTCTCCCTTGCCTTCGACGCATCTCCTAATAAACGATTTACCTCAGCTGGCCTGATCAAGTTTTCATCAATTACAACGTGGTCTTCCCAATCCAACCCTACACAGCCGAAGGCAACTTGTAATAGTTTCCTCACTGTATGGGCCTTTCCCGTTGCAACTACATAATCGCCTGGTTCATCTTGCTGAAGCATTAGCCACATGGCCTCCACGTATTCCTTCGCGTAGCCCCAATCTCGCTGTGAATCCAAGTTCCCCATTCTCAACCCTTTTTGGAATCCCAGCTTTATCCTAGCCACCCCATGAGAGACTTTCCGGGTTACGAATTCCAATCCACGGCGCGGCGACTCGTGATTGAAGAGAATCCCAGAACAGGCAAATATTCTATAGCTTTCGCGATAATTCACCGTTATATAATGCCCGTAGACTTTTGCGACACCGTAGGGACTCTTGGGATAGAAGGGAGTCTTCTCATTTTGGGGAACTTCCTGGACCTCGCCAAACATTTCGCTGCTTGAGGCCTGATAAAACTTAATCTTTGGATTTACTACACGAATGGCCTCCAACATCCTCGTTACGCCTAACGCCGTAAATTCCCCTGTTAACACCGGTTGATTCCAGGATGTGGGGACGAAACTTTGAGCACCGAGGTTATAAACTTCATGAGGTTTTGCACATTGAATAGCTTCAATGAGTGAATTTTGATCCAGCAAATCCCCTTGAATCAACTCCAGTTTATTCCTAATATGCTCTATTCTCTCGTAATTTGGAGAGCTACTTCTTCGAACAAGGCCAAACACCCTATAGCCTTTTTCCAGGAGGAATTCGGCCAAATATGACCCGTCTTGACCTGTGACACCCGTTATCAATGCCGACCTGTGACACCCGTTATCAATGCCGTTTTCTTCACATTATCTTCCCTATAAATAGGCTACGACCGTTAAGACCATGCACTTTTCGCTATTGGTCCTACCCGCAATTCTTGAGAATGATGCCATCCCCGGCCTTCCGCGATGCTTCTTGTCCCTATTGGTTTTTCCCATTAATCACTTGCCCTTGCCCTTCATCACGTTATCGAAGAACCTGCGAATCCTTACGAGCTAAGATTAAGAGCCCATGACGAAACGATGGAACGGAATATAACAATCCTTTTAGGGAACTAAAGTTTCGATTTCGTTCGTCGAGATACTCGCCGTGAAGTATCCTAAATCCTTTGCCCTTTAATACTTCCGAAACTTCATCAAGTATATAAACACGAAAGTGGGGACGCCATCTGTCCGTATGAGGCGGCAAAATGCCCTCATTGATAGGAAAATTTGGCGAACGCCCACAAAGCGGAGAAGCCCTATTTCTGATCCAGGCTAAGTTAGGGGTTGTCGCTAATAAATACCCGTCCGGTTAAAGGATATCATGAGCGGCTTTAATTAAATGAGAGGGATTCATCATGTGCTCAAATACTTCTGAGGCCATGACAACATCGAAATATTCTCTCCTCTTAAATAAAGGGTACTCAGAATTTTCGGTGCCTGGTAGAAGACCATCATTAGCTGGATCAATGTTCACTTTTAATACTTCAATACCCAACTTACTCATCGCATCTTGAAATTCGTGGTTGATCAATAGCCCTGCCGCGGTCAAATGAAGATTTAATCTCTTGCCGAAATGCGGTATAATACGCACAAAAATGTTCCAGGGAATGATCCTAAATCGCAGAGGTAGATGTTCTCGTTGAGATACTAAGCTAACGAGCAAAGCATTCGATACATTCTATTCTCATTTTTCCGCAAATTGATGAAGATCCTTGCCTTTAACGACTTCAAATGAGAATGGTTCATAGTCATCAACAAATTCCTTGAAATCTGACCATGTTATTGTTTTCATCG
>SMTZ1_10001030_pt1 | contig 27490 bp, 27 predicted proteins | sample DeeMarSWOR136_30_FD_25667 | JGI IMG/M metagenome (IMG submission 25667)
ATTTTAATACCTCAACTTTTTTTAAATTATGATTATATAATGATAAAACCTTTATATAATTTCAATATGAGAAATGACAGGTAGATTTGAACTTTATATTGTCAAAAACCTGCTTATTCTCATCATTTCTGCCAATATCATAAAACACAGAAAATTATAAAAATAATGACTTGATTTTTCTCCTGTTGTTGCGGATGTGATCTAGTGGTTATGATATTAGCTTCCCAAGCTAGTCACACGGGTTCGAATCCCGTTACCCGCATCCGAAACCTGAATTCCCATATTATTACTCATCACTCTATTATATATTCTCTTTAAATCCTCCTCAGTTTAACAATTATAATGTATAAGATTGAAATCCACACATACTGCAATTAAGATAACTATTCCTCAGGCATCATTTCGACAATTTCAGATGGTCTCTTTCTTCAATTAACTCCTGGAATGTCATAGGGTTTGTGTGCTGGGAACCAATCAAAATCATAGATTTTATATTTAATCCAATTTCTACCTTCACCCACTATAACTTTAACAATTAGGTTGTTGCAATCATCCCAGTAATTACGATACCAAGTTTGTTTATCATATGCGTTGATGAGAAAACCTTGATCATTTACAAAATGAGCATGTTTGGTATTATTGATAAAATTATTACGATAAATCTCTGCTTTTTGATAACGGAAAAAGTTTATCCCAATATCATTGCCTCGAAATTCATTACTAAAGATACTATTGGAGCCACCTAACGCACCAAGTGCTGTAATACCATAGGAATTATGTACAAAAAGATTATTATGCACTGAGCAACTCTTGCCATAAAAGAAATCTATACCTCTTGAATTTTCTGAGAAAATATTATTATAGATATGAATACGGGAATTAGCATAATTATCGATTCCTTGATAATTATTGGAAAGTATATTATCAAAAATTGTTATATCACCAAGACCAGTAAATAGTTGGATACCTGCGGAAATAGAGGGGTACTCACCACTATTTCGAATAGTAAAGCCACTAAGATTAACAGATGATTTACTTATTGCAACAACATCTCCACTATGATTACCATCAATAATGGTTGTTACATAGTTTTCTCCTATTAGATTTATACTCTTTTTAATTCTCACTATTTGATAATATGGTGAGGAATCATCATAAACAAATACCGTGTCGCCATCACTCGCATTATCTATTGCATCCTGAATCCTCGTATAATTCCCTGATCCACTCCCACCGACATAGAACCAATGACCCTTTTCTATTAAAGTAAAATTGTAAGTTGTATTCTCCCAAATAGAGAGATAGACCCATGCTGTATAATATCCCTCCTTTGAACATGTGGCATTTTTTGTGCAATTACAGATGGGAATATCAGTGACATGGTAATACCCAGTTGCATCACTGTAATTCTCCCGTGATGTATTATGGAAATACACCCGTACTCTCGCACCTTCGATAGGATTCATCGCTGTATCAGTAACATAACCAGACAATGTCCCATTATTCATTGGTATAATTGATGCGCTGATTGTGTTAGCTTCTTCGCTTGCTACAGGCATTTTTGCATTGGTACCTGGTGGATTTGCGACACCAACGAACAAGAGAATGATTCCAACCGCCAACCATTTCCTTTTCATATGATCTACTTCGTTGTTGGTAGGTATGGGTCATACCCCCAAAAACAATCCAAACGCCATCCGATTTCAAAGATAATCACAAATGGGAATATAATAAATAGATACAATATAAATATTAACCTATTATTCCTATCTAGATGTAATATCTCAAACATTATATTTACACAAAAAGCATACAACGATAAAAATACATATAGCGGAAATAGAAGTATACATAAACCGGTGTAATTCCATTTTGATGTATTTTTGTTTTCACAATCACACTCTGAGTTTTGTAATTTACTTATTCTTTCCTTGAGTGCAGGATCTTTTTCAATGACAGCATAAATTTCCTTCTGCATCCCTTGTTTACTGAATTGATACCACACGTCTATCGAATGTATCCTTGATTTACTAATAGTCTTTGAAAGCGACAAACCAATCATATACATCAGCTTAAGTTGGTTCTTTGTTAATGAGAATTTTACGTCAAGATTTGGAAATATTCCTCTACTCATCTGAGATTTGAGAATGATTTGCTGTATCTCCTTATTGTTCGCAATATCAACGACGGTCTGTAACAACAACTCTCTTTGATTCACCTCATTTGTGATCATCCTCTGATTTGATGATTGAACGGTTTGATATCCCACCACATTGCTCAACGAACCCAGAACCAGAAGCACCACAGCACAGAGACTTATCACAATCAGAGGTTTCTTACCCATAACTTTCCTACCCCATTATATTTTATAACACTGTTCTCCTTTAAAAACATATCCTTAGAAAACACTGGAAGGAACCAGTGACACAGTTTACATGGATTACTAATGGTTTTTTTGTGAAATTTTAATTATGTAATTTCACCATGTTCCGTCACACTAACTAACTTACATCACGCAAAGTTTATTAAAAATCGTTGATTTAGGGTTTATTGACTCCGGAGAAAAATTTTTATTCACATTTAATTTTTTCCTCCCTTGCTCCGGAGTTTTCCTTTCATGTTATTCTCCCAGTGTTTATGAAAAATATACCTTCAGAAAACAGAAGCATTGACACAGTTTAAACATACAATCAATACTAGTTTTTTTGTGCGAAAGCAAAAAACCATTCCTTAGACATCATTCGCAATTTAAGAGGGTCTCTTCTCATCTCATCCCCAGATTGTCATAGGGTTCTTTGGCTGGAAACCAGTCGAATTGTACCCAAGGAATCGTAAGATAAATTGGAATTCCAAGACGGGGGTTATAGCCGATTTTTTTATTCTGTAAGCCCCAAATGGCTTTTAGACCAAAACCAGTTGAATCATTCTAATAGTTCCTCTGAAAATGATTTCCCAGCATCGAAAATTTTTCAAAATCTGCGTGTTTCTGATGATACCCGCTTAGGAAGACATTCTGGTTCAGGTGGTAACTGAATAGTAGAAACCCAATCTATTTTCAGGTATTATAAAAATCGTCTAATCTGATAAACTTGCTTTCGATAGTATGCTATTTATGACTTTTTTTTTATCTTTCTACAGTAGAGCAAGGTTTTATCTTCATCAAAACTCCAAGAAACATAATCAAGATAAGTTTTTATCCATCTTCTGCTTATCTCCTGCCATTCTTTGCATACTCCTTGAATATTTCTCAATGTAAAATATTTATTTACATCAGAAGGATAAATATGAGCGGGTTTCTCCTGTTGGACAGGGATTCCCAAGCTTATCACACGGGTTCCAATCCCGTTACCCGCATCCGATAAAATAGGGGGATACTACATGAAAAACAAGGTAAATGTAGGGAATCGTATCGAGCTTGTCTTCATCAATGATTCGATGACCAAGCTAAAGCCAGGATCTCAGGGAACAGTTACGAAAATAGAGCAAGAGACAGATGAAACCCTTATCTGGGTTCAATGGGATAACGGAGAACATCTTGCACTGCTTGATCCCATCGACAAGTACAAGGTCGTAAAAAAATAAGAAAAAAGAGTTATTTATACAAAACTAGTTTTTGAAAAATTTCATAGAAGAATGAAAAGAAATTCGGGAATAAGTGCTCTAATCTCTGAAATAACCTCACCGTACTAAATATGTTCCGTGGCATCGTTACCGTAAGAGGTTCTGACCAGTCGGTCTGGTCACCATAGATGTCTTTTGCCTTTACCCGAATGGAATATGTTCCCTTCACAGACCATGAGTGTTGAGCAGTCGCGGTCTCTTCTGATGAAAATGGTCCAAGCCAGTCACTGAAATTCCCATCACCCCAATCCCATAAGTAAAACACAGAATCGCCATCGACATCGCTTGTTACCGTCGAATAGAGATAGATTGAACCCACCTTCCCAGATGTTTGACCAGACGGGCGCTGAGGCGTTTCTGGAGGAGTGTTTTGCTGAATATCGCCATATGCAGTAAAGACATAAGCATCCGGTGCACCAATATAGGGGTGATTTTCCGCTCTTCCCGATGCATCTTCTGCGTGGATGTAATACGACACAGCGGTCCCATTTTCTTGCGCGGGAATAACCGCGTGATATGAATCATTTCCCAGGGGCTGCATTTCGAGGAAGTTCCAGTTCCCAGAATTAATACGCCAATACACGCCTGTTGACCCGCTGATAAGGGGCTGTCCACTGTATGGATAAATCTTCGCCTGGATATCATATCCATTTTGATTAGATTGATTTCCTTGTAACGGGATATGCTCGATATAGAGCATATGACGATCGGTAATGCCCATCGCCCTGCAATGTATCGCATCAGAAGACACCCATGAACCCGTAAACCCAAGGATCTCATAACCTGGCATGGCGTTTTGATATGATTGAATCGCAGCTGAATCCCATGATGTTCCCATCATCGGTACAAACACTTTATTGTTTAAGATAAGTGAATTCGTATATGGCTCATTATTCGGTGTGTATACACGGACAACCTGATATGGTGTTCCATAGCAGCTGCTCTGTGATTCAAAATAATCAACTGCTGCCTCTATGAGGGTGTATTGAGAATGACTGGGAGGAACCTCCCTGATAAGGATGACATCCGGTGCAAGATATTTTGCCCAACAGTCAATATGTTTGATGTAATCTCCATTTACATCAGCAACAACATGATACGTGTGGATACCAAGATTGTCGCTCATCAGTTGATCGATTTGCGTATGACTAAGCCCAGGGTTTTCAGTCCAGACCAAGTTCGTGGAGATCGATATGCCTTGACCATCGGTCATGTAGTTCCCACCCGTGTGCGTAAGAGACATGAAATAATAAGGGATGCTTTGGTTATTAGCGTACGCCAGTGGGATTTGATCATCGTTTGGACGGGGCCGATTATAGGTAAAATCAACGATACCCTGCTCATTATTGCCCGTGAAGATAAACCAGGGACCATAGTCCCTTGTCCAGTATGTGTCAGTAGGGGCGATAAGAAAACTGCAATGAGCAATATCTATACCATAACTCTGATACTGCGAGATAACAGTGTTTTGTTGAGACTGACTTGAAACAATAGTAACGACAGTGACGTTCTCTGCCATTTCCTTGATTAATTGATATGATATCCCAAACGGATATCGAATAAGAACACCTTCCATCGACTCAAATTCCGCGGGCTGACGGACCGGTGATGGTGGAGCAAACACAATAATATTTTCCTCAAAGACATTTGTCTGATTCCATGATATTGCACAAAAGGAAGTTACCGGAATACACAGCAACACAATAAAGAATATAACATAGAGTGACATCTTTTTTTTCGATTTTATCATAGCATAGTATCCCCCATGAAACGGTGCGACTGCACAATTTTCTTTTTTAAGATAAAAAGAAAAGGAAAGAAATTAGATAATCATCTGCCGGATTATCTCAAGGATTCGTGTAAGATACGGGAAGTGATGTTGTAGGAACACGAAGAGATGGCTGGATGTTGGCAGTGTGATATCAAGAGGTTCTGACCAGTCGGTCTCTGCACCGTAAGTGTCTTTTGCTTTCACACGGACTGCGTAGGTACCTTCTTCTGGCCAGGAATGTAACAGCGTCGCGGTTTCACCAGAGTTAAATGGTCCTATCCATTCACTAAAGGTGCTATCACCCCAATCCCAAAGGTAGTAGACAGCATCTCCATCCGCATCTGTTGTTGAGGTGCGATAGAGGTAGGAAACACCGGGTTTTCCGGAGGCCGGACCTTCCGGTTTTTGCGGGATGAGGGGAGGGATATTTGGTTCACCAATAGATAAGGTAGTGATGTAAGGAAGGGCATTGTATCCAGTTACTACAAGATCAACATAATCTTCTTCTGCAAGAGGCTCGAAAAATTCAATCACCGCATGTCCCGATGCATCTGCATATCCATTCCCAAGCAACACTGAGTTCTTTGAAACTGCACATAATGCCCCGGGGAAATCTGGGATATCAAGTTCAAAGCTTGTGACACCATTGATGATAAAATCGTCATGCAGCACGGTCATTGCAACAGGGGTGTTTGTCCGAACTTGCACAGAGGGATCACCAAAAACGGTCCATGCTGCGGTCTCTGTGTATCCAGATGATCCGTATTTATCGTTCATTGCCATACAGCCATGGAACATCAACGCGCCATAGGTTGTTTTTTTGTTATCTGCGTAATTTTCGACAAGAATGTCAATGTATTCATCCTGGGCTTTCATCGGAGGAGCCCAACTTTGACTTATTGTGGACATGAACGCACCGATAGCACCAGTCGGCTGTCCATCTTGTGTTGCACGCAGCCATGCCTCAGCAAAACAAGTGGTTGAAACAAACGCGCCGTTCACACAGGCAACCGAGCAGATAAACGGTAACATATAATAATTCGTTAATGCGTTGATGTGTGTGTTGCTAAAACCAGTCGTCCCCCAGGATGTAGTGGACCCATGACCACAGTAGTTGACGATGCTACGTCCATCATTCAGAGCACTACTTACCTGTGCTGCGGTGCCTGTTGGATCGTAAATCCGATCAACATAGGTATAAGTATAATTTAGTAGTTTTCCCCGGATAACATCCATATGCTCATTATCAGCTTCCCCGTTATCACCAATACCAGCACCCTGGTTTGATGCAACACCTACTCCTTTATGGTACCATTCACCATCAACCATCGGATAGCGTTCGTACATGATGGTTCTGTTAACTTGTGTTATCACATGTTGTGTGTTCTCGGCGGAGAATCGGCCGATAAAGAGTTCAGAGTAATAATCCGAGCCATTGATAAATGAATACCATGGATCAGAAGCTATCGATCCACTTGTGCCAGGTACAATCTGCGCAGCGTCGCCGACTAATAAGACAAATGTCAACCCGTTTGTGTTATAATAGTTAGTGATATAGGTTTTAATGGCATTAGCATTGTTTCCAATCGTTGAGACGTTCACCATCTCAGTCGGTATGCCTTTAAAGTTCTTCCACTCAACGAACGGTAGCATATCATTGTAGAACGCATCATAGGTAATGACAAGCATGTTACCTTGTTCTGATACTGGGGTGTACCGAGACATATCGTAGTTAATGAAATGCCGTTCATATATCGAGCTAAATTCACTATCGACACAGTCAAGCTGTTTTATTGCTACGAGACTTGTAGCAAGATCATTTTGTATCAGAGAGACCTGAACAGTGATATCGGTATAGAATCTAAGTGTCGCTTCTACAGGATTATATTGGAAGGGATAAATGGTGATGACTTGACCACGAAAATCTCGAAGGATATAGGGTTCCTGTAGCTGTGCGATTTCTGTAGGATACCAGAAGTTTTGGCTATAGATAGTCCCGAATGTATAGGGAACATCATCCGGGTTCACTGTTCTTGGCAGATTACCTTTTGAAGGGGCAACTCGAATATTTTCATAGTCAGTATACTCTGTTGCGATAACCTGGATGTCCATCGTCCCTGTATCCGGGATGATGATACTGCGAGCAATGTACGGAAGATCTGGTGCACCTGCAACCAAACTATTAGCCTCGTTTCCAAGGGTGATGTGGGTATACTCAATATCATTAATCACTACTGGTTTCATAGCAAATGTTTCTAGTGCATAGTCAATAGTGATGGTCTCCTCCATCGAATGAACCGTGATGCTGACACCATCCGTTGTTTTCGTTATGCTCTTAGCATCGTTTGTTTGCGATGATGTGCTGCCGATGCTTGGAAGAACGCTTGTTGTTATAACAAAAAGGCCTACAAAAAGAATTATTAGCTTCCTCATGGTTTTTTTTCTCATAATATTCCCCTATTTCATATATATAAATATTAATGTGTCCAATTTATACTTATACTCAGTACTGTCTATATATAGTTTTCTTTCTGAATAAATGAGAAGAAAACATCTAAAAAAATAAAGGGAGAACATTCTAATGGTATATAAATAATGGGTTTATTATATGATAGGGAAGAAAATATCATTTAATTATTACAAAAAGAATATAAAAAGATATTTTATTGATGAATTCTTATACAGAGCATATTGTTTTTTGTAGATTAAAAATCAAAGAGGTTTTTTTGTTTCGTCATTTCATGAAACAATGAAAAATGCTCAAGAACTGGTTTCACACGTTCTCGGGAGAATTGATATTCATCGCAGAGTAGGCGAATCACCGTATCAGGATCCGTTTTTTGCCATTGAAGTGAGTAGTCTGTTGAAACGGTAGGTTCGAGAAATATTTTTCTCAGAGTTTCGATTTCATCAGAAGATAGACGTGGTTCAGGGAGGACGTCTAACGCTTGTTCAAGGCGTCCTTTTTCTTTAAGAAGTTTAAGACTTTTTTTCGGGCCATACCCCTTGATGCCATCATTAAAATCCGTTCCAACAAGCAAAGCGATATCAACAAGTTGCTCTCGTGAGACACCAAGCCTCTGAAGACCAGATTCCAGATTGATTCGCTCAGGATGAACGCTGGTGTAAGCTTGTTTGCTTGGGAGTTTTCGTCTTTCTGAAGAAGTTAGGTTTCTTACTAAGATAGGGGCCCCAAATAAAAGACAGTCGAAGTCCTGTGAACCCACCGCATACGCATCAGCCCTCTGAACCATATAGCTTGCCTGGGCTTCGCCTTCAGATGGCGCTTGGATGAAGGGGATTCCCAAAGCTTCAAGCAACTGTTTGCTTTGTTTTATAATCTCGCTTGTTACTCGAGAGGTTTGTTGCGCCTTTGATTTTGCTGTTTCCAGATCACCTTTTTCTAATGCTTCCTTCCATTCTCGTTCTGCCTGTTCCTTTCGTTGCCGTCGTTGCCGGATGGTTCGTGCCTTTAACGGATGAGGCTGCCCATCGAATACATACACTGGGCGGATCTTTGTTTGCACCATGTGTGCCGTCCGATACAACAGTCCTGAGAGATGTGAGGTGATTCTTCCTTGTGAATCCTTCAATGGGGTACCATCACGCTGACGGATGCTAGAGAGAAACTGATGAAGCATATTATGCGCATCAAGAACGATGACGCGTTCTTTGAAATCCTTAAATCCACAGGATTCTTTGGTGAATAACTCTCCAAGATCAACGCCCATAAAAAAGACACATCGTTTCAAGGGATAAATGCCTTTCTGATCACCCGATATGTTTAAACAAGGAAGGAGAATTTCCTTGTTCAATGAAACGAGATCTTATCTCCATGGTAGATGTTAAAGACGATCTGCACGACATTATCCGATTGAGCATGAACCTCAAACGACAAGCCAAGAAAGGAAAACGTATCGAACATCTGAAAAGAAAAACCCTTGGGATGATCTTTGAGAAACCAAGCACCAGGACCCGAGTCTCTTTTGAGACAGGGATGACCTTACTTGGTGGTCATGCCATCTTTCTTTCTACTGGCGACATCCAACTTGGGCGAGGAGAAAGCATTCAAGACACCGCGCTGGTGCTCTCCCGCTATGTTGATATGATAATGTACCGTGCGAAAAGTAATGATGCGATGAGAGAGCTGGCGAAACATGCGACCATACCAATCATTAATGGCCTTGACAACAAGGAACATCCCTGTCAGGTGATTACTGACCTTATGACAATCCAAGAATACAAAGGAACATTTAAGGGACTGCAGTTCGTATACCTCGGTGATGGAAACAACAACATGGCACATTCTTATCTGCTTGGCTGCGGGATAGCTGGTATGAATATCCGTATTGTTTCACCAAAGCATTATTGGCCGGAGACCACATATGTTGATGAAGCGAAAAAATTTGGTATAAACGTTGAAATCACTGATGCGGTAAAAGGTTCAACAAACGGGGCTGACGTCATCGCGACAGATACTTGGGTGTCCATGGGTGATGAAGCAGAAAAAGAAAAACGAATCAAAGAGTTCAAAGGATACACGGTTGACAAGGCGTTAATGAGCGCAGCAAAAACAGAGGCTCTCTTCCTTCATTGTCTGCCTGCATATTATGGATATGAGGTTACCAAAGAAGTTGCACATGGACCACAGTCTGTGATATTCGATGAAGCGGAGAATAGAATGTGGGCGCAGATCGGAATTATCGTTACGCTTTATCGGTATATGTTTCCATAATTTACCAGAATTTCGCTTGTAACAGTCCATGCAGGCAGCATCTCCGGATACAAAGATAGGACATCGGTGGCGATTGTTTTTATATCAGCATGAAACGATCCAGAGGGAAATCCGCCGATGACACAGAGAAGATGGTTTTTTTTCTGTTTTTTCATCTCAATAAAATATTCATCAAGTCTCACCGATGTACCTTTCTTTGAAAATGCGATGACTCTATCTGCCTGTTGTTGTTTGATGAGCTGAGAGAGAGAGAAATTTTCTGTTAAAGATAACAGTGGATGGATTTTATTAGGAACGACATGATCTTTAAAAAGTTGTTCCATAAGACCTAGGAATCGTTCGTAGTTTTTCATGATGCGTGTCTGTGGATTTATGGTTATGACCAAATCATTTCTCGTATGAATTAAAACGCGTATTAGACCTTGTTTATTAACGAGGGATTCCAGGGCAGTCAGTAAAAAGAGATGGGTGATATCCGGACGTCCTCGCCGACGTCCTTCCAGAAGATGTGTCATAGCAGCATGATCATAGTTCGAATCAAGAAGAATCTGCCTTGGTTGTTTTGCGCGCTGTCTGGCATGGGCGATTACGGCAGGATGACGACATAACTCAACTGGCATCAGTTCAAGCTCAGATTCAGCCAGCACTAGTGTCAACATAAAAATGCCTCAACTAAGGATTTCTTCCAGCTGATTCTTCTTTATCGCGTAGCGTATCTCCTGAGCGATCCGCTGACCAGTGGAAAGGTTTGGTTCTATTAGCTCTGAATAGGCAGAGCCTGCGATATACGGGTTGGTGCCTGCGACGATGCGAGCGGAAATCTCAAAAACTTTAAACTCCAAATCCTCGGTCACCACCGTCTCGAGGCAAAACGGGCCAATGATGCCACCAAAGAGTTCAAGGGATTTTTCTACGACTGCTTCTCCCATCTTAAAGACCTGAGGCAACAGTGATTCTCGCATCACGATCGGGATGTTACCTGTGACGACAAACGTCGGATGAATCCCGAGTTCCTCAAGTTCCGCGATAGAGCCAAGTCGTTGCACTTCATCAATCGTGGTTTCATCACGGCGGTCCATGGAGAGCAACTGCAGACTTCCCTTCATCAGTTTATACGCATTGTCCTGAATTGGGGAGTAGAAATAGTGTAAATAATACCTGGTGCCCATCACGAACTCCTGGATAGTATATGGCTTATCATGTTTCACTCGTTTGGAGAACTCCGCGAAGGTTTTTGCGATAAAGAACCCTTTCCCTCCTTTCGCACCATGATATTTTACGATCACAGGTTTTTCGATGTTCCGGGGGTCTTTTATCTCCTTTGGCATGGTAATGCCTGCTCCTTCAAGCCAGATCCGCTCCTTCTCACGGTCCGACTCCCACATCAGTACATGCCGATTGCCAAAGGTGGGTACCGAGAGGTTAAGGAAATTTTTCGGACCAAGATATTCGACAAATGATCCATGCGGAATTACAAGAACATTTTTTTGTCGTAACTCCTCTGCGCATTTTGCTATCTCCTTGTAGTTTTCAACGATAAAAAACTCATCGGGTTTTCCCAGGGGGAATGCATCATAGAATTTCTTTATCTCACCAACTGATATCCCTAGTGTCTTAAATCCTTCTTTTTTCGCACCATGAAATATCTGAAGGCTAGTATGAGAACAAACCGTCGCAACTGTCAGGTTTTTTGTATCATATGTGGAGAGTAATTCTTTGATATTTACTTCAGCCATATATCATCTGACTCCCAAGATGAGGATAACGCAGCGCCTTTTTTTATCAGTTTCGATGAAAAAAGAAGGCAAAGCAAGATGTTCTTTAGAACCGTTTTTTCGTATCCCGCAGACCTTCAACGATTTCTTTGCCAAAATCAGTGAGGCGATACAACTTAATGTCCTTATGTTTCCCTCCCTCGATCTGCTCGACAAGATTTAGACTTATCAATGATTCGTCATCACGATAACGCGAATTCATCCCGCGAATCGCCCCAATTACATTCGTCGGCGTGGTTTTAACGTTATAGGCAATCTCAGATGTATAACTGCCGCTTGGACTGATCTCGAACAGGTAATCTGCGATTTTCTTCCGCACGCTACTTCTCCGAAGCGACCTTATAATAAGAGGTTTTAACATCTCTGGAGAAATAACTTCTTTCTCTCCATCCAGCATCCCATTCCACGTTGTGGCATTGGAATTGTGTTTCCCATTAATAAACTAATCGGTTTACATTTTCCCGTTCGAGATAATCTACGTTGAATGAAACGAAACAGATAAATGCTTGTTTTCGTTTACCAGGTGGTAGGATGGGATACGCATGTCAATCAAGAAAGAACTCTTAAATGAATTAACAGAACATCAGCTCAGACAACTCGCAGAAACCAAAGGCATCAGCTTTAAACTAAACAACGTCCAAAAGAAATATTATCAGAACTGGGCTGAAAAAGATAAACTTGTGGATTTGATGACAACGAACAGAAATATCACCGTCTCTGAAATCGAGAAGTTCATCCAAGAAAAAAAATTCTAGCCAATCATCGACTGGTTTTTACATTGACTTTTTTACAATACTGTTCGATTGGACAGCGACTGCAGAATGGTGAGACAGGTACGCATATAGTTTGTCCGAATCGTACAAACAAATCATTAAAATCATTCCAATATGTTTTTGGGAGAATTTTTTTCAGAGTATGTTCTGTTTCTTCTGGTGTTTTGGTTGTAATCCATCCAAGTCTGTTTGGAATCCGATGACAGTGGGTATCAATTGGTAGATACCCGTGTTTTTTATGACCGTAGACCATGACGATGTTTGCGGTTTTTCTTCCAACCCCTTTGAGGGTGAGTAATTCCTCAAAGGTATCTGGTACTTCTCCTTTGTATTTTTCTAGAAGTGTCCGGGAGATCTCTTTGATTCTTCGTGTTTTAGTTTTATAGAAGCCGACAGGATAAATCAAGTTTTCCAGCTGCTGATTCGGAAGCAAGAGAATCTTCTCAGGAGTATTATAATTGGTAAGCAATCGTCGTGATGCCTGCTCGGTTACATCATCCTTGGTTCGAAGACTAAGAAGACAGGAGATAAGCGTAACAAACGCAGTATCTGGTATGTATCGTTTCTTTCGTGAGACGATGGGTGATCCATATGGACGTAATTGTTGTTTTAACAATCTGAAAATTTTATCAATGTGAAGAATAGTGTTTACCATCGAAGCCCTAAAATGATTTGTATATAAAAAAACATTCTTTGTAAATACAAGTGAAAAGAGAGAGAAAAAAAAGATACTATGTTTTAACATTAATTCAGAAGTTGAAATTCTGGATAATTTCTAATGTCCTTATTATATTATTCTTGTAAAATTCACCTCTTAAGAAGAACTTGGAGTTAGCTCTATCATAATATACTAATCCCAACCCAATTTTTATTCATTACTGAGATACAACAATATACATAATCCGATGCTTTCAAATAATGAAACAATAACCAGTATTTGACCTAAGCCACCTATTTCAAATCCGATACTTTCAGGGATACGCGGACCAGGCGGGATTCCAGGGATTGCTAAAGAAGTAAATAATGATCGTAAGGTATAGACTAAAAAAATAGATTCGATAAACAAGGGAAATAAAACAAAAAATAAACCAAGGATATACTTTGATTTTGTTTTTGCAAAAATTTTGATATACACAGCGATAAGACCAATCAAGAGAAACATGCTGATACAGACAACAACTACACCAAGCGTTGGTAAAATTATTTCAGAGGGTGTAAGAGGTGTAACTCTAACATTAATGAAAGGAGGTATATAATCGCCAAAATATTCAGCAAGTTCATCAGACATTGATACAGCACAACAACAAGTAAGTACTACTCACGATGATACCACCCAACAACAAATAAACAATATTACATACTATATTGATACTGCGTCTCTGGCTCAAGTATATAATGATGTAAAGGACTCAGTGATCGTAATAACCGGATACGTAGTTCAATACTCATTTTTCGGAACGATATATTCCCAGGTTCAAGGCTCTGGTTTCGTCTACAACTATAACAATGATATGGTTGTCATTACCAATAAACATGTAGTCGATGACGCAGAGAATATTACCGTGACCTTCTCGAACGGGAACGGATATGCTGCCTCTATTATGGGGTCTGATGCATATTCAGACCTAGCAGTCTTATCCGTTGATGCACCACTTGAAGAGTTCCAACCTTTAGAGATAACTAGTTCTTCCAGCTTACAAGTCGGTGATCCTGTTATAGCTATTGGTAGTCCATTTGGGTTGGGGGGGACGATGACATCTGGTATTATCAGTCAACTCGGTAGAACCATACAGGATTCCGTTGCGGGGAATTTCCCCATCGCGAATATCATCCAGACAAGCGCAGCCATTAACCCAGGGAACTCCGGAGGACCTCTGTTAAACTACCAAGGAGAGGTTGTTGGAATCACCACGGCAATCATACAGGATTCCAATGGTCTTGGTTTCGCTGTCCCATCCAATACAATTTTACGGGAAATCGACTCCCTCATCAACACTGGAACATACGATCAACACCCATGGGTGGGAATATCCGGAACCGATATGACATATGAAATCGCAAAAACAATCGGAACTAATGTGACCTATGGATGGCTCATTACTCAGGTAACAAACGGTGGAGCAGCTGCAAAAGCTGGGTTAAAAGGTGGAAACAAACAGGCACAAATCATTGATGAATGGGTGATTATCGGTGGCGACATCATCATCGCGGTGGATGGAACACGAGTCATCAATGGTGATAGCTTTATGTCCTATCTTGAAGAACATACGAACCCAAACCAAACTATCACTCTTACTATTATCAGAAACAGGCAGACTCAGGATGTTTCTGTTTTGCTAAAACAACGACCAAGTATAAGTTAATCAATGCCGGAGTTGTGTCAAAGTTCCCTACCCTTCTCCTCATTTTTGAGTCTAACTCTTGGCACAACTCGTCTTTCTCATTTCGAATAAAATGAAAAAAAATTAGGAAAAACTTGAGAAAAAGAATTACAGACCAAAACAATGTATCATTAAAGACTTATTGGCTGAAAACACCAGAAGGAAATGTGAAGAACACCACATTAAGTCAAAGATAAATGTAGATATTAACTTAAATTCAGCTATATAAGATATAATGGATTTTTTGTATTTGGGATAGAATTGGGATTGATTTGGGAAAAATTATAATATACTTTTAAAAGAGAATCTGGGAATGTTGAAAACGGTCAACTGATTTCATATGAACGAAGATAACTTGTATCAACAAAAAGGTGAAAAAAATGAATAAGACAATTATCGAATTGCAAGATGTGAAAAAAATCTATAAAATGGATGGTGTGGAAACTCCCGCTCTCCGTGGTGTTAATCTGAAAATTAACAGAGGGGAATTTGTCGCAATCATGGGACCAAGTGGTTTAGGCAAATCAACGTTACTACATATGGTAGGCGCCCTAGATAAACCAACCTCCGGGAAGGTGTTCCTTGATGGAGTGGATATTTCAACGTTAAAAGAATCAGATCTCGCTCGATTACGAGGAATAAAAATTGGTATTATTTTTCAATTTTTCAATCTTCATCCCACATTAACTGCACTTGAGAACATCGAGCTTCCCATGATTGTTATTGAGAAAGATAAAAAAGAACGACAACAACGAGCCCTTGAGCTTATTAAAGCGGTTGGTTTAGAACATCGAGCACACCACCTTCCCTCGCAGTTATCCGGGGGGGAACAACAACGCATTGCGATAGCGAGAGCTTTGGCTAACAATCCCGAAATAATTCTTGCAGACGAACTAACTGGAAATTTAGATACAAAAACCAAGGCGCAGATTATGAGTTTCTTACTACAACTCCAAAAGGAGCGGAAAATGACGGTTACAGTTATTACCCATGAATCCGAGATAGCACAATACGCTGAAACCATTGTGCATATCGTTGATGGAAAAATAAAGGTAGGTTGTTAGGAAATGAGGAAAAGAAATTATGTAATAATAAGCGTATTGAGTTGCATTCTTCTATTCAATACTTTAGGCAGTTATAACGCAACAGCAGCGGGACTTCAAGTGACTTTTGCTACAAACCCAACAATCGTCACGCCAGGCACAAACCGATACATTGAAGTGAATTTGAAAAGTATAGGAGGATCTGTTGGTTCTATTACGATTAGCGCAAAAACCTTAGATACAACCGCTGTTATCGCCCAAGGAAACTGGATTATCAATGTCGGTAGCTTGGACAGCGGTGAGTCTTCTACACTCATCTACGAGTTTCGCGTGCCTTCAACAGCGACTCCTGGTCTCTATCAAATAGTTTTTGAGATCACGGGAAGTTTTAGTACGATAAAGCAAACCGCGGTTGTCCAAGTACAAGATGCAACTGTTTTAGACATAACATCAGTAACTCCAACTGAAATCTCAATTGGAATTGCGACAACCATTTTTTTTAATCTTACAAATAATGGTGGAGTACCTCTGACAAACATCCTGTTTACATGGAGAGATGCAAATAATCTTATTTTACCTGTTGGAGCCGATAATAGGATTACGCTCCCTTATATAGATCCAAATAACTACACAGCGATTCCTATTATGATTATTGCAAGTTCTGGAATCTCCCCTGGTGTGTATCCATTAACGATACTTATGGAGTATTATGATCAGACAGGAAAGAAACAGACCGTGAACTCAACAGTTGGTCTACAGATTAGTGGTAAAACGACATTTGATATTGTTCTTCAGTCATCATCTGGTACTACAACAACATTTGCTGTTGTCAATACTGGAGCAAATACTGCATCATCTGTTGTTGTATCGATACCTCCTCAGATAGGTTATTCCACAAGTGGTACATCCTCGACTAGTGTTGGGAATCTTGATGCTGGGGATTACACCTTAGCATCATTCTCTATTACGTCCACAACAAGCAATGCAACACGTAATGGAACCATGCAGTTCCCTTCATTTAACCGAACAGGTATGAGCAACCCACCCTCTGGTGGGAATTTCACTGGTGGACGAGATCGGTTTATGAATCAATCGTTTAGTATATTTGGGCAGAGCGCGTTAATTGTTCAAATAGCTTATACTGATGTGTTTGGAGTACGACAGACTATTCAAAAACAAGTAAATCTTTCTTCAAGCTCAACAAACGGATTTTCATCTCGGATGTCAACACAAGGAAATTCTAGGACATTTAATGGTTTTTCAAGTCAATCTCAATCAACAGACCTCGGTAATAGCATTATGTATATCGTCCTTGGTGTTATTGGGATTGTTGTTGTGGTTGTCGTTATTCAGCTTGGAAGAAAGAAGAAATTACCGCATATTTCAAAATCGGAGAAAGGTAGAAAAGAATGAAATTTACTGATATTCTGAAACTATCTCTGAATGGTCTTACCCATAGAGGATTACGAAGTTGGTTGACAATCCTTGGGATTATCGTTGGGGTTGCTGCAGTCATCGCCATGCTTTCCATCGGAGCAGGGATGTCCCAAAGTATGCAGTCGCAGATGTCGAGCTTTGGCGCAGATGTACTAACCGTCAGTGCTGGGGCAACACGAGCCTTTGGACCATCAAGCGGTTTTGAAGGGCGATTTCAACCTGGCCAAGAAGGAGGGCCTATAGTAATACAACGACAGGGATCGCAGACAACAACCACAGAGTCACCAACGTTAACTGATACCGATATCCTTGCGATTTCTACAGCTAGAGGTGTTGAAACAGTAAGTGGGATTATCTCGGGTCGAGAAACAGTCCAGTATCTTGCACAAACAGTTACGGTAACAATCGAGGGTATTGAACCCTCTGCATGGAATACGATGACGACCTCTAAACTTGATTCAGGGAGATTCCTTGAATCCGCAGAAACCACAAGTGTCCTTGTCGGAAATCGTATTGCTAATGGGATGTTTGATTATAATTTAACAGTTGACACCCAAATCAGAATAGGATCAAAAACATTCACAATCGTTGGGATATTAGCAGAATCTGGTACTGGTGATTTCGGGGGGGATGATCGAACTGTCTTTATGACACTTCAAGCGGCACGAGAGCTTCTTACTGATATTGGTAACAATGAATATTCCTCAATACAAGTAAAAGTTACTGATACAAATGCAATTGACCAAATTATTGAAAATGTTGAAAATGTGTTATATACCTCTCGTATGGTCACTGCAGATACCGCAGATTTTACAGTGACGTCACCGACCTCCATGCTTGAAACCTTTCAAAACACGATGGCCACATTAACATTTTTCCTTACCGGTATTGCTGCGATTTCGCTTCTTGTTGGAGCAATCGGTATTGCTAATACGATGTTTATGTCTGTGATGGAACGAACGAGACTGATTGGCATTCTGAAATCGATTGGGACACGAAACTCGGAAATCATGAAAATGTTTCTCGCTGAATCAGGAATCATTGGTCTAATGGGAGGACTCCTCGGTATATTCCTTGGATTTATTATCGTGGGTATTATTTCTAGTGTAGGGTTCAACATCATGGGTATGAGCAGAATGGGTGTAAATACTTCAGTTGCTATTGTTACTCCCCAGCTGATCGTGTTTGCATTATTCTTTTCGACTATCGTTGGGATCGTATCAGGATTGATTCCAGCACGAAATGCTGCAAATTTACAGATTGTTGAAGCGATGAGGAGCGAATAAAAAATGAAACAAAGAACAAGAGATAAATTAGTTCTTATTAGCAGTGGTTTCATTTTTTTAGCATTAGTAAATTTATGTGGATGTACCACAAATCAGAACAAGAATATTAATAGCGATGTAAACGCTTTGCTTGGGTCATGGGTGGGAACTCTTCAGATACCGCTGTTTGGTGGAGACGATAACACCTTCGTTTCTAAAATCACCTTTTCAAGTGACCATGCAGAGATGATACTTACAAATGGTAACAGAACGTTTTCTATGAATTATACCTACTTAATAAATGATAATTCATTGGTGCTTACACCAATAATGTCAGAGAGAGGCAGGTTTCCAGATAGACGACCTCTTAATGGAACATTTCCACCGAATGGAACTAGACCCCCTGGAAATGAAACACAACCATCAGGAGATAGAATGTGGCTACCGAATAATACAAATCCTTATAATGGAACATGGCCGTCAAATAGGACCCATCCACCAGGAGATAACCAAGGGTTAATGACACTTACTTTTCTTTATGCTTTTGATGAAGAGAACAAAGTTTTATTTCTAAATACAGCACACTTTACAAAAGTGTAAGAAATATTCTATACTAGAAAATTTCTATTCTGTTTCTTCTGCCTTCTTTTTTGACCGACGCTGCATTTCAATAACATCGTGCTCCTTTAACACGTTTCGATTAACCAGTTTCATCATGAGGATTTCATTGTATTCGAAAAGAAACGTAAGCTTTTTTGTATGCTGTTCCAATTGTTCTGTTTGTTTTGTGATATCTTCTTCTCGCTTTTGAAGCAACGCTATTGTTTCATTAATTTTTTCTGCTTTGTTCATCGTTAGTTTTTTGAGTTCTTCAGATAGTTGTTTTGAGATTGATACAACATGATTTTCTAGGATTACCTCGTTTTCCTTTCGAATCTCGGTGATGGTTTGATTTTTGAATTCTTGAACATCCTGAAGTTTTTTTATGATCTCTTTGTACTCACCGACTTTTTCCTGCAACAGACGTATCTTTGAACCCTCCATCGCCAGCATTTGTTCAATTTGATTGCATTTGTCAGTAAACTCAGCAATCTTCATTTGTAAATATCCTTCCTTCATACTGAATCATCCTTGCGAAAGACGATGGAATAAAGACCCATTGTTTTAATATGTTTCTTTTTCTTTTTATTATGGTAAAATAATTTAGCAGTGTATTTAGTATTTTAAAAAGCATTCGTGTTTCTGGATAACAGCTCCATCAAAAATTATATGCCAAATCAGACAAGCCAAAAATTCTCTCAGGGATATCCAAGAATTTTCTACTACTATTCCCCATATAAATCCTTCTGTGCAATATTTAATTATGAAATATTATAAGATTACTTTTTATTCAATATAGGAAGTAGTTTATTTTGTAAGCAGTTTTATCAGTTTATATGTTTCTGTGACATCGATTGTTTTCCGTTGAGTTGCTCTAGATAAAGGAATAGTCACTATCTTATTATTTTTAATGCTTACACAAACATCTGTTTTTCCAGTTCGTAAAATTTCTACCGCATAATGACCGAGCTTTGTTGCAAGAATTCGATCAACTCCGGTTGGATGCCCACCTCTTTGGATATGACCTAAAACTGCTACTCTAGTTTCTAAACCAGTTATAAATGTAACATCACGAGCAATATCATGCGCTTTTGCTCTTCCCTCTGCTACTATGATAATCCAACTTGATTTTCCTTTAGCATTTCCCTGTTTAATTTCTTCACACATCGTTTTAATATCTGATTTTCTTTCTGGGAGTAACACTTCTTCGCATCCACCAGCCAGAGCAACTTGCATCGCGATATAGCCACTTTCACGACCCATGACTTCAATGAGAAAGATCCGTTCTAAACTTGTTGCGGTATCACGTATTTTATCTAATGCATCTAAAACAACATTGACCGCGGTATCCGATCCGATTGTTAAATCAACGCCAGTGATATCGTTATCTATTGTCGCAGGGATACCAATAACAGGTATTTTTGTCCTTTTGGCAAGACGATGAGCACCTTTTAATGAACCATCTCCACCGATTACTATCACACCATCAATCTTATTTTTATGGAGATTTTTAATGGCTTTTTTTTGTCCATCATTAGTGAAAAAACGCTTCGACCGTGAGGTTTTTAGAATCGTCCCCCCCAGATTAACAATCCCAGAAACCGAACTTCTATTCAGTGTAATAAATTTTGAGTCAATTAGACCATCATAGCCCTTTATTACGCCAAAAGTTTGAATATGGTGTTTGTTTGCTGTTCTTACTACAGCGCGTAATGCAGCATTCACTCCTGCACAATCCCTTGTAATTATTGCTATTTTCTTCATACTCTCACAAATTAATATTATCATCTTTATTTGTTAAATAAAGAGTGAATTTTTTGATATCTCAACTCATGAATCCTATTTAACAATTCCTCATAAAATCAATCTATGGTGTAATTTCTAATATATATGTTCTTTCTCATAAAATCTATAAGGAGCATTAGTTTACGAAACGCTATTAATCCTCGAATTCATCATAATCTGAGAGAAATCACAAAAAGATTGGCAATATTTGTGGTATTATTAATCATAACTTTTGTATCGCATAAAATATTTTCTTTAATCAATGAGGAGATTATCTATTGTATCCTTCATATCACCTATAAATTTCACTCCTGTTATGCTACTAACTTTTTTACCATTCTTAAAAACGACAAAATAAGGGATTCCCATAATCTTATATTTTTTGGCAATATCTTGATTATTCTGAATGTCTAGTTTTCCAAATGCAACTTTTCCTTTATAGATCTTTGACAATCTTCTTAATCGTGGTGTCATCTCTTGACATGGTGTGCACCATGGTGCACAAAAATCTACTAGTGACATTGGATATTTTTTAAGAAAGTCTTTAAAATTTGTTTCATCTAAAGTGACAACATAATCTGGCCATGGTACTTTTAAAGTAACTTCTTTATCAGATGTCTTTCTGTTTTTATGCAGATTAAAAATTCCAAGATAGATCATAGTAGACCTTCGTTTATTTGTATGATAAATGGAAAAGAAAAAATTACGATTGTATATATAAATGTAGCTGAGAAGTATTGGTACAGTTTCAACACATCATTTTTTTCTGGTTTGTTTTTAATATTGTTTTTTAGTATGAATCTCTTTTTTTAACAATTCGATCATTGATTTCAATTTGTTATAGAGTATTATTAATTCGATAAATTACGGTACGTGTTTTTCAATTATACACGGATAAATTTTATTGTTGCCATTTCTTTAATAAAAAAAAAAATTTACATTGTATATTAGGAGAATCTCTAATGAACTATTGGACTATAAACTAAGGTGAGTTAGGTAAAATTATAAATACTAATTAGGGTATGTATAGTTATGCTACAATTATGCATAATTAATATTCCTTATTTAAAAGAGGTATATTAAATATGAGAACAGGTGCCTTTGAAATCGATTACGGATTTATTATCACTAAAGCTCCATTAGAATCATCCAAAACAATTGGCATACTCCGATTAGGTCAGAAAGCAATCGCTTCCGGTAAAACTGTTGGGATATTTCTCATTAGTGACGGTATTTGGGTTGCAAAAAACCATCAACAAAATGATGCAGGAAAACTTATACCACAACTTCTCCAAAACGGGGCTCAGATTATCGCAAGCCAAGAGCACCTAGAAGCTGCAGGTATATCCCCAAATGATATTATCCAAGGAATCGAAATATCTAGTAAACCATACGATGATCTTGTAGAAAAGGTAATGGAACAGTGGCGATGGGTGATGACCATATGACTACAGATCAAACAGTGACGTCATCAAAAATATTAACAATTGTTCTGATCAAAGGACCCTATGCCTCTGAAGCTGTTGATATGGCTTGTAAAACAGCATTAAAAGCAAAACAAAAAGGCTATATCGTTCACTTTTTCTTATACCTTGATGGAACATGGAATGCGCATCTCACTGGAGATAAAAACTATAATAATCCTGGAGATTGGCTACGAAGAGTACTACGGAAACAAATTGAGGTCAAATCATGTGAACGTTGTTCTATTGCACGAGACCTTACGGAGAAAAACATTATTGATGGTATCTATATCTCTGGTTCATCGGATTTAATTGATTTTTTCATAGAATCAGACGTGGTTCTCACTTTTGGAGGCTGAAACATTATGAAAACACGATCTGTTATTTTCTATTGTACACATGGAACCTACGGACGAGATGATGATGCGTATGGGGCAGCGCTCCAGGTGAATCACGCAGTGGCGAGAGGAATGAAAGTGACAATGGTGTTAGTGGAAGACGGTGTGATGATGGGGATGAAACAGCAAAATCCAGGAAAAATTGGACTTCCCAACAATATTAATGAACTCCAAGATTTCTTAGAGCTAGGGGGACGACTAGTAATCATCAAAGAATCCCTTAAACAACGAGGTATTTTACCAGAAGAAATTATAGATGGTGCTGAGATCATTCCTTTCTTTGATCTTATTGGCATTATCAATCAACATGATATATCCTTAACATTTTAGGAGGTGATGACATATAGAAGATGAAGAAGTAAGAATATCAACCATTGGGTTGAATTGCCCAAAACCATTAATTGAAACACGTAAGGCATTAAATAAAATAAAACCAAATCAAATCTTAGTTGTCGAAGGGGATCATCGAGCATCTCTTGAGGAAATACCCAAAGCAATGCAAGATATTGGACAGAAAATATTATCTGTAGATAACAAGGATGGTAAATAGATCATCCGTATACAAAAGGTGGGATAAAAAAATATGGTAGAAAAAAAAGGAGTGACAATACTTCTTCATAGTGGAGATCTTGATAAAGCATTAGCCGCATTTATCGTTGCAACAGGAGCAGCAGCAAAAGGAATTCCAACAACAATGTTTTTCACGTTCTGGGGTTTAAATGTCATACAACAAAATGGTGCGAAATCAGCTAAGCTTTCAAAAATGAACATGGCAGGAATTGGGACTAGGATGATTAAACGACTGATGAAAAAGAAACATGTTGCGTCACTCGAGGAACTTATAAAAGATGCAGGTGAACTTGGGGTACGCTTGGTTGCCTGTGAGATGACGATGGATCTAATGAATATACCCCGTGAGTCGCTCTTGCCTGAGATAAAAGAAATTGGTGGTGTTGGCACATTTCTTGATGCTGCACAAAATTCTGATACACATTTCGTTTTCTAACTGATAAAACAGGATGATAATATCTCCTCCTCTGATGTTTGATACCTATGATTGAGAAATTATCTCAGATAACCCTGCAGATTGATGGTACCCATCTAACTTGCTTTGATATAGTTCAATGTATGTTGAATCTTAATGATACAGATATGCGTCTTCTTCAAAGACTTCTAACGTCAGGTGGAATGACAAGTTATCAACTATCAAAGAATCTTAAAAAAGATCGTTCAACGATTCATCGGAGTCTAGAAAAACTTATTGCATGTCAATTATGTTTTAAAAAACGTCAAAGTGGCAAAACTAGAGGTTTTGTTGATTATTATCATGTGATTCCTGAAAAAGATATTCTCAGAAAAGCTGAAGATAATCTTGATTTGTGTTATTCAAAAATCAAAAAAACGTTACAAGAATTAAAAAAGAAATGAAAATTAAATACCTCTATCATATTTTGTTAAAGCAAGAACTTCTAAAGGAACAACCTTTCTATATACATATTCGGGTTTTCTTACTTTTTTATTAACAGTCAAAAGATCTTTTATTTTAATACCAAATAATCTCTCATTCTCTCTTAATAAAGGTAAAATTATTTTCCAATCGTTATTTGAAATAGAATTAATTTTACTACCATTGAGTTGATCCTCTCCGACTGTTTTAAAAGGATCTCTTAAATATACAGCACCAGCTGCTGCAAGTGGAAAGAGATTTCCGCCATGATATGGCGTCTCTTGTGACAAGATTTTTCCATTTTTTGAAAATTTTATTCCATTTATTACTGTGAATCCAGATGCAGCCATACAAGATTCCCCCAAATAATCTTTACAAGATCCATTTATAATAGCAGTTGCACTTCCAACAGAATTGATCAAAGGTCGATCAACCAGATCACCTAATATAAATGCTACTCCACCTTTGGCCCCGTATTCAAATGTTTTTCCTACATCGCCATAGATTACAATTTTCCCGAATCTAAAACAATATGCGACAGAATCCTGAACACTTCCATGAATATGAAACTCTGGTCCATCAGCAAAAGCTGCAAGACAATCCCCCACTCGTCCATATACATCGATTTTTACTTTTTCCCTAGCAATCAAACCTGCACCAAAATTTCGTTGTCCACGAAAATTATATGCAATGAAGTTTCTCCAACCCAAATCGTATGCTCTCTGCAGAAATTGACAAGTTCCATCATTTCCTTCGGCTTTGAAATCAAATACATCAATAACTAAAATTTGATTTGAATTCAAAGGTTTAAATAGCTTATTTCTCCTAAAATAATCAATTTTAAAATATTTATTATTTAAACTTACTCCTAGTTTAGGAAAGGAATCAAAAATCTCATAAAGTTTTTCTTCATAAATCGGAATCAAATCACTTCTATACTTTTTTCCAATATAATATCTTCTATCAATAAGATTAGTTAATACCTCTATTGCTAATGTTTTTTCAATAATACCATTGACTGCATATTTTTTCAGAGAATCGACAAATAAAATAATACTGTCAATATCCCAATTTTTAATATTTTTTAATAAATATTCAAAAATTTTCTTCGTTCTATTAATTCTAAATATTTTTTCATCGATAACAAAAAGATTTTTTAAATTATTAGTCCCTCTATTACAATAATGTTTTTTATTATCTACAATATTAACTTTTTTCCCCAATTTATCTGTACAATCAAGATTTTTTGATTTATCTATTGTAAAAATAAAAGCACCACCATTAGTATAACTACCTCCTCTTGAATACCAATATCGATCAGCCATAGGAGAAAATCTTTTATCATCTTTCGACAAATAAAAAAGTACTGTGTCAATTGCCTGTTTCTCAGATGCGATAAGACCAATTTTTATATCTCTTTCCTGAAGAGCAAAAACTTGTGGTCTAAGCATTGATGTATCTGTTATACCAATTAATTGCAATTGCTTTTCAGAAACATTATTTCGAGCAACAATAAAAAACCAAGGGCCATCAGGAGAACCATGTATATGTGTCATTTGGATGGCTTTGTATATTTTCTTTTTTGTTTCTGACAACATAGTAAAATCTCTTTCAGTTGTTGGAGCTATAGCCTCAATAGCATATTCTAATGGATATTGATAGATTCTTGTCAAAAGATCCCAATAAAGAGCAGCAACTTCGGTATCTGTTAAAAATAATGGATAAATATTTCGCTGTTTGAGATACTCGGCAATAGAATAATAATTAGCAAAATCACCATTATGAATAAGGATATCATTTAAACCAATAAATGGATGAGAACCTCCCGGATGCCAAATTTTTCCTTTAGTTGGATATCTTTGATGTCCTATCCATATATGTGCTTCAAAATCTTCCAATTTATAATATTGAAGAACTTGTTCTGCATATCCCACAATTTTTAAAACCAACATGTTTTTTCCATGAGATAAAACAAAAGCTTTTTTCTCACCTAAAGAAGCATAAAATCTGGTGTTAAGCATGTAACTGTTTCTATAAATGAATTCGTCTTCAATTTGTTCTCTATTAATATTATCTAAACCATTGATTTTTTTAAAATTATTTAGTGAATCTTTTTTGACACTCACAAAATAACTCCATACATCCGGAGGTTTTACTTCTAATCCTATTTTTTTATAATCCTTAATAGTATCAATTCTTCTAACTGCTTTGACATCAAGATATGGATAAATATACTCTTTTTCTACTTGTTTTCTAGAATTTGGGTCCAAATAAGCTACTAATAACAGGTATGAATTTTCTAATATTTTTAAAGTAACACCTAGTTGTTTGTGTGAAAGACCCACTGCGGCTATTCCTCCTCCCTTGCCATTTCCCCTATTATGCATTTGTATTAATGATTGAAATAAATATTTTCCTTTTATTGGAATTGTCGAAGCAACTCCAATGACACCGCATCCTCCCTCTGCTTCTATTGCCTCATTTTTAATCATGGATGAATTTGTTTTCATGTTTTTTTTAGATGATATAATCTTTTCTATTTGATCTGATGATCTCACCATGATTTCATCTCATATAATCCAGATGTATAAGATGGTTGAATCTTCCTTTTTTAAATTCCACCTTGTTTTTTGGTAGCAGTTCTTTTATACTTCCCAAACCTAATTTTGTTAAAATATAGTCCCATTGTTTTTTCCAAGAAGAATACATGTTGATTATTCTTTGACATCCCCACTCAGGATTTATATAGTTTGCAAGTATCGGATCCGTTGTAGCAATACCTGATGGGCATCCTCTTCCTCTTTCACAATTAGCACATCTTTTACATCCTAAGGCTACAAGTTCAGAGGTCCCAATAACAGCACCATCTGCTCCTAATGCAATAATTTTTGCAACGTCAAAAGCTGTACGTATCCCACCACTTGCCATTATAGTTATTTTATCTCGTACTCCCTCTGATACCAGATAATTATGAACAATAGGTATTGCGTATTCAA
>SMTZ1_10001031_pt1 | contig 27489 bp, 22 predicted proteins | sample DeeMarSWOR136_30_FD_25667 | JGI IMG/M metagenome (IMG submission 25667)
AGTTAATAAAAAGACACATTTCACAGGTTATAGCACAGACAAGATAGTGCATCTTTTCAAGGGTCCCTGCTGGGAAATTGGGACCCTCGAAAAGATTATAAAAATAAGAAGGAGGTTTTCTGTTTTATTAGAGAAGAACAATATTCGCATATATTTCATTCTGTTTTATAAGAATTATTATTTTCCCGATTTATTCCTAATTACCTCCCATTCGATTCCAGGTTTTAACAATCAATACATCAATAATGAGGCTTTTTATGTACACTTTTACGACGCTTATATATCATAATATATTATATAATATATTACTATCTTTGCAACAATAATTTTATCTATTTGATAAAAAAAATCTCTTTATTTTTTTACTCTTAAGTTGATATCTAATAGATAAATGTACGTTTAGCAATAAATACTTCTAATTAATTATAATAAAATAAATTATGCAATTTATATATAAAATGAAAATGAATTAACTGGCAGATAGTATATCAAATTGCCTTTAAAATTTCTTTTTGTACATAAAACAATTGACAAAGGTAGTAACAAATGATAGTATGTTTATCATATCATTTTCGCAAAACACTAATAGAAGTGTTTAATTTATTTTTAAAGGGGGCAAAAGTATGAGAAGGAAACTTGTTATCGTTCTTGCGTGTGTGCTCATTATTCTTGTTCCTCCAGCTCTATTCGCTGGAGGGGGAAAGGAGGAAGTAGAAAAAACGGAACCTGTAGCGAAAACTGAGTACGAAAGTAAAATTCTTCATCCTTACACGACTCTTGAAAATGAATACTTCAAGATGTGGGATCAGGGTGCACGAGAGGCAGCAGCGGCCTTGGGGTATGAAAGCCTGCCGGTTATCAATGAGGGAGATACAGACAAGCAAGTTTCACAGATTGAAACAATGATTTCAACCGGTGTCAAGATGATTGCCAATTGTTCCCCTGATAGCAGCAATATCGCAACCATTGCAAAGATGAGCCAGCAGAACAAAGTATACCTCGTGAATAGCCATGAGACCCCTGAATGGCTTACACCACCAGATATAGGCGATTACTATGCTGTGGCAAACTTCGCTGATAACTATGGTTATGGATATCAGATGGCTAAATTACTATTCGAAAAAATCGGTGGTAGAGGAAAACTTCTCCACATCAGTGGATGGCCTGGTAATCTGCCAAATAAGTTCAGGACAATGGGACTTGAAAAGGCTCTTAAGGAGTATCCCGACATTAAGCTCCTGGCAAGCCAGCCAGGTAAGTGGAACAGAGTTGATTCAAGAAAAGTTATGGAAGATTTTATAATCGCATATCCTGAATTTGACGCAGTTTTTGGGCAGAACGACGATGTTGGAATTGGTGCCATGATTGCCTGCGAAGAAGCTGGAATAAGCGTTCCAATAATTGGTATTGATGGGAACAAAGAAACGATGGAATATATCAAGCAGGGAAGGTATTATGCGGTAATGTCACAGCATCCAGGCTGGCATTCTGGGTGGAGTACTGTGATGGCATATGATGCAGCTCATGGATGGAAACCTTCTATTGCAGAGAGAATGATGCAATTTGATGGCACAATAATTACAAAAGAGAATGTGGACTGGTATTACAACCTGATGTGGGGAAAGGATAAATTACCATTCGACTGGAAAAAAATGTCAAAAGTTCTGCATCCCGATGACTGGGATTTGCAAAACGGTGTAAGACCTCTCGATCCGAGAGATCTCTGGGCTGATATGGAAAAACCCGCAGGATACTCACTCCCCAAAGAATATGAATATGACAAAGGGTATAAAGCAGATTATGAAAGGGTCAAAAAGATGTATGAGGAGCACTATAAGTCTAAAACTTTACACCCGCATCTCAAATCATAGCTGAAATATTCTTCATCTTTCGGTAAAATGGTATGCAGAGAAGAGTACTCTCTTTTCTGCATACCGTTTTTAATTGAAAAATGGTAGTTATTAAATAGAGATGTTTGAAAAGATTAAAATCCATAATAACAGTGCGATGCAAAAGATAATAGATACTATTTTACGATTTTTTAAAAGAAGAAAATTCGTTGAGATATTGCCCTATATGCTGCTCTTGGTTCTCATAATTTCATTTTATCTGATAACACCGATTTTTTTATCCCGGGATAATATTCTAGTGCTTCTGGCTCAGGGTATGGTTCTGCTATTGGTAAGCACGGCAGCTACTTTTCCCATTCTCATGGGATCTATTGATCTCTCTGTAGCTGCAAATACAACACTTTCGGGAATAATGGCTGCTCTTTTCATATCAAATATCGGAGTATATGCGGCTTTCCCTGCAGTATTAGTAGGAGTGGGATTTGGTTTTTTAAACGGAATCGTAAGTGTATATTTTAAACTTCCGTCTTTTATTATCACATTAGGGACAATGTCCATAATGGATGGGACCGGATTACTCCTAAGTGAGGGCAGTCCCATCTGGTTCCAGAACGATGCCTTTACCTGGATCGCAAAAGGATCAATATTCGGAGGTCTCCAAAATATAGTAGTATGGTCCGTGCTGGCGTATATCTTTTTTTCATTTATAGGGAGCTATACAAGGTTTGGCAGATACCTTGTTGCAATTGGCGGTGCGGAAAAAATAGCAAAACTGTCTGGCATTAATGTTGAGAAGTACAGGATACTGGCTTTTACTTTTACAGGACTTTTATGTGGGATTGCAGGAATATTACAAATTTCACGAGTCGAATCTGCATCTCCGCATTTTGGAGCAAAGCTTCTTATGGAAGCAATTGCTGCCGTGGTAATAGGGGGAACCCCGGTATCAGGAGGGGTAGGGGGTATCCATCGTACATTTATTGGAGTTCTCGTTATTACAGTACTGAGCAATGGTCTGGATGTTTCTCTAGTTCATCCATATTTACAGCTTATTATAAAAGGAGCAGTGGTTTTATCGGCAGTTGTGTTAACGCTGGATCGTTCTAAGCTTGCACTGGTGAAATGATCAAAGAACAATGATATCCATATTATTAAATACCATTACATGTAATAAGCATCTGCCTTTTTGAAAAGGGAACGCTGGAATGTTGGAGCACTTATCAAAGCGTAAAACATTAGGTGTTGTTATTCCTTTGGTATTCATTTTTATACTGGTTTTGTTATTTGGCTCTATTAACCCCCGCTTCTTATCGATTGCAAATCTGTATAATCTCATTAGACAGACATCCGTTCTCATGATTGTTGCGATTGGAGCAACCTTCGTCATACTCATGGGGAGTATTGACTTATCAGTAGGAGCGATTGTCACTATTTCCGGTATTGTATCGGCATTATTTGTGCCACGGCTGGGCACAGGTGCGATCATAGTCGGTGTTGCAATTGGTGGATTAGCCGGAACAATAAATGGTACAGTCTATGTGTATGGAAGGGTTCCTTCATTCCTCGTAACATTGGCAATGGGACCAATCTTAGAGGGGGCTGCGCTCATGATTTGTAAGGGCTCTCCGGTTGTAATCAAAAATATGGATTTTCTTAAAATTGCTTCTGGTAAATTAATAGGAAATTTTCCAAATATAGGTATCTGGGCGCTTCTTATCTATTGTTTTTTCACCTTTATTGCCTTTAGAACGCGATATGGCAGATACGTATTTACCATAGGGGCTGGAGAAAAGGCTGCTCAATTTTCAGGGGTTTCTGTTAAAAGAATTAAAATAATGACCTACTTTTTGTCAGGTTTTCTCAGTGGTCTTGCCGGTGTTCTGTTCAGTGCGCGATGTCAATCTGGCACACCTCGAATGGGAGAACCATTTATTTTAGATTCTATAGCGGCAACCGTTGTCGGTGGTACTGCATTGACCGGAGGATCAGGAGGACCTCACAGGACGATTCTCGGCGTTATTATTATGGGCATTCTCAGTAATGGAATGAACCTCCTCAATGTGCATCCACATGTACAGATAATCATTAAAGGAGTCGTTACAATTTTAGCTGTTACAGCTACACTTGATAGATCGAGACTTGAGTTTGTGAAATAGTATTTTGGGAAGGATAGATAGAAATGGAAGAAAAAAAAGGGAAAGCCATGCAGGAGAATATTTTAAAGGCAGAAGATATAACGAAATCATTTCCCGGTGTGATTGCACTTGATTCTGTTTCTATTGAAGTAAAGCAAGGAGAAATTGTAGGCATAGCTGGAGAGAATGGGGCAGGGAAATCTACTCTATTAAATATTATAGCAGGGATATATCAACCAGATAGCGGAAGATTATATCTTCGATCAGAGCCGTATTCTCCCTTAAATTATCAACATGCAAATAAACATGGTGTTTTTATGGTATTTCAGGAGCAGGGACTTGTCCCGAGCCTTTATGTGTATGAAAATCTGTTTCTTGCAAATGAAGAGAATTTCATTACGAACGGTGTTCTCAACAAAAAGAAGATGATTGGCGAAGCTGTTGAAGCGATGGCGAGTCTAAATCTTAAAATTGATCCGACAAAACTGACCTGGAATTATTCCTTTCATGAAAGACAAATGATTGAGATATCCAAGGCATTTACTCTGACAAAAATCCTAAAGATAGAGATGCCCCTTATTCTTTTGGATGAGCCTACATCCGGTTTAAGTGATGCTGAGATTGAAATTCTTTTTAATAAAGTGAAGGAATATAGCGAAAGAGCATCTTTTATTTTTATATCCCATCGGCTCTCGGAGTTAATCACCTTGTGTGATAGATTATATATTTTTAAGGACGGGCGAAACATTAAATCACTTAATACTGTAAGAACAACAGAAGAAGATATACATGAATATATGGTTGGCAGGAAAAGAGAGAGTAAGTTCTATAGAGAAAATCTTCAAATTACAAAAACAGGTGAAGAAATCTTTACTGTTGATAACCTTTCAAAATCAGGTGAATTTTCTGACGTTACGCTGGGATTACGAAGGAGAGAGATCTTAGGAATTGGAGGGGTTGTTGGTTGTGGAAAAACTGAGTTGGGACTCTGCATAGCAGGGATCGAGAAATTTGATAGAGGAAGCATAGCCATCGATGGAAATACAATACATAAGGTCACCCTAAAGAATATGATGAGAAAGGGTGTTGGTTATGTACCTGGAGACAGGAAAAATGAAGGGATTATTGGATATTTGGCTGTTAACTGGAACATTACCCTACCCAGCATACCAGATATTAAATTATGGGGTCTCCCACTTTTAAATATTAAAAAGGAAAATGATATAACTCGTACATTCATATCGAAATTTAGAATAAAAACTCCCCGTATTACAAGTATGTGCTATAGTCTCAGTGGAGGGAATCAACAAAAAGTTTTAATGGCGAAATGGGTTGCTAAAAACCTGAAAGTAATTATTCTCGATAATCCAACGCGTGGAATCGACGTAGGTGCGAAAGAAGAAATATATACAATTCTCAGGGAGCTCATTGGGCAGGGACTTTCACTTATTCTTATTACAGATGATCTACTAGAGCTTATCGGACTCAGTAATCGTATAATTATTATGAAGGATGGTGTGATTACTAATGAGTTTGATTCTCCTCCTGATAATAAAACAACAGAAAATGAATTGGTAAAGTTTATGGTTTAGTAAATGAAATTGGATATTTAAATGATTTCTATATGAACTACTTGTATTACGATTAATACTATTAAAAAATAAAAGGATACCAGTTTTGGCAAACTCCATAAAAGAACCACTTTATTTGCAAGTTGTAAAGCATTTAAAAAAAGAAATTACAAATGGACTATATGAAGTTGGGGATTTATTGCCGACAGAGGATGAGTTGATAAAACGATTTCACATGAGCAGAACAACAATTAGGAGTGCTATTGGTATACTTGAAAGGGAAGGGGTCGTTTCAAGAAAACGTGGCAAAGGCACAATAATCAAGGATCAGAGAATACCGCAAAATTACAACTACTTGAGTTCTTTTACAGAAACTCTCGCAGAAAGAGGGCTAAAGGTTGAAACCACTAATATTTCAATAGGTCTTTTACAACCTCCAGATAGTGTAACATCTTCTCTCGGTATAGAGGAGAAAGAAGAGGTTTATTTAGTCCAGCGTACGAAGATATTGAAGGGAAAGCCTATTTGCTTTATGAGGAATTATCTGGTGGCGAAATATGTACCGGATCTTGAAAAGTATGTAGAGGACCTCAAGAAAATAGGGCTCTATCAGTTGCTTGAAGAAGTATACAAATTTAAAATTGATAGGGCTGTAGATACTATAACTATCTATCTTGGTGGTCCCCTTGAATCCGAGATACTACAGTTAGATGAGAATATTGCTTTATTTCGGAATATGAGACTTACGTATTTAGAAAACGGTGAAGCATTCGAATATGTTATTTCCATAATAAGGGGTGATGTATACGAATACAAGGTGTACCTTCAGGGAAGGCCGGAAAAACAAATAGAATAACTCATCTCCGACTTTTTGTGAATATTAGTTAAATAACATATTCAGAAAGCTGTTATGTAACCTCATATATCCCTATATATGAGATGGATCTATTTACCTACATTCCTTAAGTAATACACCCTTCTTCGGGGAGCTTAATACAATTTAATGTTCACCTTTGATTAAACCTTGAGAAGCATAAAATAAGTAGGTAAGGAGGAATCTTATGGAGCTATCATCCCATGATATCGCACGCTTAATAGATATAAGCGCTGTACAAACAGCCCATGGGATACATGACATAAAAGAACTCGTCAAATATGCCAAGGAATACAGATTTATTGCTATTCACGTTCTCCCATGCTGGGTTACCTCTGTAAAAGAGATGATAACGAAAGAAGATGATATTCTCATAGGTTCTCCCGTTGGATTTCCTTCAGGTGGTCACAAAACAGAGATAAAAGTCTCAGAAACAAAACAGATGTTATCAGACGGCGTACAGGAGCTCGATATGATGATGAATGTAGGAATGCTCCGATCAAGTAATTATCAGTATGTAGAAAATGATATCAGATCAGTTGTTGAAGCTGCAGGTAGGGTGCCTGTAAAGGTAATAATAGAAACGTATTATCTTACGGATGATGAAATAAAAAAATCGTGTGAGTTCTGTATTGAAGCTGGAGCAGAGTTCATTAAAACTTCTTCTGGATGGACTCCCCAAGGAGCTACGTTGGATAACATTCGATTAATTACTTCTTTTGTTGGTAATGCGATAAAAGTAAAAGCAGCAGGTGGGGTCAGGGATATTGATACATTAGTAATGATGTATAGAATGGGAGTTGCGCGTTTCGGGATTAATGTAAACGCATCGATGAAGATAGTTAAGGAGTGTGAAAAGCTTCCAGGTGGAGTAGTAATGGTATAAATAAAAGTGAAAGAAAAAGGAGTGAAATTATGGAAAATTTTGAATTTTATAACCCGGTGAGAATACTTTTTGGCCCTGGTGAGGTGTCGAAAACAGGGGAAGAAGCAACAAAACTTGGGTCGAAGGTTCTTCTTGTTTCATATAAAGAACATGATTTTTTTAAAGATTTGTTGAAAAGAATTCAATCAATGCTGGAATCGAAAGGCGTAAAGGTAATCACCTTTTATGAGGTAACTGCTAATCCGAGAATGGGACAGGTTTCTACTGGTGTACATATATGTAAGCGTGAAGGTGTTGATCTTGTGATTGCTGTTGGCGGTGGGAGTGCGATGGATGCTGCTAAAGTGATTGCTGCCGGTGTATTTTATAAGGGCGAACTTTGGAATATGGCCATGAGTCGTCATGACACTATGAATGCAATGCCCCCTGAAAAGGCACTTCCGCTGTTAATGATACCAACGCTTCCTGCAACGGGGAGTGAAATGAATTGCTGTGCTGTAGTGACAAATGAGAAAACAACAGAAAAATCATATGTGTATGCTCCGTGTCTATTTCCAAAACTCTCAATTGCTGATCCTTCGTTAACCTGCAGTTTACCTCGTTATCAGACGTCATGCGGGGCAGCAGATACTATTTCCCATGTTTTGGAATTTTACTTAAATGGGCAGTACGATGCACCTCTTCAAAACCGTATTCAAGAAGGTGTTATTTTGACGGTTATAGAGAATGTGGAAAAGGCCTTGAAAAACCCCAATGATGTCGTTATTCGAGGGCATCTTCAGCTGGCATCCATCGTCGCTTTAAATGGATGGTCTCAACCAGGTGATGCATGGACTCCAATGCATCAACTCGGGCATGTACTATCAGCTCGTCATGATTTGGCACACGGTGCAACGTTATCTATTATAATGCCAGCATGGATGAAAGTCCTCTACAAGACTCGCATCGAGAGCTATGTACGATTTTCGCGAAAAATATTTGGGATTAATGAGGATGAAAAATCACAGGAAGAGGTGGTGCGTGAAGGAATCGAACTTTTCGAAAACTTTTTAAAGGGCCTTAATGTTCCCACACGGCTTTCAGATGTCAATATACAGGCTGATGAAATAGATACATTAACAGAGGATGTTGTTCGTATAAGCTTTGGTCCAGATGGAAAGTTGAATAGCCGTCCTCCTGTAGACAGGGAAAGTGTGAAAAAAGTATTTAAAACAGCATTATAATCTTAATGCTATTTGCTTATACAATAGATGCCATACAAATGGATAAATATATACTTGCTAATTGATATGGGCCTAGGTTGAAATAAAGCATCAACTTTCTTTCATTGCCAAGTTGCACTGGGAGATATGCTTATCAGTACTGATTTATATCAGTACTGATTTATATAAGATTAATTTACCTATCGAAAAAGTGAGATTGTGGACACTACCTAATAGATTAAGAAAAAAAAAATCTAAAAACTGAAGTTGTTCTTAGCTCGTTAAATAGAAAAAAAGGCCATCAGTCTGTGAAAAAGACTGATGGCCTTCATTTTTTACTTTAATTTAGCGATTTTTTCTTCGAGCAATTTTTCTGCTTCTTCCATAGAGGGAATGCCTGAAAGATCGATGTCCTGGTCTTTCGGTAATTCATCCCAGAGGATTTCAACCGCCCATACAGCAGCCCTTGCGACAACTGTTGATGCAACTAATAAATGCCCCTCGTGCGCCTCAAACTTATCAAAAGCCTCCTGATCGAATTCTCCAGTTTCCTTCATGAATTGCGTTGTAAAACCCAGGCAATGCATCTGAATATCTTTACAAATAGCTGAGCCGTAGGTTTCCTTGAATTTAATGAGAAGTTTTTGCCCGAGCTCGGAAGCCTTAAGATAAATTTCACCTTTTTCCCATAAGGTATAATCTCTTCCGAAAAAGAAGCTGAAAGCTACAAGCGGGCCACAGAATGCTCCGCATGAATGTAGACCGGAATCAGCACCACCCCCCTGAAGAGCAGAAATACTTTTAAAGATTTGCGGGTTTTTATACCCAAGTACAGTGGTAATAGCATGGAAAGAGGATTGTGAACAGGATAACCTGTTCTTTTCACTTTCAAAACCAATTTTAAAAGCCTTTTCCATGGCTTCTTTCTTGGTGTACCCATTAATTGTTTTTTCCATACAATGTTCCTCCTCATAAAATTATGATTTATAGTTTATAAAGCTGTTACTGGAAATATATTATCGAGAGCTGTGTTGATTTCATCGTCTATTTCAATATCAAGCGCCCCGAGATTATCTTTTAACTGTTCAACCTTGGTCACACCGGTAATTACACTTGTCACACCGGGCCGTGCTGCCGCCCAGGCAAGTGCAAGCTGAGCCCTCGTGCAGCCGAGTTTATCAGCGATCTTTTTCATCTTTCTCACTCTTTCGAGGTTTTCTTTCGTATAGGGGTTACCAGGTAGCTGATCCGCTCCCATACGTGCAACCCGCGAATCCTTGGGTATTCCCTCATCATACTTTCCCGTGAGAACGCCGCTTCCCAGCGGACTCCATATGACTATTCCAATCCCGAGGGATTGAGCCAGCGGAGCGACATCCTTTTCTACAGGTCCGCGGTAAAGCAAACTGTATTCAGGCTGCTCGACCTGAGGTTTATAGAGATTATGCCTTTCGCAGAATCGAACCGCTTCGCTAATTTGCCATCCTTTCCACTCGCTCGTTCCCCAGTACAGCACTTTGCCCTGGTGGATCAAGTCATCCATCGCCCGAATCGTCTCCTCCATGGGCGTCTCAGGATCGAATCGGTGGCAGTAGTAGAGATCGAAGTAGTCAGTTTCCATCCGCTTCAAACTCTTCTCTACCGATTCCATTATGTGTTTTCGCGAAAGCCCTTTATCATTCACATCCGCGCTCATGGGCCAGAATGTCTTACTAGCGATCACTAGATTGTGGCGCGGAAAATCTTTCAAAACTTTTCCTGCAGCCAGTTCACATTCACCGAGCGCATACACATCGGCGAGATCAATGTAATTCATGCCGCTTTCGATTGCAGTGTGAAGAATTTTTTTTGTGAGAGACAAATCCTTCACACTCTCACCAAAGGTCGTCCAGCCTCCAATACTGAACGTGCTGACTTTCATCCCGCAGGTTCCCAAACTTCTGTAGGTCATCTCTTTTTTTGGCATTGAAAAAACTCCTTAAAGATATATTGTTCTTACATTTCCTTTCTATGCTGAACCCTGTCAATGACCACCGTAACTACTATAAGAGCTCCAATAAATACTCTCTGCCAGTATGGAGTTACGCCTATGAGATTCAGTCCGTTTCGCAGTATCCCGAGTATGAGTGTTCCCACAATCGTTTTCCATATCCCGCCTCTTCCTCCGAAAAGGCTGGTTCCTCCTATGATGACCGACGCAATGGCATCCAGGTTGTGTGCTTCTGCCGCGATTGGTTGTCCTGAGTTCACCCTCCCAGCTAGTATCACACCGGATATACCTGCCATTGTCGAGCATACTCCAAAGGTGATAATCTTGTAGGTGTCTACCGGTATCCCTGAAAGTCGAGATGCCTCCTTATTTCCTCCTATGGCAAAAATGCCTCTTCCAAACTTTGTCTGAGACAGAAAAAACCAGCAGACCACCGCAATTGCGAGAAACACCAGTGCGGGAAATGGAATAATGCTTATTCGCCCTTGGCCGATATACTTGAAACTGTCCGTTAAACCCGATATGGGATGACCTTCAGATATAATCAAAGCAAACCCTCTTGCTATTGACAGCATGCCCAGTGTAACGATGAATGAATGCACCCCCAACTTCGCTACAACAAGGCCCATCACCATTCCCATACTAAAACAAAAGAGTATCGTGAGGGAGATCGCTGGAAATGTTCCCCACCCGTTCATCACCTGGAATTTTGCTGCAACAACCCCCGCAAAGGCTGCCATGGATCCCACTGAAAGGTCTATTTCTGCCATCAGTATGACAAAGGTCATTCCGCATGCGGTGATACCGATCATGGAACTCTGAAGAAATATATTCAGCAGATTCCTCCTCGTGAGAAACACTGGAGAAGAAATTCCCATCCCGATGATAATAAAGATAAATACAAGGAGGATCGTCTGCTCCTTTAAGACCGTGATGAAGAAATTCATGATGGTCTGGGAAAAGGTTTTTTCTCCGTTTTTATCACTTATTAGTGCCATACTCTATCCCTCACTATTTTAATCTGCAAATTCACTGAGCAAAGGGCTGAGGTGCTGCAGCCCTTTGCTCCATTTGTCTGGAATTATACAACATCACTGAATTCTTGCAATTATTCATTGGCTATTATCGAATAAAAATCCCCTGTATACATATTTTCTTTGATGATGACCTCGGGGGTCATTTCAAAATCTTTTTCTGGAGGTGCTTCTCCCTGTAGATATTTCAATAAACGCCTTAGGACTTCAGATGTTTGTTCCACAGGATATGATATTGAACAATCAGCAATCCCATCCCTTATTACCCGAAGTCCATCCGGAAATGCTACCTTTCACCTTCTTCCTGACAAGATATTTCAACATTAATTTCCGAACTGATCGATGATCTTGTTCAATTTATTTCTGTAGTATTGAAAATGATTCCAGGGTACATCCGGCGGGATAAAATGGTCACCGAAAGGTATGTATCCCCCAGTCTTAAGAACTTCTTCTACCGGATCCAATATCTGGTCAATGGATTTTTCCCCATGTGCAATCTCAGACTTTGGAATTCCCCCGAGCATTTGAAGCATCGGGTACTGTTTTCTCACTTTTACAATATCCATACCGCAATGAACTTCGAATGGATACAACCCGGTGACACCTCCTTCAATGAATAGGGGTATTAATTCATTACAATCACCATCAGTATCTACCAATATTATTTTTACTCCTTTACTCTTAAGGAAACTCGTCAGTCTTTTATAATAGGGGAGCATAAACTCCTGAACCATGGCGGGAGATACCATTGAACCTCGCCCAAAGGAGATGTCTTCCCAGATATGTATATGGTCCACCTCAACCTGTGAAAGAACTTCGGAGTAAACATTTATCCAGAGTTCAGTAAAGGTTTTTAATATGTCATGAATGAGTCCAGGATTGTCATAGAACCAATAAAACAGGTTTTGATATCCGATAATATGACTTGGTGTCCCGAAGAAGCCATAGGGGTGTCCACCAAATGCGAGTGGATAATCTCTATTTTTGTAATTGTTTAAAAGGTTATTCCAGTTTTTAGGAAATCTACCACCCATTTCTTTCACATTGAGTCTCTCATCTTTTAATTTTTCCCAGCTTTTTTTATCCTTTATTGGCCACTTCATGCCAGCGGGTATTGTTGCCTGGCTTTTTAAAAATTTTCTTGTTACTCCGTCCATGTCGCTGTATGTGAATGTATATTCGTCTTCTTCAATAATTCTAATTTCGAACATAGGTGAAAAAAGGAGATTTACATTGACTAAGATTTGGGTTTTATCCATGCTAAAATAGTTACGTACGTCATTATCCAGGGGAGTTCCATGCGTTGGCCAGTAAAGGCCGCCTGCCATGACCGGTATGCCTTTCGGTAGCTTTTTTTTACTCTGACATGTCCATGCTGGATTATAAAGTGAGGAAGTGGGCGTGGAGATTTTCAGTGGGAGATGAGGATATTTCCTTTTTGGCAAGCCTTCATCATACCAATTATGGAGCGTCTCTCCCCAGTATCCGAATTCCCATTTGATTGTACGTATATTCGTGTTGAAACACATTATGTCAATAAATCTTTCTCTCAATGTCATACATATTCCTTACGTTTTAGTCCTTTTTTTCTCAAGTATTTTAATAAAAGGAGCAAGGGATTGAAGAATCAATCCCTTACTCGCTTCCCCATATCGGTCTCAAGCTCGCTCCAGCAAGAAGATTCTATTCGCTTGCTATGAGTGAATAGAAATCACCGGTATCAAGATTATCCTTTGTGATGACCCACGGCGGCATCTCATAGTCTTTCTGAGCGGGTGCTTCACCCTTCAGGTATGCAACGAGCCGTCTCAACACTTCTGGTGCCTGGCCGATAGGGTACTGTACCGTGCAATCAGCCTGGCCATCCCGTACCGCCCTCAGGCCATCGGGTACACCATCGTAGCCGGTTATGACCACGTCCTTCACATCGATGCCCGCAGTCAGTATGGCCTGGATCGCCCCCATCATCATGTCATCGTTTTGGCACACGACTGCGTCAAAGTCACCCTTTGTTACAGTAATCGCATCTTCCATGACCTGCATACCCTTTTCTCTCCAGAACTCACCCGTCTGGTTGAACACTACCTCGAGCCCGGGGTACTTCTCAAGTCGTTCAAAGAATCCCTTGGTCCGGTCACGGGCCGGGGATGATCCAGGGGTTCCGGTAAGCAAAATGATCTTGCCCCTTCCGCCTAACTTATCGGCAACAAAATCGGCAACAAGTCTTCCGCCCTCCACATCATCGCAGCCCACATAAAACACATAATCGGCACCAATGGCAGCCCTGTCAAACGTCGCAACGGCGACGTCCTTCTCAGCAGCAGCATTGATTGCCGGAGAGAGAGAGTCGACATCAATGGGGTTTGCAACAATTCCATCTACTCCCATTGCAACCAGGTCTTCCATGTTCGAAGCCTGCTTACTCGCCTCATTCTCGGAGTCCAGGACAATGAGCTTGACTCCCAAATTTTTAGCCTCTTCTACCATGGCGTCATGGGCGAACTTCATCCATGTCATGCTCACATTGAATGCATCAAACCCTATGACGAGTTGCTCTTTCTCTTCCTTTTTTTTACCCCCACCGGCAAAGATTACGGCTGTACTGGCAAAAACGAGTAGCATGATGCAAAGTACAGCCACCGTCCATTTACTCTTTTTCATACTGTTATTCCTCCTCTTGTTAAGATTCTGAAATCAAGATGAACAAAATACGTAAAATGGTTCACCTCCTTCCATGATTGAGATATTCAATGATGTTCGATGCAATAAGTACGTTTACTTTAAACCTTGAAAATTTCATGGGATCCGGTGACCTCTCCATTAATCGATACTAAATCTTGCTCTAATACCAGCCCATATTTAGTTTTATTAGTAATCTTTAATCTACATAAGCAATCGACGTTTTAATCTATCAATTACTACAGCAACTACAATAAGAATCCCGATAAGTAACATTTGATAATAGGGAGAAACACCCATGAGATTGAGACCTGTTGTTAAAACCCCTAAAAAAAGAGTTCCTATTACCGTTTTCCCAATGCCACCTTGACCTCCGAAAAGGCTTGTTCCTCCAATGATCACTGCAGCGATTGCATTCAGTTCCCATCCCTCAGCCATTGCAGGATCTGCTGCACTTATTCTTGCAGATAGTATTATTCCAGACAAACCAGCTGTGAAGCTTGAGATGCTCATCACGATAATTCGTATTTTGTCTACAGAGATACCTGAGAGTCTTGTAGCCTCAGCATTTCCACCCACCGCGTATACATAACGACCAAATCTGGTTTTTGAAAGGGTGTAAGCAGCTACAATTATTACAGATAAATATATTATGACTGGTACGGGAACTGGCCCAATCATTCCTGCCCCAATATATTCGAAAGAAGGGATCAAAATGTCAATTCTTCGACCGCCTGTATAAAGGAGCATGAATCCCCGCGCGATTGAGAGCATTCCTAATGTGACGATAAAAGAATGCACTTTTATCTTTGTTGTAATTATCCCAGAGATCAATCCTATTACGACAGCCAAAATAAGTGGTATCATTACACCCAGACTCGTACTCAGATTACTCCGGACCTGAAGACCACTTGCCAAAGCACCCACAAGAGCCGCAACAGAACCTACCGATAAATCAAGCTGTGCGCTCAGTATTACAAAGGTCATTCCAACTGCTATTATGCCGATCATAGATACTTGCCTAAGCACATTAGTAAGGTTCATTGGTGTTAAAAACACTGGTTTAATAATGGATATTATTATACAGGTTAATAACAGCACCAAAAGCATCATGTACTTTTCTACTAATATCTGAATCCACTGATTTCTCATTTTTCTTATGATGTTATATCGTTTAATCATACCTCAATACACTCTTATTCTTCTTCTCATTCGATCTAATACAACAACCAATAAAATAAGAGCCCCATTAAAGACTTTTTGCCAAAATGGGGAAACACCAATTAAATTCAATCCATTTCTTATTATCCCAAGAAGAAAAACCCCAATCACTGTCCCACCAATGCTTCCAACGCCACCAAATAAGCTCGTTCCACCTATTACAACTGCAGTGATTGCTTCAAATAAAAGGCCTTCACCAGCAATAGATTGTCCAGAATTAATTCGAGCTGCTAAAATGATTCCCGAAATTCCCGCCATTAAACCTGAGATGCCAAATACCAATATTTTAGTTCGGTCAACAGGAATTCCTGATAGACGTGAAGTCTCAATGTTACCGCCGATCGCGAAAATATATTTACCAAATATTGTGAAAGTTAAAATTAGGTAGCTCAAAATCGCAATCATGATGAACAATATGAAAGGAATTGGTATTGGACCAGCCATTCCCCCACCAATAAACCGAAATGGTCTCTCCAAACCGCTTATTGGATGTCCTTTGGAGATTATAAGAGCAACAGCTTTTGCAATTGAGAGTACACCCAATGTCACTACGAAAGAGTGTACTTTCACCTTTGTTATAATTAATCCCATTACGATTCCGAAGGTAAAAGTAACAATTATTGCAAATGTTATAGCAATAAAGGTATTTGCTCCCTTTACTACTTGTAAGAAAGCTGCAATAACTCCCACCAGAGATGCCATTGATCCAACAGAAAGGTCAATTTCAGCTAGCAATATAACAAACGTCATTCCACATCCAATTATCCCAACCATAGAAACCTGGCGCAGTATATTTATGATATTTCGTTTGGTTAGAAAGTGAGGAGTGGAAATAGAAATGATTAAAAAAACGAAAAAGAATATAATTATGATCCCATACTTTTGAAGACCTTGTTTAATTTTATTTATTAATATTCTATTCGTTACGATACTCTTTGATAATTCCAAAAGTTCTGTGTCCTTATTTGCACCTTTTTTCATGCTTACCTTTATGTTGATTAATTAAATCGAAAATAATTTTCTTAAATCCGTAAAGAATAATTATTGACCCTAAACTATTAAAGGATTATCCTCTAACAACTTTACCCATCAATGCGCACTCAAGAATCTTCTCTTGTGAAGCATCTTCTCCTGAAAACTCACCGCATATAGTACCCTGGTACATTACGAGTATCCGATCACATATCTGAATAATTTCTGATAGATCGGAAGAAATCATTAAAACACCAGCACCCTGTGAAGCAAGTTCTCTGATAAGATTTCGGATTTCAGCTTTTGCCCCGACATCAATACCCCGAGTTGGTTCATCGAAAAGAAAAATATCACTTTGCGAACAAAGCCACTTCGCTATGACTACTTTTTGCTGATTTCCGCCGCTGAGATACATTGTCATCTGTTCGAGACTGGGTGTCTTAATTATCAACTTTGTTACATACTCTTTTGCACTCTTCCGAATAATATTTCTTCCAATAAATCCTTTATGGGAGATCCTTTTTAATGATGGTAACGTAATGTTTTCCTGAACCGATCTTACCAATACAAGCCCATCTAATTTCCGATCTTCTGGTAAATATGCAATCCTCTGTGCCACGGCATCCTGGGGTGATTTGATTTCAACTAGTTGTCCACTTACGTACACCTTTCCTTCGTCAAAGGGTTCTGCTCCAAAAATTGCCCTCGCAAGTTCAGTTCTTCCGGACCCTACAAGCCCTGCTAAACCGACAACTTCTCCTTTTCTGATAATAAAATTGATATTATTCAATCCGTCTTTACGAGATAGATCTTTCACTTTTAATAATTCTTCACCAATCGATCTTTCCTTATGATATGATACCTCAGCAATCTTACGGCCAACCATCATTTGAATTAAACTATCCATTCTTGTTTCCTTCGCAGAAACAGTTCCAATATTTTTCCCATCCCGTAATACGGTTATTCGATCACCTATTAATGGAATTTCTTCTAACCGATGTGATATATAGATAACTCCAACTCTCTCTTTCTTTAACCGTTTTATCACCCGAAAGAGCTCTTCAATCTCATTTGCACTCAAAGCAGCTGTAGGCTCATCCATAATACAAACTCGGGCTTTCATTGAAAGGGCTTTTGTAATTTCAACCATCTGTTGATCAGCAACTCCTAATCTGTATACCGGAATACCCGTGTCAATATCAACTCCAAGATCTAATAATAATTTTTTCGCATGTGCTTTCATTATTTCTTTATTTACGCGTTTAACAATCTTTCCTTTAATAGGCTCTCGTCCCAAAAATATATTTTCTGATACTGTAAGGTATGGTACGAGATTAAATTCTTGATATATTGTCGAGATACCCAAATCCTGTGCATGATGTGGGTTTACAATCTCAACTGTTTTACCTTCAATAGTTATTTTCCCAGAATCTTTTTCATACGCCCCCGATAAAATTTTAATTAGAGTTGATTTTCCTGCCCCATTCTCCCCGAGTAATACATGCACCTCTCCTTCATAAACATCGAAATCAACGTTGTCCAATGCAAGTACCCCTGGGAAACGTTTCGTAATTCCTTCCATTTTTAAGAGTAGATCACTCATTTGATCCTAGGTTCCTTAACTATGAATTGGAATTGTATATACCAATCTCATTCCTTTCTATTATCAATAATTACCCTCTTCCATTAATGTATTGATCATGGCCATAACATTTTCAGGCGGTACGTCATCTAAGATATTATGCACACTCGTAAGCACAAATCCTCCACCTGGTGCAAAAATATCAATTAACCTCTTAACTTCTTCACGAACATCCTTAGGTTTTCCATAGGGAAGAAGCCTCTTGGTATCAACTCCGCCCCAAAACGTAATATCGTTCCCAAACTCCTTTTTTAAAACTTTGGGATCCATATTTCTTGCACTTATCTGTATAGGGTTAATGATATCAATACCTGTCTCTATCATATCTGGTAGAAGCTCATAAATTGAGCCACAACTATGAAGGAGTATTTTAATATTCGGATTCTTACTTTTAATAAATTCATTCACTCTTTTCATTGGTTGAATTGCATACTTTCTAAACATCTCGGGCGATACTAACGGTCCTTCTTCACTGCCAGCGTCACATGTTTCCACTGCTATGTCTATGATATCACCCAATTCGTTGAGCATAAGATCCCAAAATTGCAATTTTATATCTGTGAGTTTACCGATCAGTCTTTCCGCAAAGGTCTGATTCTGAATGAGATCGATGAAAAATTCACCATGGCCTCTAAACCAAAATGCATGCTCAAAAGGCCCCGGCCCATTCATATTCATCATAATTGCTGCACTTGTTTGTTTTTTTAATTTTTCAGCTTCAGCTCTTAAGCCTTTCACTCGTGTCGGATCATTCCCCTTTGGCCAAGGATGGTTTTCCAGTTCTTCAAGGTCAGGTTTTGAAAAAGGAGAGCCGAGAGGGTCGAAATAGTAGCCTCTCTCTTTTGGATTTTTCCAGATTATTCCAAACTCATCGGTAAAAAAACGAGTATTCTCATTTTCTATGAGCTCTAATGTCCATTTCGAGGAGTTTTTAGGAAATATTCCCCTTGTATCAACACCCAATGTGCTCAAAATAACTTCGTGAGGCCTTGCAAGATGGAGAATAAGATCTAACAGCTCTATTTTTCCAACATTCTTACCTAAATATTTAACTAATCTCTCATAGGCATTCATAGCGATGCCTGTCATTTGTGATCCACCAAGATCCAAGGGTACTCTGTCAGGCTCTTTGTGATTTATTGTAATAAGAATACGTTCTCTTGATGTCATACTTATCTTACCTCTTAGACTTCATGTGATTCTTTTAATGTCAAATTGAGGAGGAATATACATTCCTCCTCAATGATAAAGTTAATCTTCGATGAGGTTATAAAATACTCCCATCTCCAAATTGTCTTTTGTCACTAATAATGGTGGAATCTCGGTATCTTTAAGAGGAGGTAACTCGCCAGTCCTGAGATACCGAACAGTCCATTCAACTGCAAGACCAGCTTGCTCGATTGGATAAGATACATCTGCATCGACCACTCCATCCCGTATGAGTCGGAGTGAATCAGGTAAATTTGTAGTGGTAACCAATACTTTTGGTTCGGGGTCAATACCAGCAGCACGCATTGCATTTACAATACCTGTTATCATTCCACCATGACCGAATACAGCATCGAAATCTCCTTCTGTCGCAACAATAGCGTCCTCCATAACTTTCATACCTTTATCAGGTAAAAACTCCCCAGTTTGTTCATAAACGATCTCAATTTCCGGGTATCTCTCCATAATTTCAAGAAAACCCTTTGATCTGTCCAACTGGGGAGATGATCCAGGGGCCCCAGTAATGTGAATTACTTTACCTTTGTTACCCAATTTTGCTGCTATGAACTTTGCAGCCAATCGACCAACTTCAACATCATCTGCTCCTACATAGAATAAATAAGGGGCCCCGATTGCCGCTCTATCGAAGGTCACCACCGGAACACCCGCATCAACGGCACCTTCTATTGCGGGCACAAGAGACTTGACATCGATCGGGTCGGTAATTATTGCATCCACCCCTTTTGCGACGGCATCTTCGATGTTCGATGCCTGTTTCACGATGTTATTCTCAGAATCCAATAAAATAACATCTACTCCTAGCCAGTCGGAAGTTCGCTGTATTTCCTCCCATGCACCTTGCATCCAGGTAAAGCTAAGCGTCATCGCGACAAAACCAATTGTGATGGGTCCTTCCGGTTTTGGTGCTTTTTTGGGTTCGGTGGGTGCTCCTGGAGCTGCCTTTTCTTCTTTTCCACCAGCGTAAACAACCCCGACACTAGAAACAAGCATAAGAGTGAAACAAACAATCAACAGTAGTAGTAAAATTTTTTTCATTTTTACTACCTCCTTTTAAGAATATTCAAGCCCTTTACAAGACCCATAATTATTACATTTCAATGAGTTATGAAAGGAACCTTCGCTGATTTAGCCCCTGCTTTTAATTTTTTAATAAATATTTATAAAACCCCTCAATTACATTTTTTAACTTCCAGGTCTCTATTTCCTTTCCGCAAGGGAAATGAAAGTGTGATATTTGTTTCTTACGAATTATGAGCATTCAAGATGATCAGGTGACTTTTCCGTTTGAGCACCATTTCCATATCAAATCTTTCTTATAGTCAAGAGATTGAAATTTTCCCTTGCAAAATATTGTACTCATGTTATGTTATAACCATATTATCTTGTAATTACATGTTATTGTACCGTAGGGCGCATTTTTGTCAAGTAAAAATTACAATCATCACATTTTTTTCACGTATTCGAGTTAAAAGAGGTATGTATAAATTGGATGGTTTTACCTGAAGTGCAAAATTGAGAGGATAAAAAATATACCATGAAAAAAAATGAGAATGAGGTTATAATCCAGATACGTTTTTTATAAGACCTGTTATTGAATAGGGAAGGGGTTTCCTGTATTAAGTTACAAACAAGGAGTTATTCATGGATGCATCTCAGAGCACAATCATGGATCTCAGAGATATTACAAAAACATTTCCAGGCGTGCTCGCCCTGGATAGTGTTGATTTCAATCTCAAAAGGGGTGAGGTACATGCCCTTGTCGGTGAAAATGGTGCCGGAAAATCGACACTCATAAAAATAATCTCAGGTGCATACAGGAAAGATGCAGGCAGAATGGTCATTGATGGAAGAGAAATAGAAGTCCACAATCCGCGCCACGCGCAGGAGCTGGGTATTGCGACGGTGTACCAGGAGTTCAACCTCATTCCCTATTTGAGCGTCGCTGAGAATATTTTCCTTGGAAGGCAGCCCTTGAAAAAAGGACCGTTACGAAGGATTGATAAACCACGGATGAACAAAGAAGCCTATGAGCTATTAAAGTCCCTTGAAATTGAGATAGACCCAAAAATACTGGTTCGAAAACTGGGAGTCGCCCAAAAACAGATGATAGAGATTGCAAAGGTTTTCTCTGTGAAATCGAAAATATGTATTTTTGATGAACCGACTGCCGCCCTGACCCCGAATGAAATTCAGGAACTTTTCAAGCTGATAAAACGGCTTAAAACCCAGGGAGTTGGGATAATTTATATTTCCCATAGATTGGAAGAGGTCTTCAAAATCGGAGATAGGATCACTGTTCTCAGAAACGGACAGTTTGTGGGAACGAAAGGGGCGGATGAGGTATCCACAGCCGATCTGGTGGAGATGATGATTGGACGGCGGATGGAAGAAACACGAATCGATAAGGGAGGGAAAATAGGAAAAGAAGTGCTTCGGGTAGAAAATCTCTCCGGAGAGAAGTTCCAGGATGTCAGCCTTGCTCTGAGAGAGGGGGAGATCGTTGGATTAGCGGGACTCATTGGATCAGGGAGAACCGAAGTGCTGCGAGCCATATTTGGTGCCGACAGTATAAAAAGCGGTTCGGTATCATTAAAGGGTGAGAGTATAAAAATAAGGGAACCTCGACATGCTCTCAGGAAGAGAATTGCGCTGTTACCCGAAGATCGAAAAGTTCACGGGCTTGTGATGTGTAGGCCTGTTGAAGAAAATGTGATACTTTCATCCCTGGATGATGTGTCCACCGTGGGAGTGCTCAATAAATTAAAGATCTTCAGACGTGTGAAGGATTTCGTGGAAAAGCTCGATATTAAAACTCCCGGTCAGAAACAGCTTGTGGTGTACCTGAGCGGCGGCAACCAGCAGAAGGTCATCATCGCACGCTGGCTGTGCGCGCAATGCGATGTGTTTCTATTTGATGAACCGACTCGGGGTATAGATGTGGGAGCCAAGCAGGAAGTCCATAATCTTATGAAGAACCTGGCAAATCAGGGGGCGACACTTCTTGTTGTCTCCTCTGAAATACCGGAGCTTATGAAAATATGCAACAGAATTTACGTAATGCACGAAGGAAGAATCTCAGCAGAATTCTTTTCTGAAAATATGACCTCTGATATGATATTGAACGCTGCTTTTGGACGTACTGCGAATAAGTAGATTTTTAACTATATCTTTGCATCCCTCTAGCTGGATCCGGAATCGAAAGTATAATAAACTTTACATTTACATCTTCTCAAGCACATCTTTCCTGCGGTGAAGGTTTAGAAGCTCTTCACGTTCGACTGCAGGGTTGTTGATCACCAAAAGCGTTTTCCCCATCTTGTACATTAAACGGGGAACTGACCTTTCGCTTTTCGTTCTAATTGAAACCGATCCTCTTCCCGTGTTATATCGAACAGATACACGCTCTATGGAAATACCTGCTTTATGTACGCTTGCACATCCTCTGTCCATCTCCTGGATGTTTGCTGCAGTATTGAACCCTCTGTCCAAATTTAAGCTAAACTCCTTCACCCCCAGGTACTCCAATATCAGAAAATGTTATACTAATAGCAGAATAGAATATTGGAGAAGAAGAAAGTGAGCAGGAGGTTGAAGTGAACAACATTGGGGGTATGGTTACATTGGGTTTTGCCCGAAAGGATGTCAATGTTTTTTTAGAATAAGCAATTTTTAGCTCTTCTTTAAATGATAGAATCACAGATAAATATTATTTAATGTTTCTCACCGAGCCTCTCACGACGATATAAGGTTCAAAGCCAATTTTTTCGATTAATTTTTTATTTTTATTATTGATATTATATAAAAGGATTCTAATACTTTCGGATCCAATTCTTTTTCGAGGCTGGTGTACAGTAGTAAGAGGGGGAGTGAGAGAGTTTGTGAACTTAATATTGTCACAACTTACAATGCTATAATTATCTGGGATATTAATTCTCAATTCGTTTGCTACCCAGTAAATTCCAATCGCAATGAGATCACTATTTGTTATGATGGCACTAAAATATATGTTTTTATTAAAACCATTTTTTGTAAGGAGATTCTTAAAAGCATTGTAACCACTATCAATAGAATGTTCATCTGCATTCATTATGAGATCTTTTTTTCTTTGAATTCCATATCTTTTTAATATCTGTAAATGGCCAGCGATAAAATCATTCACGAGTGAGTTTTTATACGGCCCGGTGAGAACTAAAATATCTGTATGGCCATTTTTAATTAAGTATTCAGTTGCTATCCTCGCAATTTTATTGTGGTCTGTATATACATAACTCATATTGGGAAAATGTGGTAAACAATCAATTAAAACAGCTTCCATATTATTTTCTAACAAAAGATTAATATTGTCACTTTTCCCATCTATGGGGGAAATAATTATACCATCCACATTTTTAGATATCATTGTGATGATATTCTTTTTTTCTCGTTCATAATCATAGTTAGAAGTACAAACAATCATGGAATAACCTTTTTCATTAAGTATTTCATTAATAAAGGTTAATATTTCTGTATAGAATGGGTTGTTTAAATCATTAAAAATTATTCCTATAGTACGTGTTTTTTTCTCCCTGAGCCCTTTAGCAATATGATTTGGGTAGTAATTAAGTTCTCTCGCTATCTTGAGAATTTTCTCTTTTGTTTTTGGATTAGTAGAGGAATTTTCTCTCAATGCTCTTGATACAGTAGTGTGAGAAACTCCAGCTAATTTTGCAATGTATTTAATATTTACATTTTGATTGCTATTTTTTTTTATTGACATAATGTTGGACACCTTTTAGTATGTTCACGTTAACATAATTTTGTAAACGTGAACATTTTTTAATATTAACACAAAATATATGAATTTGGTTTTAAAAGGTCAAAATTTTCATGTGGTAAATATAATTAATATGACATATTAAAATAGTTCAATCATTGAAAATTAAAATATTCATATGATATTTTACAGTAGTTGAAATAAGGATTTCAAACGATTAGAAAGAAACGATAATGGATATTTCTTCAAAAAGGCATACAAATAGAATTGAAGATTTTTTTTTAAGAGGTGGCCTTAATAAAGAGCAAATTGATGTTATGCATGAAAGGGCATTGCACTTAGTTGAAAATGTTGGTGTTTATATACCGCATAAAGGTATTTTGAAATTACTCGCAAATTATAATGGTGTAAAAATTGATAAAGAGAATGTTAGATTCAAAAGTGATCTCGTTCTGAAAGCTTTAAAAGAAGCGAAATATCCTTTACCGGATTATGCTAAGAACAATTGGATCATTTCTTCTGGGGCTAATCAAACCAAAATTTATGATTTGAACTCAAGTGAAATAAGGGAAACAAACTTAAAAGATCTAATAGAAATGACAAAGCTTTGTGACTCTCTGAATACTGTAGGAGCCGCCCCAGTTGTACCTCTTGATGTACAATATTATTTACAAGAGATATTGATGCATAAAATATCTTATGAGTATTCTCGGTTTAAAGCGAACGATATATTTGAGATTACGCTTAAACCGACATATGAGTCCGCATATTATGTTTATGAAATGGCAAAAGCAGCTAAGAAATGGTTTGCTATCGGGATTTATATGATAAGTCCCAAAACTTTTGATAGAAAAGAATTAGATATAGTATACAGGTTTTTAGACAAAGGAGTACCAATGTGGGCTGGAACCATGCCAATCGCTGGCATTAGTGCACCAATAACTATACAAGGAGCAATACTGCAATCTATATTCGAAACCTTTGCCTGTCTAACTATGCTTAATTTGATCAACAGTAAATCATATAATTATATTCAGTTCATTGATAATTTTATAGCCCACCCCTTTGATATGAAGTACATAAATTTTGTTTATGGTTCCCCTGAAGATATACGGGGATCCTTGTATAAAATAAGTATCCACAAATATTACAAAATACCTATCGTAGCAAAGTCACTTTTAACAACCTCAAAAGAGCCTGACGCTCATGCTGCTTTTGAAGTCGGTGTTCATACACTTATTGCAGCATTAGCTGGCATAAGAGTCTTCAGGTGTGGGGGATTGCTGAACAGCGGTGAGTTATATTCTGCTGAGCAGTTAGTAATATGCTATGAGATAGTCGAATATATTAAGAATATTCTTAAAAAAGAAGAGTTTAGCGAAGAAAGACTTATGATCAATGAAATATCAGAAATTGGACCGGGTCAAAGTTTTATAGGTCAGAGAAGTACATTTGAAAATTTTAGGAATGAATATTGGGAGCCCGAATTGTTTATTCATTCGAACTTGGGACAATGGAAGGAGATGGGCTCAAAATCAATACAGAAATATGCGAATGAGATAGCAAAAAAGAGAATCAGTGAGCACACATACCAGATTGAGAAGAATATAAAAAAAGAGCTGGATAAAATCTATGAATTTGCAAAAAATGATGAGGAATTAATAAAATCTTATCAATTGTAGATAATGGGCAACAAATCTAGGTTTTAAAGTTAATTGGAATCAATATAATTGGTCAGAATTTAATGACAAGAAATAAAGCTATAGACTGTATATCAGACGAATATGATAGTTTTACATGAATAGAGTAAAGAGTTAAAAAGGGAGCATACTGTGAAGATAATTTATGGCGATTCATTAAAGAGTGATTTAGTGGAGCATCAATATGAAAATCCTTATGAAAAGAATCCCGAATACTTTGCAAAATTAAACTATTTCTATTTCTCTCGGGATAAAAGACTGGTTGCGGGCTATTGGGAAGCACCAGAAGGATGGTTTGATGCATTAGTTGATGGTTTTAATGAGATAAACTACATGATAGAGGGTGAAATCAAGCTAACTTCAAAAAATAAAACGTTATTAGTTAAAAAAGGGGATTGCTTTTTACTTGAAAATGGTGACGCAGTTAATTTTCAGATAAATAGGTTCACGAGAACTATTTTCTTGAATTACCCTGTTGATGAAAGATTGTTGAATGAAATCAAAAAGATCGGAAGCAGTGCATCAAAGGAAGTTTGAAAAATCTTATTTCACTCTAAATTTATATAGGATGAAGATATGTTTATAGAGGAATACAGTCTTGGTGGAGGGCTTTCCAAAGAACACATTAATTTAATGCATGAAAAAGCTTTAGATTTAATAGAGACAATTGGAGTGCATGTACCGCATAGAGGAATTTTGCATTTACTGGCAAATTACAATGGTGTGAAAATTGATAGGGAAAATGTCAAATTTAAAAATGATCTGGTGCTCGGGGCCATAAAGAAGGCAAAGTACGTATTGCCAGAGTATGCTGATGGAAATAATTGGATTATATCTTCTGGTGTCAATCAAACTAAATATTATGATTTAGACACTAGGAAAATAAGGGCACCAACATCGAAAGATTTAGTGGACCTTACCAAACTGTGCGATTCGTTGGATACAGTAGGTGCTGCTCCTGTAAAACCTCTTGATGTTCCAATTCATTTGCATGAAATATTAATGCATAAGATATCGTATGAATATTCGAGATATAAATGCAATGACATATATGATATTATGGATAAATCGACTGTTGAATGTGCTCATTACATATATGAATTGGCTCAAGTTGCACGTAAATGGTTTACTTTTGGAGTGTGGATGATAAGCCCCAGATCTTTTGATAAAAATAACTTGGAAGTGGCATATAGACTTTTAGATAAAGGGATACCAATGTGGATTAGCAGTATGCCGGTGGCAGGTGTTAGTTCTCCAATTACTATTCAGGCATCATTACTGCAGAGTATGTTTGAACATTTTGCTGGACTTACTATACTCAGTTTAATCAATATGAAATCGTACAATTATATTTCTCCTAATGATGCATTTGAAGCCGATCCATTCGATATGAAATATTCTACATTTGTCTACGGCTCAGCTGAATATGCCCGCATCACCCTATATAGGATATTGCTATGTAAATACTATAATATACCAATTATGGTTAAAACCCTCCTCACTGCTGCAAAGGAGCCTGATGCGCAAGCAGCATTTGAGATAGGAACTCATACGTTGCTCGCAGCATTGGCTGGTGCAAGAGCATTTCGTTGTGGTGGGTTATTGAATCATGGAGAATTGTATTCTGCTGAGCTGCTAGTGATGGTGTGTGAGATCATTGAATATATTAAGAATATTTTGAAGAAGGAAGAGTTTAGTGAAAAGAGGCTCATGATTGATGAGATAGAAGAAGTTGGACCTGGACAGAGCT
>SMTZ1_10007373_pt1 | contig 27432 bp, 16 predicted proteins | sample DeeMarSWOR136_30_FD_25667 | JGI IMG/M metagenome (IMG submission 25667)
TAATCCAGTGGTTGTTGCATCGCTTTTATCATCTTGGCAAAATAGTTGGCGGTTCCTTCCTGTTTTGCACTCGGGAGGCCTTCGAAACAGTTGGCGGCTTCGACGAGACTGTCTATGGCGGCGAAGAAATGATTATGAGTCGCTCTCTAAAGAAACTTGGCCCCTTTATTATACTAAAACACACCGTGCTTACCTCCGGCCGAAGGCTGCGAATCTATTCTTTTGCCCAAATCATCAGGATAATAACGCGTTTGGCCGTCTCCGGCACAAGGATTAAAGACAGGAAGGCCGCCTGGTTCTGGTATGATGGAAAACGAGAGAGCTGAAGCCCCATAACGTGATGCCTTACGTCCACAAGGCCATCGAAATGGCCTTTTTCAGAAGCTGGCTAAAACGGTGTTTTTTTAGACAAGAAAAAGCATGAAATGCACAATAGAAGGGAAAAATGGCACAAAATGTTCAATGAAAATCGAGCTTTTTTGCCAAAAAAAGGACTTTTTTGGTATTGACGAACAAAGACTTTTTACCGCGGACTAACGCGGACTTTTTATTACGTCTTACAGGCGGGGAAGACAGAAATTGTTTTTGACAGGAATTGCGGGGTCGGGGATTATATGGTATATGAAGGTGAATCTTCAAATACTGAAATGGTCGTGCTGCGATAAGGAGATATAAATGGTAGATTCGATTACCCTTGATAAAGAAAAAAAGTCAAAATCATTGCCAACGATGATCCTTGAAGGGGATTCTCTGCATGGTAAAAAACTTCAGATATATTCTTCGCGAACATGTGATTGTAAACCAACGCATATAAACTGTATGACCGCTAAAGAATGGCTAAAAAGTCAATTAGGTGTCTGGCAATTCTTCTATGAAAAGAGAGACATACGCGATAAAAAAATTCATCCTGCAACTTTCCCTATTTCGCTTTCGAAAAAGGTAATAGAGCTGTTCACACATGCAGGAGAACTTGTTCTTGACCCATTCGTTGGGAGTGGGACTATGTTCAACTGTTTGATGCTTTCTTAAAAGATTTTGTAGGTTTTGATTGGAGCTATGAAATGGCTGAAGAAATGACTGACGAACAACTTAGACGTCAGGATCTGGTAGATAATGCTGTTTTTTGCCTTATTCAAAAAACAAATCCGACAAACAAATCAATCCCTTGGGATATTGAGATGATTGGTAATATTCGTGATTCACTTGTTCAAGAACTTGAAAACAAGTTAGGCATAAACGAGTTTGAAATATATCCATAATAAACATGGAAATCAGAGAATCACAGATTGAAGATATTTTAGTAAGTGCACCTGTTTTAACCAAAAATATTTTGCGTCTTGAGGACAAGCCACGATTTTTATGTCGTCAAATGATAATTCCTTCAGGGCGTCTCGATCTTCTTTATACATATCGCACTGAACTACTCTTGTTGGAATTAAAGGTCGTTCCTTTCAAGAAACAATTTGTTGAGCAACTTTATGCTTATAGAAATGACCTGTTGAAAATGCAGGAGGATGGAGACCTTGTTCAGGGTCGGATATCAACATATTTGCTTGTTACAGAAGAGGGACGAACCCGACAGGAAATCCGTGAGATTGATGATGTAAAGTGTGTTGTTTATGACCCAGCAGAAATCTTAAATTATTTCTATAAGAATATGAAACCAATCGCTTTGTTTACAGAAACAAAGCCGATCGACATTGGAATATGGAACATTCATCTTATTCATGGCCTGATTTATTCGATTGAAGGCGGAATAACCAGCGTCAAAGAGTTGCGAAAACATCTTGGTGGTTCTCCACGAACTCTTTACAATAAAATAAAATTTACATATGAGCTTAGGTTAATAGATTGGTCGCCCAATGAAGATACTATCTTATTAACCAATCTTGGCAAAGAATATTGTAAGCGTAAAGACCCCGTTCTACCCGTTCGATTAAGCGAAAATCAGGCTGCTCTAATCCGCTCATTTGTTATGAGTAATCCGTATCAATCATCTGTTATACTTGGGATTGCTTCCGCTGTAGAAGCCGTTTTCGCACTTGCGAAAAATACATACCCTGTGCCTATGACCCATATGATGGCATACTTTACTTTTCATGCTGGTAAATACTTTGACTGGCAGACTGATAAAGCAAAGTATAACGCAACAAGGATGTATACCAATTATGCAACCGACCTGGGATTGCTCGGAAAAACTAACGATAATATCTATATTACGCCTGAAGGTATCAGATTTACTGTGCAGATGCAGTTGCATAAGGGATTAAAGCTTGTTGAGGCAATGAAGATTCTTTAATAATTGAGCAACCATTTGGAAGCAACCATTCAGTGACAGGAGCGAAAATGTCTTAGTAATTCGGGAGATACAGGCAAATAGGACAAAGAAAGAATAGGGATGGATACTGGTCATTCACTCGCAAGTGAAAAATCTAAGGAGTTATGTGATCTACTTTTTTCTAAAATGAAAAAGATGATTCCTGATTTGCAGAGTAGTCCATCTAAGCGATGGTGCGGATTCTTCAAGAAAGGTCGATCGAGATTCGCTTTCGTTAACCACAGAAAACGTCTCTCTCGCATTGAGGTTTGGTGTTTGGGCGATCCAGAGGTCTTGCAAAAGAATGCAAGGCTACATGTTGAGGAAAGAAAAGCAACTACTGGAGGATTCGGAATACTTTATCAAGCCAGGTTTTTTGTCGACGCTCCGTCTCAAATTGATGAGGCCGTTCATATTCTCTTTGAGATTTCATACCCTAAGTCATAGACTACGCACGCCAGACAGGACAACGTAGGCGGTATTGGAAACACCTTAGAAGATTTGCTCGGCATTGAAGAGAACAATCTTCCAATTCCAAATGCTGCAGAATGGGAGTTAAAAGGTCAGCGTAAAACGACTTCATCGCTCATAACATTTAAACATACAGAACCTTCGCCTCGTGCATTAAAATTTGTACCACAAATCTTGTTGCCAAAATATGGCTGGAAACACCAACAAGCAGGAAAGAAGTATCCAATTTCCGAAATGAGCTTTAGGTCTACAACCTATGGTACTCGATATAATAAACGTGGTTTTAAAATTGATATAGATAGGAATGATAGGAAAATAAGATTTGTTTTTAAACATAATGAAGCCGATACATCAAAGCCAGAAATAATAGCGTGGCTGAAACAAGTTGAAAAACGAATAGGTCTTAGTGCCCTAAATCCAGAACCCTATTGGGGATTCGATGACCTTCGAAATGTTATTGGTCAAAAGATGAAAAATTGTTTTTATTTAGTTGCAGATAACAAGATAGAAAACAATCACGAATATTTTAAATATATTGAATTATATTTGCTTTCAGGTTTTTCTTTTGACAAATTTCTCGATGCAATTGAAGATGGTTTTGTCGCAGTTGATTTTGATGCGAGGACTGGGCACAATCACGGAACGAAATTCAGATTAAAACAAGGATATTTTTCAAAAGTATATAATAATGTAGAACGCTCTTTCTAACAAAAATTTCTCCTGTTCATGTTCATATTCTGATTGTATTACAAATTTATTTATGTCTTAACAAGTTCCCGTTGTTTCTTGCTTTTCTGATCAATCTCTTTCATTGAATGATTCCGCGTGTGCAAACAAGTTGCTAACCATGCAAGGCTATCAATCTTTCTTTTTCTGTATTTTAGAACGGTATATCATCTTCATTAAATTCTGTTTCATTATGTACGCTTGGCTTATACTTCTTTTCATAGTAGTTTAACAAAAACAGTCCAACCGTGGAAATAGCATTGATTGCAAACTTTGCATATAATTCATCATCTATGATATAGTCTTCAGAAATTTTCCCATGAGAAACATCTGTATGATTGCTTCTTAAAGTTTCGATGCTTTGAGCTATACTCAATAAAGACGAACCAATATTTTTAATATTGTCATTGAGTTTTTTGTCTGGAAAATATTTGAATTCCTTCAATAAATGTGTTGTCAATTTGTACAGAGTATAGTTTTGATTACATGTTGTAATAGACTCATCCTCACAGATATGCTTAATTATTGATTCCAAAGCTGAATTTGCACAACATATTGAAGTGTTTGGTTCGTCGATAGCTTTTTTGAGAGCATTTTCAAAAGTTGTATGAGCAACTTCGTAACCAGAGGCTAAGATTCCTTTTATTTCTGGAATTGAATAAATCAAATCAGGAACTTCTACTCCAATGTCTAGGGCAATCTTAAATATCAATTCGTCATCTTTAATTTCAAATAATGTGCTTAGCAAGTCAATGTCTTGACTGTCAGATTTATAAACAATTTCAAAATTAGAATTACCGTAATCGTAATCTATTTGAAACCGCAGAATATACGCTTTTACATTTTTATATGAGTTAAATTCGTTCCAAATAGCCTTTTCTATCTTAGGAATGAGCTTTGTCATATATTTAGGGCTTGCTCTCATACTACATACTCCGTAAATTTTCTGCATCTGGCACTCGCAAGTCACCGGAAACATTGAACTTCTAAACAAACGATTCCATTTTCTTTACACACGATAGCCGTCACCGATCTGGCAAATGTTGATAAAAAAATTTTTTAATCCCTGCATGCAGTAGGCAGGGACCCAGACGCCTTTTTAAACTAGTTCGTAGTCCTTGGCACATAATTTCATATTTCAGCTCTCTAATCTCAAATTGGCGGCTCAACGAAGTTTCCGCTCATAGTTTATAACGCCTTTACGGCCCCAAATTACCACAAATATCCTAAAACGGCAAGGGAATTTAAAATTAAGAATGAAGAATTTAGAATTGGTTTAAAGCCCCCTGACCCCTGATCTCTGACACCCGTCCCCTAAGCTCATTTCCCCTGAGCGGGTGAGTTTACCTTGAGTGTAATCGAAGGGAAGGACTTCACCAGATGCGAAAAGCCGGCTTAACACTTGTGGCATTGAAGATGCAACGGTGGACGAAGGCAAAATTCTACGACAAAGCTTGCTTTGAGAGTTGAATTTGCCAAGAACACCAAGCCGGCTAAAACAAAATCTGTGTAATCTGTGTTCTCCGTGGTTAATTATTAAGTTTTTGTCGTGCCTTCGTGTCTTAGTGGCCAAAATCTGTGAAAATCAGTGTTCTACGCGATTCAAAACAATTTCATATCAAGTCTCTAAATCTCAACTTGGCGGCTCAATGAAGTTTCCGCTCAAAGTTTATAACGCCTTTACAGCCACAAATTACCATAAAGTGCGAAAGATAGCAAGGTAAAAAATCTTGCCCGAAGGGCCTCAACCGGCGAGATACGCTTCTGAGTTTATCCTGAGCGAAGCCGAATGGGCTTCACGAGATACGAATCCTATCTGTGTTCTCAATTCCCGCCAAAACAAAACCTCACTTTATTTCTGGTTTACCCCGTTAACCGCATTTCTACCTTCGGTTCGCATTGTCTTTACTCACTCCGGCCCTAACGGGCCTACGTAACACTGTCCGATGCGAATCGCGGCCTACGGTAGAAATGCTTAATTTTTTCCCTTTTCACTTATCCCTTATCACTTATTTCTTATCTCTTGCCCAAATTATCCCAACCAAAAAATTTTTCACTTCACTATTCGATATTCCTTGTTCGATATTCGATATTCATATTTATCTTCTCACCTTATAGCCGTTCCCGCCTGCCCCGTGAGATAGCAAAGCGTTATCTCACTGGGGGCCACCAAAATGTTGATAAAAATCCGCCACAAATATAAATCCTGCCCAAAGGGCCTCTACAATTTTGCACTTTTAGCTGTGGTTTTTCACTTTTCACTTTAACTTTTAACTTCTCTTTCATTCCCGCCAAAACAAAACCTCATTTTAACGCTGGTTTACCCCGTGAGATAGCGAAACGTTATCTAACTGGGGCCGTCCCGGCCACTGCCCTTATGCTCTTATGTTCTGAAGCCCATTCCTTGTGTCTTGCATCTGTCGTCTATAGTCTGTCCTCTCTCGTCTATCTTCTATACGCTAAACGCCATACGCTATCCGCTATACAAAACGCTATACGCTGTACGCTACACAAGATGCTGTAGATGCTGTCCGCTCTAAGTTGCTTTTAATATCCCCCAAAATACCCCAAATTATCTCGTCCGTCAAATCAAATTCTTTTACATTCGTTGCTACTTTTGAGCCTTTTATGTATCTTTTTTGCCCTCAAAACCACCGTTTTTTTGGTACTTTGTATTTCGGTAATTCGAATTTGTTTAGGATTTAGAGCTTAGGATTTAGGATTTGTTTGCGGCCAAAGGCCGCGCTGTGCTAATTCGTGTCCATTCGTGGTTAAAATTCCCTAATTCTCTAATCCAGTATCGAGCATCAAGTATCGAGAAACGACTAATTAGCTCGCCACCGTCTTATGGTCGAGGAAGCCTTCCAGCTTTCTCGCACGCACAGGGTGTTGCAGTTTGCGTATGGCCTTGGCCTCAACCTGACGCACACGCTCGCGCGTGACCTTAAAGATTCTGCCGACCTCTTCGAGGGTATAGGTATAGCCGTCCCCGATCCCGTAACGAAGTTTGATAATCTCGCGTTCGCGATAGGAAAGCGTTTTAAGGATTATATCGATGCGTTCTTTGAGCATCTCCTGGGTGGCCGAGGCCACCGGCGAATCAACTTCGTCATCTTCGATAAAATCGCCGAAGTAGCTGTCATCACTGTCCCCGATAGGCCGGTCAAGACTCACCGGATGCTTGGAAATCTTCAGAACCCTGCGCGTCTCCTCCACGCTCATTTCAGCTTCCTTGGCTATCTCTTCGATGGTGGCCTCCCTGCCCAGTTTCTGATGCAGTGTTTTGCTCGCCGCCCGAAGCCGGCTCATCGTCTCTATCATATGAACCGGAATACGAATCGTTCGAGCGTGGTCTGCTATCGCACGCGTAATCGCCTGACGAATCCACCACGTCGCGTACGTGCTGAACTTATAACCCCGCCGATACTCATATTTATCCACCGCCCGCATCAGGCCCGTATTACCTTCCTGGATTATATCCAGAAAGCTCAGGCCACGGTTGCGATATTTCTTGGCAATCGAAACGACCAGTCTCAGGTTCGCGCTTGAGAGCATACGTTCGGCATGTTCATACTGTGTGAAAACCCGCTCCATCATACGAAGCCGTTTATCAAGCATTTTTGGGGTCTCGTTCACCAGTTCCTGCATGCCGGCCAATTCCTGCTGCACCGCCTGTATGTCTTCGCTCGTATAATCCATATTCGGCCCGGCCTCGATAATCTCCTGCAATTGGTGCATCTTCTGACTGATGCCGTGAAGCTTCTTTTTCATCGGCTGGATTCTGCTTGTACGAAGGCTAAGCTCCTCCAGAAGAGTCGCAATCTTACGCCTGTTACTGTGTATACGCTTGAGTGCGGCCTTGTCCGGCTTGCTGCCATCCTCAACACTCTTCTTAAAAAGAATCTGATTCATCTTAATCAGTTTGCTTACCGTCCTGCAGTTCACTGGTAGTCGTTTCTTGATCGTGCTTTTCGCCAGGTTTTCCGCCGGCGATGTCCTAATCGTCCTGTCGAACGACAATATGCCTTGGTGTACTTGTTGTAGTAAATCCAGCGCATTGCGCGCACAGTAATCGCTCTGCAGTAATTTTCTTCGGAAGTCCTTCCTAGCAATCTCAATTTTCCGAGCGAGCGTGATTTCCGCTTTTCTATTCAGAAGAGGTATCTGACCCATTTGCGTCAAATACATTCTAATAGGATCGTCGATTCTTCTTGTTGTTTCCGGTTCGAGCAGTTGTTTTTCAAGCAGTACGTCGGCAGTGACTTGATCTTCTTCGTCAGTTTCTTCATGCTCCAATTGCTCTTCGGTGTCCTCCTCTTCGAATTCCTCTTCCTGATGCTTCTGGGCCCCAGCTTCATCAAGAAGGTCGATTCCCATTTCATCGAGGGTTGCGAGCACCCGGTCGAGGCGGGCTGGGCTAACGTCCTCTTCGGAGAGTCCTTTGTTCATCTCGTCATAAGTGAGGAATCCTTTTTTATCTCCCTTTTCGATGAGCGATTTTATCTGCTGTTCGGCAGTTTTTCTTGGTGTGCTTTTCGAGGATTTAGCATTATCGATTTCTGTGCTCTCAGAGGGATTATCATCATCGAATTCGGGGCTGTTTAAGGGATTATCCTCGACGCCGGTTTTCTTTACGGGATTGTCATCGTTGATTTTGCTTTTGGCGTTTTTTGCGGATTTTCTCCTGGCGTCCGCTTTAACAGCTTTTGTTTTTTTTGTTTTCTTTCTTGTTTTTTTTGCCACAATCAGGTTCCCCAGTGACTATTAAATTTGTATTTTCTATTGGCTATTTACTAACGTCTTATCTAATTTTGGTGAACATTATTTTATAGCCTTAACTAATCTGCAATTTTTAGCCGAAACTGTTAAAAAAAGAGCAAAAAGTGACGAAAACCTCGCTTTTTTCGGCTAAAAAACTCTATTTTCATACAAAACCTTACACATTATTATTTACTGAAAAATTGCCTTTTTAGTTCACGGCTGAAGGGGCTTTTTGCCTACGGACAGCCGATAACGAACGTCCATTTTGTCAGGTCATTCCTACGTTATGAGGGTTTTCCTTTACAATGTTTTTCGAGAAATCCCTTAGAAATTTAGCCTGGTCATCGACGGACTTGATTTCGCCGGTTTTTCTTTGTTTCTGCAGACGGAGCATTACATCGACGGCATCGTTCAAGCGAGAGGTGTAATTGGCTTTTTGCTCGCCAGTGCGGGCCAATTCCACGATAAGGGAGCCAGCTTCGACGTATTCGGCTTTTGCCAGGATATCCTGCAGCGAAGGAACAGGTTCGGTTTTAAGGGTTTCAAACAGTATGTCTGCAATTTGCCTCAATGCCGGTACGTCGAAGTCCTTCGGAGAAATCTTTTTCTTTACCGTATCAAAGAGTGCCGGCTCGCTAAGCAAAACCTCCAGGACCTCCCTCTGGGCATTGGCGTAAAGGCCACGGCCCATATCGGGAGTTGCCTGGGGGTATTTGCGGCCGGGGTCGGCAGAGTCGGAGTAGGCTGCGGTCCTTGCCACCCTTGTGATTCTTCCGGCCAGGTCGTTGTTTATATCTTTTGCGGTCGAGCCGATTACTTTTGAGAGGCGGTTTACAATCAGGCCCCTGTCGATAGCCGGGACGCGGCCTGCCCAGACGGCGGTCGCTATTATCTGCAGGAATTCATCGACGGCTGCCTTGTGGTCGATGAGTGTGTCGCCGCTGTCAAAGCTTTCTATGAGGCGGTTCCATTTGAAGTCAAAGACGTCGACGGCCTGGTCCACTAACTTTTCGAAGGCCTCCTTTCCTGCTGTGAGGAGGAAATCACACGGATCTTTTCCCTTCGGGATGGAGGCGAGCTTTATATCTATACGCTGTGAGACGCAGACCTCGAGTGCGCGGTTTGCGGCTTCGATACCTGCGGTATCACTATCAAAGATAAGGACGACCTTTTTAGCGTAGCGGCGGAGGATTCTTGCCTGGCCCGTTGTAAAACTTGTGCCCAGTGCGGCAACGACGTTGTTGATGCCGAACTGGTGGGCCATTATTGTGTCTGTGTAGCCTTCTGCGACGATGGCCGTGCCTGAGGAGGCGATATTCTGCCGGGCATGGTCGAGGCCGTAGAGGGCGTTGCTTTTGTCGAAGAGTGCGGTGGCGGGCGAATTTATGTACTTGGCGCCTGTGTCGTCGAGTGTGCGCCCTCCGAAGCCGATTATCCTGCCCGTCGCATCGGCGATGGTAAACATGAGGCGGTTTACAAACTTATCGGCGAGGGAGCCGTTCTGGGTTACGATAAGGCCTGCGCTCTGGAGCAGCTTTGTCGGGATTTTTTTTGCCTTTGCAGCGCGGAGCAAATCGTTCTGCGTTACGGCGAGGCCAAGCTGCCATTGTTTGATGCTTTCGGGGATTATCCTTCTTTCGGCGAGGTAGTCGCGGGCGTGTTTGCCTTTGGTTTTGTCCTGAAGGTTTAGCTGGAAGTATTTAGCGGCCCAGGCGTTGACCCTTGCGAGGTCGTTGGGACTGGCCTGGTCGGCCTGTGGTTTCGACCGGCCGGTTTCGGGCTCCTTTAGCTTTATTCCAGCGCGGTCAGCGAGCCTGCGGAGTGCCTGGGGGAAGGTGAGGTTTTCGCGCATCTGTACAAAGGTGAAGACGCCGCCGCCGGCGCCACAAGCGAAACATTTGAAGATCTGCTTTGCGGCGTTTACGTTCATACTGGGGCGGTGGTCATCGTGGAAGGGGCAGAGGCCGACCATTTCCCTGCCTTTTTTCTTGAGGCTGACGTGCTCGCTGATGACGTCGACTATGTCGTTCGCCTGCTGGACCTGGTTTACAATTGTCTGGTCAAAAACGCCTGCCATAGGAAACTTATTACTACAACTTCCTTATTTGATTTGTCGTCTAAACAGGTCGCCCGATTCCTGTCGAGTTTATTCATCGAGCGGTACCGAACAGGCTCGAAAAAATATCATCTTCCCCCTTGACAGCGGCCGGGGCCAAAGACTTCTTCCGCACAGAATGACAGAAATTTCAATATTGCTGATAGGGCCAAGATTCCAGCCCTGTTTAGCTCCAAATCGGTCAGTACGGTTTTTTTCATCGCTCCAATAACATATTTACATCTGACTACATATATATACGCGAAGAGGGCGAAAAGTCAAGTCGGGGGCAAAAAGGGCGTGTTTAATGCTGAAAAAGGGGATTTTGCTCGATTGGACACTTGGTGAAATAGGACAACGGAAGTGTAAAGTTTAAGGTGAAAAATGTAAAACCACCCCAAAGGGATAACGCTTCGCTATCCCGCGGGGCAGGCATATCAAAATTCAAAATTAATTGCGGATTGCTCTCGAATCTCGGCAAAAGAGCTTAAGAGCGCAAGAGCAAAATAGCGAATTAGGGAATTCAGAATTTGGAGTTAAGAAATGGGCGAAAAGGGGATTTTGGGCCTCAAAAAGGGATTTACGAGCGGCCGGTAAAACAGATTTTGACAAAGGCGTTAAAAACTTCTTGCTATAATATTTTTGTTGCCATCATAAACTTGTAAGTATTTTCATACCCCACTGCCTTCAAAAGTTATGTGTTTCTTTTTCTCGCGCTGCGCGGTTTGCACAGGGCGTTAGAACCGGAAACGAGGAACAAAAAATGCGGAATTCGGGAGACAGGCTGCATCTATCAATGCACAACACACAACTTGCGCGCATTGGGTACGAGTATGATGCCTGTGCGGTCATAATATATTTATCATAAATTTTGAAAGGGCGAAAAAAATGGAAAAGAGAGTGAAAATTCTGGCAATTTTGTTTGTCGCTTTGTTGATGGTATCTACCGCTACGGGAGAAATCATCTATGTCGACGCTGATGCCACTGGTGCAAACAACGGCTCAAGCTGGGCCCATGCCTATAACGACCTACAGGACGCACTCGCTTTCGCCTACAGCGGCGACGAAATCCGGGTCGCACAGGGTATTTACACGCCGGATCATGGTGGTGGCAACACGCCCGGCAGCCGAACAGCCACGTTCCGGCTCAAAAATGGCGTGGCGATTCTGGGCGGCTACGCCGGCTTTGGCCAACCAAGTCCCAACCACAGGAATATCGCGGCATACGAGACCATCCTCAGCGGCGACCTCGCCGACAACGACGGGCCGGACTTCGTTAACTATGGCGACAACAGCTACCACGTCGTGACCGGCAGCGGAACCAACTCCACCGCCGTGCTGGATGCCTTCACCATCACAGGCGGTAACGCCGACGCTTACCAATCTAACTCCGGTTTGAACAACATGACATTGATCCCCCCGATTCCTTTTGATCCAAAGAAATGGGGTGGAGGAATGTACAACGACAGCGGCAGCCCTACGATAAACAACTGCATTTTTAGCAGCAACTCATCTGGGTACGGCGGAGCGGCGGTGTACAACAAGGCCGGTAGCAGTCCAACATTGAGCAAGTGCACGTTTAACGGAAACCACGCTAAGGGGAATGGTGGTGGGATATATAATTGCGGAAACTGCAATACCACGCTGCTCAATTGCACATTTAGCGGGAACATTGCAAGCTCAGCCGGCGGTATGGATATACGGCCCTCTAATCGAGTGAACCTTGTCAACTGTATCTTCATACAAAACTCAGTCATAAACAGAGGTGGCGCTATATGTAGCGATCATAGCGACGTAACAATGACCAATTGTATATTTACCCAAAACAAAGCTGGTTGGGATGGTGGTGGGATTAATAACAGTAGCGGCAGACCAGTACTAACCAATTGTACTTTCAGCGGGAACTCTGCCGGTAAGAAAGGCGGCGGGATGCACAGCGACAATGGCACGAAGCCAACGTTGGCAAACTGCACATTCACCAGAAACTCGGCCGGTGAACTCGGTGGCGGGATGTATACCTGGGGTGGCGAAGCAATGCTGACCAACTGCAGGTTTAGCGAAAATTCAGCAACCTGGGGCGGCGGCGCATATAACGATTCTTACAATACCTCAACATTAGCTAACTGCACTATCACCAACAATAAAGCAGACAGAGATGGCGGCGGAATTTGCACTCGCGGTGCTAATACGACAATCACTAATTGTATTCTTTGGGGTGATACAGTCACAGAGGGACATGAAATAGCCCTGTTATCATATAAGTTTTGCTATTCCGAAGGGTGTACCTTTCGTCCTTCCCTGGTCACTGTTAGCTACAGCGACGTTCAAGGGGGAGCAGAGGGGATATACATTGATCCTAACAGTACGATAAACTGGTGTGGTGGTAATATTGATGCTGACCCATGTTTTGTGGATGCCGACAATGGCGATTATCATCTGCTTGTCGATTCACAGTGTATTGACGCGGGGAATAACAACAGCATTCCTTCAGACTTTGCCGACCTCGACGGCGATGGTGACACAAATGAGCCGACACCATTCGACCTTGACGGTAATCCACGTATCATGAATTATGTAGTCGACATGGGTACTTATGAGTTCGAACTATTATATGTCGATGACGACGCCATTGGTGCAAATAACGGCTCGTCCTGGGCCGATGCTTACAATGACCTTCAGGATGCTCTGGAAGTTGCTCTAACTGGCGGCGAGATCCGGGTGGCGCAGGGCATATATAAACCTGCTCCTCCCCCTTCGCCCCAGCCTCCGCCCGGACCGCCTCTGCCTCCGCCACCGTCTCCTCCGACAACAGGATTGGATGATAAGCAGGTGGCTGGCACAATGCCCGGTGATCGAACAGCATCATTTCAGTTGAAAAACGGCGTGACTATCAAAGGCGGCTACGCCGGCGCGGGCGCCCAAGATCCAAACGTTCGAGACATCCAACTCTACGAAACCATCCTCAGCGGTGACCTTTCGGGTAATGATAAAGAGGTGAAAAATCCATGTGAACTGCTCGACGACCCCTGCCGCGCCGAGAACAGCTACCACGTAGTAACCGCCAACGTAAAAGATGCCAGCACCTTGCTGGATGGCTTCACCATTACGGGCGGCAATGCCAATGGTTCATACCCATATGGCGGGGGGATGTACAGCACCCATTACAGAAGCCCGACCGTAGCCAACTGCACCTTCTTAGGTAATTCAGCCATACGAAACGGCGGCGGTGTGAATGGCAGTCCGGCCATTACCAACTGCACATTCATGCGCAACTATGCCGACGAGAAAGGGGGTGGAATGTATATAATGGATCCGACAATTCTCAACTGCGACTTCATTGAGAATTCGGCCAGTGACGGCGGCGCAATCTTCTGCGCGGGTCCACCACCCCCGTCGATGCCACCCGGCTTACCATTACCGTATCCGTGGTTAGGCCCAACCATTGCCAATTGCACTTTAATCGGAAATTCAGCCAACTCGGGGGGAGGACTCTACAACCGATACACCGCCCCAAAGTTGACCAACTGTATCTTCAGTGGGAATTTAGCAAGTGTCGCTGGCGGTGGAATGTTAATCTACTACAAAACCCAAGGGCAGCTAATCAACTGTACATTTGCAGGAAATTCAGCCCTTAATGGAAACGCTATGGCCTGCAAACCTTCCTCCCAAAGGCATTCAAGCAACCTTCAAGTGAGTAATTGTATCCTATGGGATGGTGGCAACGAAATATGGAACGACGGCAATTCGACTTTCACATTCACCTACAGCAATGTTCACGGTGGCTGGCCGGGTGAAGGCAATATCGATAGCAATCCATTTTTCGTCGAACCAGGCTATTGGGATGCAAACGGAGTGTGGATTGAAGGTGATTATCACTTATTGCCGGGTTCGCCGTGTATTGATGCGGGAGATCCGGCATATGTAGCCGAACCCAATGAAACAGATTTAGACAGCAAACCACGTATAATCGGCGGGCGAATCGATATGGGTGCATACGAATACAGTCCTCCAATATGGGCAGATGTGGATATTGAACCTGATACCCTTAATATGACAAGTAAAGGCAAATGGATTACTGCCTTTATTCAGATGCCGGAAGATTATGATATGAATGATATTGATGCTAATAGTGTTTATCTTGAGGGCGAGATTAAGGCGGAGCAGTTTTGGCTTGCTGAAGACAATCAGATTGCTATAGCAAGGTTCAGCCGGGAGGAAGTACAAGCCTTTCTCACAGTTGGCGAAGTTGAGCTTACAATCACCGGCCAATTGAAAGATGGGATTTCATTTGAGGGAACTGATGTTATAAGAGTGATAGGTAAAGGCGGAAGTAAGAATTGAGAATTTAGAATTACGAATTAGTTTAAAAGTCATCCGGTTCCTGCGCCCTGCCTAAGAATTGCAGGGGCAGGCTTTGCAGGAATGACGGACGCGGGATTGCGTCAATTCGTGTGGCAGATTTCTCGACTCCGCTGCGTTTCGCTCGAAATGACAGAAGTAAGAGAATTGCTCCGCTCGAAATGGCAGAAAAATGGTGTTCGGTGCACACCCTACCAAAATCTGTTTTTTTTATTTTTTTTGGAAATTTCAAAAATTGTTATCAACATTTGGTATTTGGGGAACGCCTAAATTGGGGGGATAGGTTTATTTTTCGGCGGCGATTTTGATATCGCTCAGGACCTCATTTGATATTTTTTCCCAATCGACGTAGCCGACGCGGTTGGTCCAGAGCGGATTTTTATACTGGCTGCGGGCGACACAAACATATTTTAACCAATACTCGGCTGCGAGCCCAAGCTGCTCTATTGCGGCTTTGCGGGATTCGGTGTTTGACGTTTTTCGGGCGATTGCCAGCTCGGTTGCGCCGCATATTTTGTACGCGTAGTATTTTCCCATATACGCCATCGCCCGGATGTCACCGAGGGTGAGCCTTAGCTCTTTGTTGCCGCCGTGGGAGATGGTGGATAGTATTTTGAGGGCCTTGTCGGCGTGGTTGTGAATCTGGTCGGAGAGCTCGATTGGTGTTGTGCCGACGGGTTTTGTTTTGGCGATGATACTTTCAACGTAATCGGGGATGGAGATGTAGTCTGTGCCTTTGTGGGGGGGCAGGGTGATGAAACGATTGACATCATGGAAGCCGGTCTCTGTCTGTGCTGGGCCGGGACGACTCTTGCAGGATTCGATATACCACTGGAAATCCAGTGCGCCCCAATGAAAGCCGGTGGTTTTCGGGTAGACCATCGAGGCGTGCTGCCAGGCGGCAAACAGGTCTGCGGCTTTAACGGAGGGGAAGCGCTGCTGTATTATGGCGGTGAAGCGTTCGTTGGATACTTTGGGATTGTAACCGAGGCGTCCCCATATCATCCAGTGGTACCAGTGTTTTACGATTTCGATTTGGCGCGGGGAGTCGGGCTCGGTGCTCATGAATTCGCGGCCCCAGATGTACTGGTCGGAACCGAAGTAGAAGCCTCTTGAGACTTCGTATGGGATGTTTTCGATGAATTCACGGACGAAATCCGGTGCGCCCCAGCGGAAGTGATATACATCGTCATTGCGGAGGGTCCAGATTGTTTTCAGGTTGCCATCTTCGGTGATGTCCTGGACGAAGCCGGGATGATAAACCTGCTTGGTTGAGCTGTAGACGTGGGCCTTTGCGTATTTGAAGCTGAAGATGAACTCGACATCCTTGTGGTCGATGAGGGGTGCGAACTTTCGTGCGATGTCTTTTGCTCCGGTCTGGTGCTGGCGATGGATGAAAGTAATTTTTCTGCCGGGCTGTTCGGCGAGGGCGTCGAGTACGCCGCGGGCATAGGTGTTGAAGGCCCAGTCCTCCTTTTGCCTGAATGTTGCACGGCCCATGTTCTCTCCGGTGGTGAGGCCGATGCCTTTGAGGAGGGGATATGTAAGGAACATTTGTTTGACGCTCTTGCGGAAGTAGTCGATGGTGGTTTTGTTGGTGATGCTGTCCGTGATGCCGTATTTGCCGCAGGTGCCGTTGACGAAGATGTTCCAGGTGACGAAGTAGAAGTCGATGTTGCGATTCTTTGCGTACTGCATTACCTTTCGCCAGAAGGCGATTTTTTCATCGATAGTCATTTTCCTGATGGTTTCGAGGTTGTCGAGGATTTCGGGGCTGTCGAAACCCCTTCCTGAGAGGTCGTAATTTTCCTTCCATTTTACGGTGGAGCGTTTGACATCATCCAGTGCGATATCTGGATAGTCGGGGACCTTGACCAGTGAGGGGAAGGGATGAAGGCTCCAGCATGAGATGAAGTTGAATCGGTAACGGGCGAGATTGTCGATATATTCGGTCCAGAAGTCAAAGCTCCACATCTCGGGGATGTTGTTCTGGCCAGCGTCGCATAAGTCGGTATAGCTTGGTGAGCGGGCGTCGAGGGGGATGTTGAACTTTGTGCCGCGCATAGCCATGTAAGGATTATGGTCGACATTTTCGACTTTTTCGAGGCCGGCGGTGGCGATTACTTCGGCCAGTTCGAACCCGCCGTACATAAGGCCTGCGGAATCGGCGCCGATGACCCAATAGGTCTTTTGGTCGGGGCCGGAGGTGGTGCGAATGCTATAGCCTTCACTTTTTAATGTTTTAGGAGGCCGGACCTCAGCTGCGCGCATTTTGTTCAGGACGGCGGTGTTGGAGAGATCGGAGAGAACAATGCATGTGGCCTTTTCGATTTTGTCCAGTTTTGTAATGTGGGATGTTTTGACGTCAAGGCCTTTTGCTTGGAGTGCTTTTGTTATATGTTCGGTGGCGAAAGCAGCTTGTGGATTTTTGGCGTTGACCAACAGGGTTACGGAGTCGGCGAGCAATGCGGAACAGGTACACGAAGAGCATATTAACAAGGTGACGAAAATGCAATTTGTAAAGTGCGGACTCAGGCTTAATCTATTTCGTTTCGCGGATTCCGATATCAACAGAGGTTTCGGATTTGTTTTCATATATTGCTCCTTCACTATGCAATCACTCATATTACCATGTTCTCCCTGCGATTTCCATAGTTCATGCGTGGGGATTGATATTTTGGGTGGATTTGGTATTCTATGGTTCGAAAGATTCGGAGGTGCAGGCGAGGAGGGCATTGTTAGATTGGACATACAGGTTTGATTGGGAGTCTTATGAGTGCAAATGTTATTGAAGTGTTGGATGATATCGGCTTCGAGGTGGATGAGAAGGCGCTGTTGGCAGAGCTGCGGGTGGCCGAAGGCAGCGGAGACGACGGGGCGGTACGGGATTTGGTGGAGACTGTTCGGCCAATAGCAAAGCCGAAGGCCGTCTACAGGGTCTCGTATGTCGAGGGTATAGATGGGGACGAGGTGTGCATCGATGGGGTGGTGTTTACGAGCCGGGTTCTTAGCGCCAACCTGAGCAAGGTGGGGCGGGTGTTTGCTTATGTGGGGACGTGCGGGAGGGAGTTCGATGAGGTGGAGATTGCGCCCGATGATTTGTTAAGGGCATACTGGTTGGATACTATTAAGGGCATGGCTTTGCATGTCGCTATGGAATATCTTTACAGCCATATAAGGGGCAAGTTTCTGCTTGAGACGACCGCTACGATGAGTCCCGGCGAAGCGGAAAGGGACATCTGGCCGATTGAGCAGCAGGAACTGCTATTCAGCCTGTTCGGGGATACGGAGGAACTGGTCGGAGTTACGCTGACGGAGAGCATGCTGATGATTCCAAACAAGAGCCTGTCGGGGATATGCTTTCCATCCGAGATAAGCTTCAAGAGCTGCCAGGTGTGCCAGAGGAAGGATTGCCACGCAAGGAGGGCCGCGTTTGACAAGGAGCTTATGGAGTCGTATCGAAATTCCTGAAGCGTGAATCTCTTCGTCTTAGCAGAGGACAGGCGGTGAAGCGTATCTCGCGAATGCGGAGGGAAATTAAATATCAAAAATTAAAAAGCAAAAATACAAATCAAAAATCAAATATTCGTGTATAGGTGTAAACGCAGGAGTATCAAGCGGGATGGAGGGCAGCTTCTTTTCTGTGGCAGATTTCTCGACTCCGCTGCGCTACGCTCGAAATGACGGTGTTTAGTAATGCGGTGTGTAGCTTCGGTCGGAGTGACACGACAGGAGAAATCGTAAATGGGTGGATGAGTGAAAAAGGGGAAGTTAAAAGTTAAAGTGTAAAGTGTAAAACCAAAACTCAAAATGTAAAATGAGATCCTTCGCTGCGCTCAGGATGACAGGGTTCGAGATTGCCGCGTCGGCCTTCGGCCTCCTCGCAATGACATAGGGTAAGGGGGTGGTTTTAAGGATTTATCTTTTTGCTTGAGGATTTCGGAGTTGACAAAGGAGACGGGATTTGGTAAGGTGGTTTTTGGTAAGTTTGTGAGGGTTTCTCTGCTGTTTTGTGTAATTTTGGGCCGTTAGAATTGGTGAAAATCGGCTAAATTATGAGATATAGGAGAAAAGGACAAAAGATGAGTGGGTTAGGGAGAATAGCAATAGTACTTGTTGTGGGCTGTTGTGGTTTGCCTGCTGAAGGTAAATACGGGGGTGGTTCAGGCACACCGGAAGATCCATACCTTATATATGATGCCAATCATATGCAGGCAATAGGTGTTGATTCTAACGATTGGGACAAGTGCTTCAAGCTGATGGCGGATATTGATTTGGGCCAGTTTGATGGCAAGGATGGGAGGGAGAAGTTTAATATTATTCGAGCCTATGGTGGTATCTTTGATGGCAACGGCCATACAATTTCCAATTTCTCCTACGATTCGAATGGCTTGGATCACATAGGGCTGTTTTGCTTTATTAGTGATTTTAATGCGGTGATCAAAAATATAGGCATTATTGATCCTAACATTGATGCAGGAACGGGAAGGTATGTTGGCTCTCTCGTTGGACGGTTGAAACGTGGTACTATAACCAACTGCTATGTAATGGGTGGCAGCGTCAAGGGACGCATTAGGATTGGAGGGCTCGTTGGAGAATATATTGGAACAATTAACGGCTGTTTTGCAAGCAGCAAAGTTAGGGGAGTTTCGGAAGTAGGCGGCCTGTTGGGTTCATTTTCGGTAGGCACAATAACCGATTGTTATGCAACTGGCAGCGTTACGGGAGACGAGGTGTACGTAGGCGGATTAGTGGGGTTTTTTTCGGGCGGCACAATTACCGATAGCTATGCCACTGGTAGCGTTGTGGGGAGAGCTCGTACAGGTGGGTTGGCGGGACATAACATTGGCACAATCAGCAACTGCTACTCAAAAGGTAGTGTTATGGGAGATCAAGTTGGCGGGCTGGTCGTAGATAACTATGGCACAATCGCAAACTGCTATTCAACTGGTAGTGTTACGATTACGAGTGGACCATCGGGCGTCGGCGGTCTGGTGTTATCTAATTGGGGCAGTATCACAAACTGCTTCTGGGATATTGAGACCAGCGGACAAGAATGGAGTGGTGGTGGTGAAGGCCGCACTACCTCCCAAATGCACCAGCGGTCCACTTTTCAAGCTTGGGATTTTGTGAATGTATGGGGGATAGGAGAGAAGCAGACGTATCCATATTTGAGGAGATATTTGGCCGGGGATATTAACAAGGACGGGATAGTGAACTTCAAGGATTTTGCCATTGTAGCTTTGCAGTGGCTGGAAGAATATAACGTGGGGAACCGGGCGCCTGAGGTTTTGATAACCTATCCTGAAGACGGTGCGCGGCTTATGGTTGGGGGGGTGCCGCCTCAGACGCTGATTACGGCCGAGGCAGAGGACAGCGATGGTGCGGTGGTGCGGGTGGAGTTTTTCGACGATGAGATGAAATTAGGTGAGGACACCGATGGAAGTGACGGGTGGAATTATCTGTGGACGGGGTATTCGCTTGGCTGGCATACGCTGACGGCAGTGGCGTGGGACGAAGAAGGGCTTTCGGGGACGTCTGCGCCAGTTACTGTGGAGGTTTGGATGCCGGACCCGCCGCCGCCATAAGTGTGAGAATTTAGCCCAGTTAGAAAGTGAATCCCCGATCGGAGTGGAGGGCAGGCAAGGCTAATACGTCTTACTTCCAAGGGGGCAGGGAATGTAGAATTGGTTGTTAGGTTATCAGGGGAAGCAGGGAATCAAGGGAAGACTGGAATGGTGAATTCAGAATGTGGAGTAAAGAAATGGGCGAAAAGGGGATTTTGGGCCTCAAAAAGGGATTTACGAGCGGCCGGTAAAACAGATTTTGACAAAGGCGTTAAAAACTTCTTGCAAGTGAAGGCAGACAAAGCTATTATAATAATTTTGTTGCCATCATAAACTTGTAAGTAATTTCATACCCCCCTGCCTTCAAAAGTTATGTGTTTCTTTTTCTTTCGTGCTGCGCGGTTTTCACAGGGCGTTAGAACCGGAAACGAGGAACAAAAAATGCGGAATTCGGGAGACAGGTCGCATTTATCAATGCACAAGACACAAAGCTTGCGCGGATTGTGTACAGGTGTGGCGCTTGTGCGGTCATAATATATTTATCATAAATTTTGAAAGGGAAGAAAAATGAATGAGAAAGTAAAAATTCTGGCAATGGTTCTTATGGCTTTGGTGGTGGTATCTACCGCTACGGGAGACATAATCTACGTCGATGACAATGCAAACGGTGCAAATGACGGTTCATCATGGGCCGATGCCTTCAACTACTTGCAGGACGCCTTGGCTGCCGCCTGGAGCGGCGACGAAATCCGGGTAGCTGAGGGTATCTATACGCCCGATAGTAATTCCGCCTATCCCAATGGCAGCGGTGACCGGACTGCCACATTCCAGCTTATCAACGGCGTGATTCTCAAGGGTGGCTTCGCCGGATTTGGTGAGCCAAATCCAGATGACCGAAATATAACTGCTTACGAGACTATCCTCAGCGGCGACATCGATGGTAACGACATTGATGTAAACGATCTATACGGATTATTGGATGAACCGAGTCGGGCCGAGAACAGTTATCATGTGGTAACCGGCAGTAACACTGATTCAAACGCATTATTAAACGGCTTCACTATCACCGGCGGCAATGATAATCGGTATGAGATGTTTCCATCTCCATACCCACACCTTCGGCCTATAGGCCATGGCGCTGGGATGTTCAACCACTCAGGCAGCCCGACATTAGCGAATTGTACGTTCATACGGAATGCGGTAAATAAGAGGGGCGGCGGGATGTGCAATGAGGACGAAAGCAGCCCAACTATTACTAACTGCACGTTCAGTGGGAACATAGCTAAGGGCGAAATGGCCGTCGGCGGCGGGATGTACAACGACGGCAGCAGCCCAATACTAACACACTGCACCTTCAGCGACAACTCGGCAACCTACAAAGGTGGCGGGATGTACAACTGGTACGGCAGTCCGAATATAACTCACTGCACATTTATTGGAAATTCAGCACGTGATAGGGCAGGGGCGGTGTATATTGGTGGAATATCCGCCCCGACACTAACCAATTGTATATTTATAGATAATTCAGCTAAATATTCTGGAGGTGCAATGGTTATCGACTATTGCAATCCTACGCTAATCAGTTGCACTTTCCGAAATAACAAAACAGAAGGCGGCAGCGGTGCTGGGATCTCGTGTGGCAGCGCCAGCCCTACGTTAAATAACTGCGAATTCACTGGAAACGTAGCACAAGGGTATGGGGGTGGTATGAGCAATGCTAGCTCGAGCAGTCCAACACTTTTGAATTGTACTTTTAGCGGAAATGCGGCCAGCAGGAAAGGCGGTAGTGTATGCAGTTATAGAGACAGTAGCCCGACTTTAACTAACTGCATTATTTGGGGAAACGAGGCACGAGAAGGGCCTGAAATTGCAGTAGTGGAAGTTTGGGATGGCTCTGCCCCCTCAATGGTTACAGTTTCCTATAGTGATGCCCAAGGTGGCGAACAGGATATATACGTAGGCCCGGGCTGTGCACTGATTTGGGGCCAAGGTAATATAGACACCGACCCATGTTTTGTTGACCCCGGCTATTGGGGAGATAGAGACGACCCGAACATCGTTGTTGAGCCGAACGACCCAAACGCCGTCTGGGTCTATGGCGATTATCATCTGCTGCCCGGTTCGCCGTGTATAGATTCCGGCGACCCAAATTATACAGCCGAACCGCACGAAACGGATTTGGACGGTAGACCCCGTGTAATCAACGGCCGAATCGATATGGGTGCTTACGAGTACAGTCCGTCGGTGCCTGCCGAGGTCAGGATTGTCCCGCATACCATCAATCTGGAAAGCAAGGGTAAATGGATTACCTGCTATATCTGGCTTGGCGAAGATTACGATGTTGTTGATATTGACCCCAACAGCGTCCTTCTTGAGGGTAAAATTCAAGCTGAGTCGCTCCTGGTCGATGAAGAAAAGCAAATCGCGATGTCCAAGTTCGACCGTTCAGAAGTTCAGCACATTCTTGACATTGGCCGGGTCGAGTTGACTATCACCGTCTGGTTGGTTGACGGAACCGTATTCGAGGGTAGGGATATAATTAGAGTAATAGATAGAGGCGGTGGAAAATCAACTAAGTAGCGGCAGCGAGTGAAATGAAAGGAGGCAATAATTGTGAAATCAGTAAATACAATCATACTGGTTTTGGTAGTTGCATTTGGGGTAGGTCTGTTAATAAAACCGGCCTTTGGCAAAACTGCGGATAATAGCTCACGGACTGCGCGGGATTCCAAGCTAAAGGATTTATTCAGTTCCCTTGAGGGTGGAGTCCCCAAAGAGCCCCCACGGACCTTTAAAACATCTGAAGGTTTTCTGCGTTTTCTTGGGTCGCCCCCTTCGACAGACTCAGGACAGGCAGGACAAGTAAGAATTATTTGAGCGTTTAGCGTTTTATCGCAAATCGAAGAAATTATTTGAGCGTTTAGCGTTTTATCGCAAATCGAAGAAAGATTTGGAAGTGGCGGTTATAGCGGCGGCGAAGTCGGTCAGGTCCATGCCTTTCAGGTCGGCGAGGAATTTTGCGGTGTGAATCATAAGGGCAGGCTCGTTTATCCTCTGCTTTCGCACCGGCTCCGGGGATATGTAGGGACAGTCGGTTTCGAGCATTAATCTATCGAGCGGAACGATTTCAGCGGCCTTTCTCTTTATTCGGGCGTTCTTGAAGGTGACCACGCCGGTAAAAGAGATATGGTAACCTGCGTCAAGTACGATTTTGGCCTGCTCTGCCGAGCCGGAAAAGCAGTGAAAGACGGCTTTCATTCGGGGCGGGGCGAACCGCTCTAACATATCCATCGTTTCATCAAAGGCCTCCCTGCAATGGATTATGACCGGCAGATTCAGCTCGTCGGCAATATTTAAGTGGTTTTCGAAGAGCTTCTGCTGGTAAGGTTTCTTCGAGGGTTCATAGTGGAAATCAAGGCCTGTCTCGCCGACGGCGACGACTTTTTTGTTCTGGGCGAGGACATGTAACTGCCTTATCGCCTGGTCGGTTACTTCGTCGGCATAATGAGGATGTATTCCGACGGTGGCATACATGCTGTCGTATCTGCGGGCGAGATCGATGGCTTTCTGGTTGTGGCCGGGGTCGGTGCCGACGGTTATCCAGGAGGTGACGGAAGCGGCGATGCTGCGTTCGATGACGGCGTCAATATCACCAGCCAAATCGTCAAATGTCAAATGGCAATGTGTGTCAATCAGTTCCATTGGTATCAATAACTCTATTAGTAAATAACAGGAATTAATATACACATAAAAGGGGAAAAAGTCGCAGGATTTTTCCGGTACATAAGAGAACAAAATATATTTTAGATTACCGCGGGCTGTTTCGCGGGCCTCGTAAGGCAACCGTTAGGGGGTGAAGGCGTTTTTGTAGTGGTTTATTTTGGGTTTGGCGGATTTGTCGAGGGTAATCGCAACGATATCGAAACGGAAGGGGCGGTCCTGGATATTATTAGTTGCGAGGAAATAGCGGGCGGTTCGGAGCAATCTGGTTTTCTTGGGCTTTGTGATAGAATCTTCGGGCGCGGCGAAATCGGAGCCGGCCTTTGTTCTTACCTCGACGAAGACAACGGTGCCGTCGGTATCAACCATGACGAGGTCAAGCTCGCCGGTCTTGCAGGAGAAGTTACGGGTGAGGGTTTTGAGGCCTTTTCTTTTCAGGAACTTTTCACAGCGTTTTTCGCCCCATCGGCCGAGGCGTTCCCGGTCATTTAACAGCTTTTGCTTGTTCAGGAGCAAATCTATTAGCTCGCTATTTTGTAACAGTGTGGTCGCTGTGTCGATGGGCGAGCCGGACGGCCTTTCCTGTGCGCTGGCGGAGGTAATAGAGCTTTGCCCGCCTTGTTTTTCCGCTTCGGACGGGCCTGATATCAAGGACGTTTGGAGAATGCAGCGGGAAGATCCGTTCGACACCCTCGTTGTCGACGATGCGCCTTACCGTAAATGTTTCGTTAATCCCGCGGCCTTTACGTGAGATAACGGTGCCGGTGAATACCTGTACGCGTACTTTGTCGCCCTCTTTTATGCTGCAGCGGACATCCACCGTGTCGCCAATTTCGAAGTGCGATATTTTTTTCTTCAGACTTTTGTTTTCAACGGCGTCGAGCAGTTGGGTTTTAGAAGCAGTAGACGTTTTTTCTTTCTTTGCCATATTGTTTCCTAATCAAACTCGTATCCCGAACGAGATAAACAAGGGATTATATATATAATTCTTCGCAAGGCAAGAACTTTTTCAAAATTTGGGGAATCAGGTGCCTTTTGCAGCCCGTCGGAGCTTATCGCAGCGTTTTCGCAGGGATTTGAGTGTTTGGCGGTAATTCGGGGCTTCTGCCAGGTTCTGTGTCTCCTGCGGGTCGGATTCAAGGTTGTAAAGCTCTTCGTAGCCGAAATCGATATAGCGAGCGTACTTGAAACGGGCGGTGCGGAGGGCCTCGGTTTTTGGGATTGTTTTGTGGTTGAAGAGGTGCTCGTAGAAGAAATCGGTCCTCCAGTTTGTCCTTTTTCCTTTCAGGAGTGGCAGCAGGCTCCGGCCCTGCATTTGTTGCGGGACAGGGAGGTCGGCGAGCTGGAGAATTGTGGGGGCGATATCTATATTGAGGGCGAATTCGTCGCGGATTAGGCCTCGGAGATTCTTCGGGGCCATAGGGTCATAGACAAGGAGGGGAACGCGGATGGATTCCTCGTGTGGGAACCATTTTCCCGCGAGGCCGTGCTCGCCGAGGTAAAAGCCGTTATCGCCGGTGAGGATTATGATAGTGTTGTCGGCGAGGTCAAGACGCCGGAGCTGGTCGCGGATTTTTCCTATTACGACGTCGACGCCGTAAATGAGGCGATAATAATTCCTGATGGATTCCTGGAATTTTTCGGGGGTGGAGAAACGAATGTTCCATCGGCGTCGGGCTTCGGAAGTTTGGAGGAATTCGGGCAGAGCCTGGAAAAAGCGAGGATCAGCGGTCAGCGGCGTGGGGATGGTGACATCCTTATAAAGGTCTTTATAAGCGCGGTCGGGGATGAACTGGCGGGGGTCGTTATCCTGGACGTGGGGGGCCTTGAAATTTACGGAGAGGCAGAAGGGTTTTTCCTTAGAGCAGCCATCCAGGAATTCGGCTATCTGGTCGCCGAATATTTCGGTGAGGTGCTTGTAGTTTCCGTCCCTGTCTTTTCGTTCGTATGGTGAGCATTGCCCCGGGCAGCCGAACCATACGTCGTACTGGTCCACAGGGAAATCCTTTCCTCTGCCGACGCCGTGTTTTCCTATGCAGCCTATTCGATATCCGGCGCTGCGAAGGAGCAATGGGTATGTTTGGGCAAGGGCGGCTTCGGAGAAGCTGGTAACGAAGTTGTTGATGCCGTGACGGCGGACGTATTGGCCTGAGAGGATGCTTGCCCGGCTGGAGGCGCAGATGGAGGTGGTGACAAAGGCATTTGTGAAGAGGACGCCGTTTGCCGCCAGGTCGTCCATATTCGGTGTGTGGATTATGGGATTACCCATGCATCCAAGCGTATCCCAGCGCTGGTCGTCAGTCAGCAGAAAGATTATGTTCGGCGGCTTTGGTGTTAAAGATAAAGCGGTGAGAAGCTCGCCCCGGCAGCCGGTAATAGGTATAGCGGCAGCCCCTGTGGCCGCGAGTCGAAGGAACCGGCGTCGATTGATATTTTTCATTTTCTTACTCCAAATTTTTATTACATACAATCAATATGATACTTGCTGAAATATTTGTAACAGAGCAGGGGTATATTGCCAAGTAAATAAATGACTTCGATACGCTGGGGGAGTAAAAAGAGGGGTAATTAATCGCAGTTGAAATTATAAATACCGGTTCATAATTGCCTCGCGTGAACCAAAGTGGTATCCTGACGTATCAGTGAAACTTAGAAATTTTGCCAAGCTCCATATATTTCTGTGGGAGTTTGTGAGCGGTCGAGACAAAACGGAAAGGCAAGAAAATGGGCAATGATATAAAAAAGCAATTCAACTGGCGGTCTTTTATTTCGGTGCTGACTGCACTATCCTTTATTGGAATGACTTTTACCGGTGTAATCCTGTTCGTGGTTCCTCCCGGCCGGATCGCAAACTGGACGGGATGGACGCTTATCGGGCTGACGAAGAATGAGTGGATAGGCCTTCATGACTGGTTCAGTATCATCTTCGTGGCTGCATCGGTCATCCATTTATACCTAAACTGGAAACCGTTCGTCAGCTATTTCAAGAGCAAGGCCACTAAAGCCTTTGCCCTGCGCAGCGAATGGGCAGCAGCACTGGTCGTTTGTGCGTTCGTTTTTGTCGGTACTCTTGGTGACATCAGGCCTTTTTCGTCGCTTCTTGCTTGGAACGAAAATATAAAACACAGTTGGGAGAGCCCACAGCAGCGCGCGCCCATCCCACATGCCGAACTTATGAGCCTTGCCGAGCTGGCGAAGCAGGTCCCGGACGTTGACCTTGAAACCATGCTCGGCAACCTGAAGGCAGCAGGAATCGAGGCAGAATCGGGGGACATGGTGCTGGGCAAACTCGCGGAGGCGTATAATATGACTCCAGTGCGATTGTACAATATTGCCTTAGGCCAGAGCGGTCCAGGCAGAGGATACGGTGGGCGGGGGGGCGGCGGAGGCCAGCACATCGAAAGTGAGGACGGCGG